>Ga0157370_10009345_pt1 | contig 10490 bp, 9 predicted proteins | sample C35metaG_FD_113463 | JGI IMG/M metagenome (GOLD analysis project Ga0157370, IMG submission 113463) | Corn rhizosphere microbial communities from Kellogg Biological Station, Michigan, USA - C3-5 metaG | ecosystem: Host-associated > Plants > Roots > Rhizosphere > Soil | place: USA: Michigan... | reverse complement strand
TCCCTTTGGCAGCGGTGCCGGCAACGGCCCCTGGCGTTCGATGCTCACCGAGCAATACGCAAAATCCGTCGCCCAGTCCGGCGGTGTCGGCGTAGCGCAAGCCATCGAACGGCAACTTGTATCGCTTCAGGAGAGTCACCAATGACCGCTCAAACCGCCTCCCAGCACCCGCCGATCGCGAGCAAAGCATCGGCTGAGGCGCTTTTGAACCATATCGGCGAGACCATGGTCGCGCTGGTGCAGGTGTTCGAGGACGAAACCCGGCTCGTGCGCGCGGGTAAATTAGCCGCCGCCGCCGAACTCATGCCGGAAAAAACCAATCTCGCTTCGATCTATGTCCGCGACATCGAAACGATGAAGCTGAACGCTCAATTCATCAAGGAAACGCTGCCGGAACTCGTGGAGGAAATGCGCGCGGCGCACGACTCCTTCCGCGATATCCTCACCCGCAATCTGCAAGTAATCGCAACGGCGCAGTCGGTTGCCGAAGGCCTGATCCGGGGTGCCGCCGAGGAGGCGAGCCGCCGCCACGACCCGCGCGGTTATCATGCTAATGGCCGCAACGCGCCCGCCAAGGCCACGACCCGTCCGGTGATGGTCAGCCGATCGAGCTAACACAACGGATTCCGTGCTTGCCGCAGCGGCTCCGCCGGTTTCGCGTCGGGGCCGCTTTCTTTTAACCCGCCGGCAACCTCGTTGTTAACGAGTCGATAACCTTTACGGGCCCGGGCGGAAAAAATTGCGTGGAAATCGCCGCATTCGGCTGCGGCGTCTAGGCCCGCGGCCGCACTTTAATAGACTCCGCTGTGTAACCAGCCGTTCATTTTTACCGTGTCAAATCACGGCCTCTCGATCTCCAGGACGGAGATCGCAACGTGAGTATCCTAGGAAAGGGATGAACTATGGGTGATATTACTCTTTCGGCTGGCGTGCGTCAGAACCTGCTCGCGCTCCAGAACACTGCCGATCTCTTCACGCAGACCTCGAACCGTCTTGCGACGGGCAAGAAGGTCAACTCGGCGCTCGACAATCCGAACAGCTTCTTCACGGCGCAAAGCCTGCAGGGCCGCGCTTCGGACTTGAGCAACCTTCTCGACGCTGAATCGAACGCCGTGCAGACGGTGCAGGCCGCCAACCAGGGCATCACCGCCATTCAGAAGCTCGTTGACTCCGCGAAGGCGCTTGCGAACCAGGCGCTTCAGACCTCGAACACCACGACTCGTGCGGACCTTTCGACGCAGTTCGGCGACCTGCTCACGCAGATCGACCAGCTCGCCAAGGACTCGGGATTCAACGGCATCAACCTCCTGAACGGCGACGACCTGACGGTGAACTTCAACGAAGACGGCACGTCTTCGGCGACGATCAACGGCTTCACCGACACAACCGCGGGCGATCTCGGCATCGCTGCTGCAGCCAATAGCTGGGCGGCCAACACCGACATCAACGCGGCGCTCACCGACATTTCGGACGCGACCTCCACGTTGCGTTCGCAAGGTGCGAAACTTGGCTCAAGCTTGGCGGTCGTGCAGACCCGTCAAGACTTCACCAAGAACATCATCAACGTGCTGCAGGTCGGTGCGGACAACCTGACGCTCGCCGACTCGAACGAGGAAGCTGCGAACTTGACGGCGTTGCAGACCCGTCAGCAGATTTCCACGGTCGCGCTGTCGCTGTCCAACCAGCAGGAACAGCAGGTTCTCCGGCTGTTCAGCTAAGTCTAGACCAAAGCATTCAAGGGATACGGCGGGGTCAAACCCCGCCGTTTTCTTTTAGGCACTTTAAACGGCCGCGTTTACGTTCATGATGCCGCGACATGATTCGGAAGGAGTACCCAATGGGTCTCAAGGTCGAATTGAAGGCGGGCGAGCGCATCATTGTCGGCGAAAGCGTCATCACCAATGACGACCAGCGCACCCGCCTCATCATCGAAGGGGACGCGCCGATCCTGCGCGAGAAAGACATCCTCACGGCCGAAACCGCCAATACGCCCTGCAAGAAAATCTATTTAGCGGTGCAGCTCATGTATCTTGCCCGCAATCCCAAGCAGCACCACGAGCTCTATTTCAGCCTGGTCAAGGACGTCATGCTGGCGGCGCCTTCCACACTCCCTTACCTCGACCGTATGAATAATCAGATATTAACCGGCTCCTTTTACAAGGCGTTGAAGGAGGCGCAGCAGCTGCTGCGCTACGAAGAGGAACTGCTATCGCATGGCCAACCCGGCTCAGACCTACGCCAAGAACGCACAAGAAACGGGTAATCCCCGCGAACTCGAAGCCCAGCTCTTGATGCGCGCCGCTTCCAAGCTGCAGGCGGTGAAGGACGGCGAAGTAACCGGCAACATGAGTATCATTTCGGCGGTTCGCTATAACCGCCGCCTTTGGCTCGTCTTTGCCGATGCGCTGACGAAGGCCGAAAACAAGCTGCCACCCGAAATCAAGAGAAACGTGACGAGCCTCGCGATGTTCGTTCTCAACCGTTCGCGCACCATCGAGACGGCGGCCGAACCGAATCCCGAGCGCGTCGGTGTCCTCATCAACATCAACCGCGAGATTGCGGCCGGCTTGCGCACGAACGCCGCGGCCTGACCGCTTCATCGTTAAAAAAACGCGCCATCTGGCGCGCGTTTTTCTTTTTTGAGGCCGCTTCCGCTACATGAAGTTGACGAGCGTCAGTTTCGACAGCATCGCCGTCGTCTGCAGGCTCGCCTGCATCTGGGTTTGCAAGGCCAATAGTTTTACCCCGGTCTCGTTCCTGTCGGCGTTCTCGATCCCGTCGAGGACGCCCTGCAGAATGGGCTTCTTGTCTCCAATGCGGGTTTTCGCGGCGTTGGCCGAAAGATTGGCGCCGGCAAGTTGGGTCTGAATCGCCGAGATCTGCTGTTTGGTCGTGCTCGGCGCAAGATTATTTCCGACTCTCGTGCCGAGCGCGGTGTAGCGGTCGGCGGCATTCGGATCGCTGCCGGAAAAGCTGACCGCGGCGAAGGTCGCGAAATTCTTCACGACGTCGCGGATCGCTTCTTCGTTGCCGCGCACGCCGTATTTGACGGTGATCGAGTCATCGACACGGGCCGTCATCGTGCCGCGCGGATCGTCGGTCGCATCGTCGCCGGTGTACCATTGCACCGTGTCGGTCGCGGTCGCGTCACGCAAACTCGTAGCGTTATAGAACGGGCCGGTGCCGGCGACGCGTTGCGCCGGATTATCCGCATCCGTGTCGAAAAACTCGTTGGAAGCCTGGACGGCCGACGCAGCGGCGAGATCCGTCTGCGCCGAGGTCTGGATGGCGCTGTCGAGCGCGCCGGCAAAGTTGTTGGCCGTATCCGCCGCGGTCGCGCCGATCGCAAAGCTGCCAGGCGGCGGCGGAGTTTGGCTAGAAGCCGTGAGGGTGATCGTTTTTGACGTGCCGTCGGGCAGGCTGAGGCGAACCGAAACAGTCGACCCATCCGGCGGGTTCGTGCCGTTGAAATCGACCGTGACCGACGGTGGACTGCCCGTCGGACCTGTAACCGTCGCGCCCGCGACATCAGTGGTGGCGCTCGCGATCTTGAACCCGAACGGGCCGGAATTTGTTTCAGAAAGAGTCACGGCGTCGCCGGACGTGGAAGGCGCATTCAGACGGCCGCGATTGTCCGACCCCTGATCGGCCTGCAGCCGCTCAGCGATCACCTGCTTCAAGCCGGCAGCAACGCCATTTCCGTTCAGGATATGGTCGGCCGTGTCGATCGCCGCTTTATCCGTCGCCGATCCCGAAAAAAGATACGTATTGCCGGCGCGCTGGTTAAGGAGGCTCACCGCCTCGTCGAGACTGCCTCTCGCCTGCAGCTGCGTATTCGTCTGCCCACTGCTAATGAGGCTGAAGTCAAACGGCGGCAGCGTATTTGAACGCATGTTTTGCGCAATCGTACCAAGGCGGCTCAGCGTCGTATCCTGCAATTGGATGCGCGTGCTCACGGTCGTGATGACATCTTCGTACGAGGTAAGCCGCGACATCGCGCCGCGCACATTGACGTCGAGGCCGCGGTCGATGCCGAGCCCGTCGTAACTTTGCGCGAGCTTGCCGGTCGAGAGCTGCAGCGAGAGATCGTTCATCTGCTTCTGCATCGCGACCAGCATCTGCGCCTTCATCATGGCGCTACTGGTGAGGCCGGATATCGAGGGCATCGTCAGCCTCCAATCTGCAACAACATGTCGTACATCTGCTTGATCGCCGTCAGCACCCGCGCGTTCGCGCCGTACGCGTTCTGCAGCGTGATCAGGTTCGACATTTCGGTGTCGATATTCACGCCTGAGGCATCGTTGAAGCGGCTTTGCAACGCGTTCAACACGACCTGCTGCCCGTCGTTGAGCTGGGATGCATTCGCGGCGTCCGATCCCTGGCGGCTGATGATCTGTTGGATGTAATCGGCAACCGAGCCCGAATACGGCCCTTGCGGCGTTCCGATTCCGGTGGATGACGAGAATAACTGATTGGCGGTCGTGAGCTGCTGGTTGATGAAATCCGGCCGCGTCGAGTCGCCGATATTCGTCGAGCTGGCGTAAAGAACGAGCGAGGTCGGATTCGAGAGAACCGCGGGGTTGATCGCGATGCGTGCGGAGAAGCCCGTCTTTTGCGCTCCCCCGGCGGTAATCGCACCCGAATAGATCCCCGTCCCATCGGTGAATAGCGGCAGCGTAACATCGCCTGATTGCAAGGTATCGGTCGTCACCGACGCGCTCATTGCATTAATGTCGCTGTTGTTGGTCACGCCGTCGTCTACGAGCTGCAGAAGATTGCCGCTCGGATTCGAGAAAGTGATATCGGCGCCACTGAACGCGGTGTTCAGTTGCGTAACGACGGAAGCCATGCCGCCGGAGAAATCGATGCCGATGACCTGGTCGTTCGGATCGCTGGTGGTGGAGTTGTCGAGCGGCAGCACTGACGGATCGTCAACGCGGACGATCGTGACCTTGTGCTGCGTGGTGGTCGTGTTGTCGGTGTAGGTGAAGGAAACGGTGTTGCCGTTCTTGAGACCCGTGAGATCGACGTTAAAGCCCGCAGGCGGACCGATGACCGTATTGCTCGGCACATTGCGGTTCGAAAGCGCGAGCGCCATTGCGCTCGCCATTTCGTCGAGCTGGTTCTGCGCCTTAACGAGCGTATCGTCGCGCATTTGGATAAGTGCAGCGATGGTACCCGAGCGGATCGACTTGTTTGCGATCAGATCGGTTGACGCGCCGTTCGGTGTCGTGAGCGAAATCGTGCCGACCGATCGCTCGGTCGGATCGGTGCTATAGACCGAGGAAGGATTGAGCGCCGTCTTCGCATCGAAAACCAGTTTCGACGGCTGCCCGTCATAAAGGCTGACACCGGAGGTCGTGAAAATGGAAATCTGGTTGTTGCCGAGCGACGTAACGCGGATATCCATCAACCCCGACAGCTCGGTGATATCCGCGTCGCGCTGGTCGAGAAGTGCGGCTGAGGAAGCGTCCTGCCGGCCCGAGGAGGAGATGAGCTTGCTGGAAACGTCCGTGATATCCTGCAGGAGCTGGTTGACGCGATTCACGGCATCGGAAATTCCGCTCTCCGCTTGCGAGCGAAGCTGCTGCACGTCACCCGACATCGCATTGAGGTGTTGCGCGAGCACCTGCGCTTGGTTGAGCACATCGCCCTGCGCGGCGGAGGAATCGGGGCTTGCCGTCAGTGCATTCAACGAGGACGTGAAATTGTTGAACAGCGTGTCGAGCGCGTCGCCGCCGCCCGGCGTGCCGTAAGCCTGTACGAGCCGCGAATAGTAGCTGTTCAGCGTACCGGCATAATTCGCGCCCGCCGCCTGGATGCGAAGCTGCGTCTGCACGATGAGGTCGAGCTCGCGGCTGACGCCGAGCACCATGACGCCGTTTCCGCCGGCGATCGTCGACGACAGGAGCGGCGACTTGCGGACGTAGCCCGGCGTGTTGACGTTCGCGACGTTGTTGGCGACGACGGAAAGACCCGCTTGCGTCGCCTGCAACCCCGACAGCGCCGAAGAGATCGCCGTTGTAAGGCCCATAAGTTAAACCTTTACAATTCCTGCGTTTTTTACCGCAGCATCGCGATCGTTTCCTGCAGCATGTCGTTCGCCGTGGTCACGATCTTGGTGTTCGCGGCGTAGGCTTGCTGAGTCACAATCAGCTTTGTGAACTCGTCCGAGATGTCGGTGTTCGAGCCCTCAAGCGATTGCGCCGCGATTTTGCCCGAGGCGCCGAAGAGCGCCGGGCCCGACTCGTCAGTCGCCTGGAACGCGCCGCCATCGAGCGCCTGCAATCCATTGTCGCCGTTGAAGGAGACCAGCGGGATCTCTGCGATATCGAGCGTGCGGCCGTTTGAATAGCTCGCGACAATGCGGCCCTTGTCGCTCACCGAGATCCCGTTGAGCTGACCGGCAGCAAAGCCGTTCTGGTTGAGTGTGCCGACCTGCGCGACTCCGTTCTGATCGGCGAACTGCGTGATGCCGTTGCCGCCGAAATTCATCACGATGTCGCCGACCGTGTGGTTATCGACCGTGAGTCCAGTGAGCGTCAGGTTCGCAACCTGCGGATTCATTTGGCCGTTCGCGTCGAAATTGAACACGGTGCCGGCGTTGGTCCAGGCGGTGTCGGTTGCGGCCGGATTCGTATTCGACTGATAGAACAACTCCCACGTATCGGTTCCGCCCGCTGCGATCGAGTCGAGCTTCGCCCAACGAAGCTGCACATCCACTGGATTGCCCTGGGCGTCATAAACCGTGATTGAGCCGCCGGTAATGGTCTGGCTCTCGAAGGTCGACTCATCCGAGCCGAGAACAATGCCGTCGCCTGTCGGCGTCGCCCTCGGATCGCCGGCCGGGTCGTAATCTGCGGGATCAAGCAGCTCGCTGCCGCCTGCGGCCGACTGCGCCGTCGTCGGCGTCGCGGCCAGATTCGCACGATAATTGATAGTGGTCGTAGCTTGCGCCGGCAGGAAATCGTTCGTGATCTTCAACACCTGCGGCACCGAGCCGGTGACGTTGCCGGTCGAAGGGTCGATCGGCAATCCTTCGAGGTAATAGCCCGTGCCGTTCACCAGATAGCCGTCTTTATCCATCTGAAAATCGCCACGGCGCGTATAGAGCTCATTGCCAGCGAACACAGGCTGGTTGTCCGGGAACCCGGATGGTTTCTGCACGGCGAAATAGCCGTCGCCGTTGATCGCCATGAAAGTCGAGACGGAAGCCGCCTGGATGTCGCCCTGCACCGTGTTGGTCGCGCGCGAGAGCGCCTGCACGCCGCCCGAAACCTGCTGCGCGCTCGAAGAGTCCGCTACAAGATTCGCAAAGCTTGTGTCGGTCCGCTTGAAACCCGTCGTCTGGGAGTTCGCGATGTTGCCGGAAATATTCTGGAGCGCGAAGGACTGCGCCTGCAAACCGCCGACCGCCGTCGTCAATGCATTAAAGATACCCATGGCACTTCTCCATCATGGCGCTCCGTCGATCGGGCGCACACTGTCGACGCCACCATCGCAATCGCCATGCCATGACGTGCGGCACATAACGCATTGATTTCATTCGGATTTTTCAACTCGCGAAAAATTGCCGCCCGGCAGAAACGAGTCTTTTGCGGCAAAATCTGCCGGGTAAAAGCGATTTGCTGCGGACGGCGCGAGCCCATAGGGTGCGCGCGCAAGAAGGAGCCGACATGCGTTTTGAAGGAACGAAAGACTACGTCGCCGATACGGATTTGAAAGTCGCCGTGAATGCCGCGATTGCGCTCGAGCGCCCGCTGCTCATCAAAGGCGAACCCGGCACTGGAAAAACGGTGCTCGCCGCCGAAATCGCAAAGGCCATTGGCGCGCCGCTGATCGAATGGCACGTCAAATCGACAACCAAAGCGCTGCAAGGGCTCTATGAATACGATGCCGTCTCCCGGCTGCGGGACAGCCAGCTCGGCGATCCGCGGGTCTCGGACATCAAGAATTACATCCGGCGCGGAAAATTATGGGAGGCTTTCGTTTCCGCCGAGCGGCCGGTGCTTCTGATCGACGAGATCGACAAGGCTGACATCGAATTTCCGAACGATCTTCTGCTCGAACTCGATCGCATGGAATTTCACGTTTACGAGACGGCTGAGACGGTCAAGGCTGCGCAACGCCCTGTCGTTATCATCACTTCCAACAACGAGAAGGAATTGCCCGACGCTTTCCTGCGCCGCTGTTTCTTTCACTACATTCGCTTTCCCGACGAAGAAACGATGAAGGCGATCGTGGAAGTGCACTTTCCCGGCATCAAGCGCCGGCTCGTCGCGGAAGCGCTCAAGATGTTTTACGAAATTCGCGAAGTGCCGGGCCTGAAGAAAAAGCCTTCGACCTCCGAGCTGCTCGACTGGCTGAAGCTCCTGATGGTCGAAGACGTTTCGCCGGAGATGCTGCGCGAACGCGATCCGAAGAAACTGATTCCGCCCCTGCACGGCGCGCTTCTGAAAAACGAGCAGGATGTCCATCTGTTCGAGCGCCTCGCCTTTCTCGCGCGCCGCGAGGGCGGTCGTTAAGTCAGAGCAGCTTGCGCAAGGCGAGATGCGCACCGAGTAGCAACAGGCCTATGAAAAACACCTTCCGGAACGTTTCCGGATGCGTACGGTACCGCAGCCAGGTGCCGAGCGCCATGCCCACGGCGGCGGCAACGAATGCAGATAGCGACAGCGGCAAAATCGAAAGCTGCAACATGCCGTCGCGAAACAGATTGACCGAAAGCGCGAATATAGAAACCGAAAAAATCAGACCGAGCGCCTGAATGAAGTCCTCGCGGCTCAAATTCAGGGCCTGCACATACATGATGCCCGGCACAACGAAGATGCCGGTCGCGGCACCGATCAGCCCTGTGACAAATCCCATGATTGGCGCGAGCCACCACTCGGCCCGTTTGGGCACGGAAAATCGCACCGCCATCAAACCGATCAGGGCGTAGATCGCAAGCACACTGCCAAGGGCAATGCTTGCAAACTCGGCTTTGTCGGGGCTCATCAAGCCAAAGCCCGACCAGATGCCGATACAACTGAACAAGAGCAGCGACCAGAAGCGCTTGAGAAGCGGCAGGAAGGCGGGCCCTGCAAACAACTGCCAGGTATTCGTCAGGATCGTGGGGATGACGAGTATTGCGGCACCCTGCGCTGGCGTCATCACGAGGCCAAGGAGGCCCATCGCGACCGTCGGCAGGCCCATGCCGACCATGCCCTTGACGAAGCCGGCAAGCGCGAACGCAGTCCCGATAATTAGGAATGAGTAGTGAGTGTTATGCATGGGGATCAGGCTTCGATCGAGTCCTTCTTTTCTTTCAGCCTTTTCTTCTTTTTCTTCGGCTTCTCGCCGTTTTCAGACTCTTCCGAAGGCTTCTCCAAAGCTCCTGTTACAGCAGCCTCATCCGCCTTTGTATTATCGGCCGGTTTGTCAGCTTCCGATTTTTCTTCGGCCGCTACCCTCTTCTGCTTGCGCGCTTCCGCCCAACGCTCCCGCAGTGCGCGCGATTGTTCGGCCGCGGTCTTCGCAGTCCAATGTCCAAGAGCGGAAATTCCTTCCCGGCTGCTCGTTAGCGCTCTCTTCCCCTCAGTTATCGTGCGGATGCCTGCAGGAACGATCGCCTTCTCCCAGATGCGGGCTGCGGTTGGCGCAATTATATGCTGCCAGCAGTAAACGCTCGTGCGCGCAATCATGCGAAGAACGGCCGCCGCTACCGCCGCGACGGCTTCCATTCCCTTTCCTATGGCGCGTGCGATGCTCCCTATCACGCGCGCAATGAACCAGATCACCGGCACCAGCGCATTTCCGAGCGCAATGGCGCCGCCGTGAATTTTTCGTCCCGTCCAGATGAACGGCTGCGCCATAGCGATTGCGGCCTTCCGCAACGCGCGCGCAGTGGCAATGCTCGCGCGCCCAAGCGCGCTTTCAAAAAAGCGCCGCTTCAAGCGGCGTGTGACATGCGCAGCTAACCCCGGCGCAAGTCCCTCGCTGACCGCAACTTCATCGCGTTCAGTCGCACGCGACTGCAATTCGTCAAACCAGTCGCCAAGCTGCATGCCCCAATAGGACGCTTGCGCGACAGCGCGCCCGGCCCGCCCTCCGCTCCACACGAGGCCGAACGGAATGAACAACCGCCAGCGATCATCATGATCGGCGATTGCCGATGCGATCAGTTCGCCCGCCATCGCCGTTGTGTTCAATCCGTGCCCGCCGAATGCACTTGTCACCCATACGCCCGGTTGCGCCATGCCGATCTGCGGCATCAGGTGAATGGCGTAGCCCATGACGCCCGACCACGCGTATTCAATCGGCGCATCCTTGAGCTGCGGATAGACGCGCGCGATGTCATGCTGCATCACGCGTCCAAGCTGCCTTGGCGGTTTCTTGCGCGCCGAAATGCGCCCGCCCCACAACAGCCGATCGCCGATCAGGTGATAATAGTCGCCCGCTCGCCGCGTATCCGCGATCGCGCCTTCGTATTTGATCGCCTGCTTTACGCG
>Ga0157370_10009343_pt1 | contig 10491 bp, 7 predicted proteins | sample C35metaG_FD_113463 | JGI IMG/M metagenome (GOLD analysis project Ga0157370, IMG submission 113463) | Corn rhizosphere microbial communities from Kellogg Biological Station, Michigan, USA - C3-5 metaG | ecosystem: Host-associated > Plants > Roots > Rhizosphere > Soil | place: USA: Michigan... | reverse complement strand
GTGCGATCGGCGCCGTGTACGCCTTGCACCACACGTCGATCGTCGCTTGGGGAAAGGCGTCGTGAAGCGGCGGTGTGAGGGCCGACGCGAAGACGAGATCGCCCAGGTTGTCGAGCGCCACGAGCAGAATCCGCCGCACCGGCTCGCGGATGGGTGTCACGTCGTCGCCCCCGAACGAGGATGGCCTTGCGTGCGCCGATCGAACATTGGAAGTTGCGCGCCGTGAGCCTGCGAGTGCTGCACGTCGATACGGAGCACGGTTGGCGTGGAGGGGAGCGTCAGGCGCTCTTGCTGGCGCGCGAGCTGTCGCGCCGTGGCCATGGATCGGTCGTCGCGGCGCGCCTGGGCGAGCCGCTCGCCGTTCGCGCGGCCGAGGCGGGGCTCGTCGTGGTCGACTCGAGCCCGCTGGGCGAGATCGATCCGCGGGCGGCCTGGCGGCTCCGGCGCGCGATCCGTAAACGCGACATCAATGTCGTGCACGCCCACACCGCGCACGCCGTCGCCGTGGCGGGACTGGCGACCGTGGGAATCAACGTGCCGCTCGTCGTCTCCCGGCGTGTCGATTTTCCGCTGCGGACCAACGCGGGAACGCGCTGGAAGTATGGCCGCGCGTCCGTGATCGTCGCGATCTCGAACGCGGTGGCGCGCGTGCTCGTCGCGAGCGGCATCGCGTCCGATCGCATCGTCGTCGTTCCCGACGGCGTCGACGTCACGCGCCCCGTCACTGCCGCGTCCGCGGAGACGCTCGCGTCGCTCGGCGTGTCGGGCGGCGGGCCGCTGATCGTCCAGGTGGCGCAGCTCGTCGGTCACAAGGATCCTCTGAACTTCGTCCGTGCGCTGGGTCGTGTACGCGACCTCGTGCCCGATGTACGCGGACTGCTCGTGGGCGACGGTCCGCTGCGGCAGGCGGTCGAAGCGGAGATCCGCGCACTGGGACTCGAGTCGGTCGTCCGCCTGTCGGGATATCGCACCGACGCCGACGCGTTGCTCGCGGCGGCCGACGTGGCGTGTCTCAGCTCGCGCGAAGAAGGCATGGGCTCCGTGTTGCTCGACGCGCTCGCCTTCGGGCTGCCGGTGGCGGCGACGCGTGCGGGCGGCATCCCCGAAATCGTCGTCGACGGCGACTGTGGACTCCTCGCCGAGGTCGAAAATCCGGTCGCCCTTGGGGATGCGATCGTGCGGCTCCTTGGCGACGAGGCGTTGCGCGCGCGCGTTCGCGCGAACGCCAAGCCGCGTGCCAACGAGTTTTCGGTCGAGCGCATGACGGATGGCACCATCGCGGTCTACGAGCGCGTGTTGGCGAGCGGCGCTCGCCGTTCGCGCACGGCGGCGGCGAGCGCCTCCAACTCCTGAGCGGTCACGCCGGCGCCGTGTATCGACTGCCACTTACGCGCCGATCGCAGGAGCCGCGCAAGGTTTGCCTCACGCGCAGCGTCGGCGTCGCTGACGAAGGCGACGCGGTCGACGTCGAGCACGAGCGCCTCGACCGATCCGTCCGGCGCGTCGTGCAACAGCACGTTCTTCACGTTGAGATCGTGATGCCGTGCCTTCGCCGCGCTCATCGCGGCAACGAGGTGGGCGGTCGCGGCGAGCGCCTCCTCGCGAATCGCCCGCTCGTTGGACATCAACGCCACTGACAGGTCGCGACTCCGCGGAACCTCTCTGGTCATGACGTCGGCGCGACGGAATCCCGCAGGCGCCGCGTATACGGCGTAACCAAGCATCAAGGGCGTGGGGACGCCGGCGCGGCGGAGCCGCTCGGAAACGCGGAGCTCGAGCGGGGCGAGCGTCGGCGGCCGGAACAAGTCGCCGGTGAGCGGAGCGAGCATGCCCCCATGCCGATTGTGTCGAATGACGACCTGCTCGACGCCGCCGGGAAGCGGCACGGCGTACGCGACGCCGCGACCGGCGAGGGGTCGCGCGCGGGCATGAGATTTCGCGTAGCCGTAGAGCGATCCCGCGGCGAGCGCACCGACGACCGCTTCGGCGACGTGTTCGGCGCAGACGATGACCGAGCTCCCGAGGACGAACCGCACGAACCCGGACGGGGTTTCGCGGAAGATCATCAGTCCAGCACGACGCGGTAGACGGTCACGGGCTGGCTCTTGTTCTTGAGCTCCATGGGCGGGCACTCGATGAGCGTGGGCGGTGTGTGGAGCGCGCGGCGGAACTCGTCGGTCAGCAGAATCTGCCCGGCGTCGGCGGCTGAGCAGAGGCGCTTGGCAGTGTTCACCGTGTCGCCGATGACCGTGAACTCGAGTCGCCGCTCGGAGCCGATGTTGCCGGCAAACGCCTCGCCGTAGTTCAAGCCGATGCCGATGTGCAGCTCGGGCCGCCCGGCCCGCCGCCAGCCGGCGTTCAACTTGTCGAGCTCGCGCATCATGTCGATCGACGCCGTCATCGCCTTGTCGGCGTCGTCGAACCCGCCGATCGGCGCTCCCCACTGGGCCATGATCTCGTCGCCGATGAATTTGTCGAGCGTTCCCTCATAACGAAACACACAGTCGACCATCTCCGTGAAATACTCGGTGAGGAGACTGGCCATGTCGTCGGGGCGCATCGTTTCGGCGAGCGCGGTGAAGCCGCGAATGTCGCTGAACATCACGGCCACGGGACACTTCTCGCCGCCCAGTCGGATCGTCTCGGAGGATTCGGCGATGCGTTTGGCGAGCTGCGGCGTGAAGAAGCGCTCGAAGTTGCTCCGCGTCAGCAGGTCGCGCTGGATGCGCTGCGCGAACTGTCCGTTCTCGATCGCCACGGCCGCGATGCCGGCGAAGGCGATACAGAACTCGAAGTCCTCGTCGCTGAACCGATGCGCCGCCGTCACGCTGTCGATGTACAGCTCGCCGAGCGGCCGGTCCTCGCTCGCGATCAGCGGGCAGACGATCGCCGAACGGATCTGCTGCATGACGATCGACTGGCCGCCGAAGCGCGTATCCTCCCCGGCGTTGTCGGAGAGAATCGCCACCTTGTCCTTCACGGCCGTACGCGCGATCGATTGCGGCACGGCGCGCGTCGTATCGGCGCCGCGCGTGTCGCGCGCGATCTTCGGGATGAGCTCTCCCTGCTCGTCGACGAGCAGGATCGCCACGAAGTCCACGTCGAGAATCTGATAGGCGTAGCCGACGATTTTCTCGAGCAGCGAGTCGATGTCGGTGGCTTTGCCGAGCCCTTTGGAGACCTCGAGCAGCGTCGCGAGCTTCTGGCGATTCTTGTCGGATGCGCTGAGCGCTTGACGCTCGCCCGGGGCGGATTCGTCATAGAGGGGCGTCTTGAGGCTGTCGATCGACGCGTTCGGATCGCGCATCGAAAGTTGGCGAACGATCGTCGCGCCGGTCGGGGTGCGGTGCGGCGCGTCCTCACGCGGCTGCGCCGCCTGCTGCAGCTTGAACCCCACCTTGCCGAAGGTGACGGTGTCGCCGGCGTTCACGACCGACGAATCGATGCGTGTCCCGTTGAGGAACGTGCCGTTGCTCGAGCCGAGGTCGCGGACGATGACGCGAGTCTCGCTGCATTCCACCTCGGCGTGGCGACGCGAGATCGTCGGGTCAATCACGGGGATGTCGCTCGCCGGCGCGCGTCCGACGACGAGCGACGTGCCCGGGTGCAGGTCGAACGATTGCGTTCCGTCGAGGCTGGCGAGCCGGTAGCGCACTATCTCCGGACCTGGCCGATGGCCGTCAGCAACGCGCGCGCCTTGTTGCGGTGCTCGAGAAACTCGCGCTCGGGCACCGAGTCGTAGACGATTCCCGCCGCCGCCTGCACGGACGCGACTCCGTTGGCGATGACGCAGGTCCGAATGGTGATCGCGAGATCCATGCGCTTGGCGCCCGCGCTGATGTAGCCGACCGCGCCGCCATACGGACCGCGGCGCTCGGGCTCCATCTCGTCGATGATCTCCATGGCGCGAACTTTCGGCGCGCCGGTGAGCGTCCCGGCGGGGAAGCTGGCGCGAAACGCGTCCATCGCCGAGAGTCCGTCGCGCAGCTCGCCGTCTACCTGGCTCACCAGGTGGAGCACGTGCGAGTAGCGCTCGACGACCATCAGCTCGCTCACGCGCACCGAGCCATACTTCGCGATTCGTCCGACGTCGTTGCGGCCCAGGTCGACGAGCATCAGGTGTTCGGCGCGCTCCTTCTCGTCGTTGAGCAGCTCGTCCGTCATGATCGCGTCGTCCTCGGGCGAGCGGCCGCGGCGGCGCGTGCCGGCGATTGGACGCAGCGTGACGGTGCCGTTCGCGCTCACGCGAACCAGCAGCTCGGGCGAGCTCCCCACGATCTCGACGCCGTCGAGCACGAGATGATACATGTACGGCGACGGATTGATCACCCGGAGTGCGCGGTACAGATCGGTCGACGAGAAGTCGAACGGCACGTCGATCCGGCGGCCGAGCTGTACCTGGAACGCGTCGCCCGCGATGATGTACTCGCGAATGCGCTCGACGTCGACGAGAAATTTGTCTTTCGCGTAATTGGAATGTCCCTCGACCGGGCGCGCCGCGGCGTTCAGCTCGAGCGGCGCGAGCACCGCGGGGCCGCGCAATCGGGCGATCGTGGCGTCCACGGCGTGAATCGCCTCGTCGTGCGCTGCCTGAAGCGCCTCATCGGATGCGCCCGGCTCGACGCGCGCCGTGGCGACGACGCGCGCCTGCGAGCGCAGGTTGTCGAAGATCACGAGCACGTCGGTGAAGACGAACAGCGCGTCGGGCACGTCGACGCCGCGCGGCGGCGGGGCGGGCAGCCGCTCGATCACGCGCGCCACGTCGTAGCCGAAATAGCCGACGGCACCGCTCCAGAACTCGCCGATCTCAGGCACGTCGACGGGCTCGCAATCCCGCACGAGGCACTCCAGATCGGCGAGCGGATCGTCCGGTCGACGGGCATTGTGCCAGCCGCGATCGGGCGTCCAATCCTGCACGACCCCCTCGTCGAGCTTCCACGCGGCGCGCGGCGCGCTCCCCATGAAGGTGTAGCGCGCCCAGGTCTCGCCGCCCGCTGGGGCGGACTCGAGCAGGAACGCGAACGGTCCCTGCCGCAGCTTCGCGAATGCGGCGACCGGCGTTTCGGCGTCGAGCAGCACGTCGCGCCAGACAGGGACGAGGCGCGGTGCGTCCGTGGTCGCGCGGCGCGCGCGGTCGCGAAATCCCGGAAAGGTCATCGAGTCACGTCGTCCGTGATGGGCGAATGGATTGCTCGAGCTGTGGCACCAGACGATATTCGTCAATCATGCGTCGATTCCTCGTGGCGCGCGGATGGTGCGCCGCCGCGTGTTCGTTCTTCGTATTCATATGTCTCGCGCGAGCGGCGACCGCGCAGACGTGGAATGACGCGCGAAGCCGGTCACTGGTCGAGCGGGCCACCATGCGGCGCGCGCAGCAACTCGCCGACACCGGGCTCGCGGACTATCAAGCTAACGCGCACGGCTACGTCACCTTTCTCGCGCAGCTTGGCGAAGGGTTCCTCACGCCGCCAAAGATCATCAAGGCGGACGAGCTCGAGCTCGAAGTCTACTGGCACGCGCCCAACCTGAGCAAGCAGCGCATCGTCGGACGGCGCGATACGCTGCTACTTCCGACCGACATCGCGTACCACCGCGACCACCTCGGCATCGTCCAGAACAACTTTCCGAACATCATCCGGATCGGGGAAGGGGACGAGGTCCGCGACGTGCCACACCCGCTCTCGCCGCAAGGCCTGTCGGACTACGATTTCGCGCTCGCCGACAGTTTCGCCATCGGCTCGGCGACGCAGCGTATCCACGTCTACGAGATCAAGGTGCGGCCCAAGAACGACCAGGTGCCCCGGGTGGTCGGCGCGATCTACATCGACGCGACCGAAGGGCAGGTGGTTCGGATGAATCTCAGCTTCACCCGCGCGGCCTTTCTCGATGATGCGCTGGTGGATCTGTCGGTCGTGCTCGAGAACCGGCTCGTGGGCGGGCGCTTCTGGCTCCCGAGCCGGCAGGAAATCGAGATTCGGCGCACGGGAACGTGGTTGGACTACCCGGTCCGTGGGATCATTCGCGGACGCTGGGAGATTGGCGATTACCGATTCAACACGTCGGTGGGTACGGCGCTGTTCGCCGGCCCGGAGATCGTGCAGGCGCCCCCCGCTGAGCTCAAGCGATACCCATGGACGGGCAAGGTCCTTGACTCGCTCCCGCCCGACGTGCGCGCCGCGACGGACGCCGACGTGCAGCGCGTGCAGGCGGAAGCGCGCCAACTCGTTCGGGCCCAGGCGCTGGCGCGTGCGCAGCACGTCACGCTCTCGGCCCGGAACCTCTCGGACTTCGCGCGCTTCGACCGCGCCGAGGGACTCGCCGTTGGCGATGGTCTCTCGAAGCAGCTTGGCGGCGGAGTCTCGGCAACCGTGCGTGCCCGCTACGGACTCGACGACCATCAGGCGAAGGGCTCGGCGACGATCGCCGCGGCTCGCCCGAGCGGCTCGGCGGTTCGCGTCTTCGGCTCGCGCGACTTTCGCGACGTGGGGGACGTCGCCGAGCGGTCGACGATCGTCAACAGCCTGGCGGCGCAGGAGTTCGGCAGCGATTACACCGATCCATATCTCGTTCGCGCGGTCGGAGCGAGCGCGGACTATGTGGCCGCGGACGGAATTCGCACGCGACTGACTGCGTCGTACGAGTGGCAGTCGCCCGTGCCTGTGCGGGCGGCGACCGTATCCGGTGCATTCGAGCCGACCATTCCCGCCCTCGATACGCATGCGAGTCGCATCTCGCTCGAGGTCGATCGGCCGCCCACGCTCGCGATGTTCGGGACCGAGGTAGAGCTGCACGTCGAAGTACGCGGCACGATTCCGTATGGCCCGCCGGCGGACGGCGTCACGGCGTGGAACCGCCGAACGTTGCGGGGCGCATTGAGCGCGACCATCGAGCGACCGTTCGGCGCGTACCGGTTGGCGACGGCGACGACGCTGTCCGCCGTGGCGTCGCCTCACGCCGATCGAATCCCGGTGCAGGAGCTGGCGTATCTGGGTGGGCCAACGACCGGGCCCGGCTACGACTACCACTCGATCATCTCGACCCGCACGTTCAGCGAACACGTCGAATGGCGCATGCCCGCGCCATTCATTCCGTTTTCGTTGGGGCGTTTCGGCCGTGTGCCGGGGCGCGGCACGTTCGCCCCATTCGTGCACGTGATCGGCGCGACGAGCCGCGCTCCGTTGGACTGCCCGGCTGCCGTGTCGCGTCCCACGACCGGCTTTGCCGGCGGGCCGCGCAGCAATTGCGAATCGACGATTGGCGGGCTCTATCCATCGGTTGGCGCGGGATTTCTGACGCCGTTCGATCTGCTGCGCATCGATGTGGCACGCGGGCTCCGCCGCGGGCGGTGGTCGTTTTCGTTCGACGTGAGCCGGCAGTTCTGGAGCGTGCTGTAGTTCCCCGAGGTGCGTCGCTTCGCGTTCATTCGTGCCGGGGTGCAATGATCGAGTGATGGTCGGGCGGGCGGTCGGAGCAATCGTGTGCCATGACTTCCCGCGCACCGATTCCTCCGCCCGGCGCGATCGACCTCGACGCCTTGGCGCGTCGCTTTCGCCTCCCGATCGCCGACCTGGCCTCGGCGTCATCGCACGCCGTCGGGCTCGTGCCGGAACGATGGGCACGCCGCTTTCACATCGTGCCGCTCGAGGCGACGGAGCGGGAATTACTCGTTGCCACCGCCGACCCGCTCGATGTCGACTGCGAGCGGACGCTCGCTTTTGCGACCGGGCGTCACGTCCGCATGGCGCTGGCCGCCGCCGATGACATCGCCCAGCGGATCGAGGAGCTGTATCGCGGCGAGGCCGCCGCACGCTCCCCCGAAACCATGTTGGAGGTCCAGCATCTCAACAAAGAGGTCGAAGGTGCACCGCCGCTTCCCGGAGAGGACGCGTCGGCACCGGTCACGAATCTCGTGGACGAGCTCCTGGCGGGCGGCATCGCGTCGCGCGCGAGCGATATCCACATCGAGCCGGAGGAGCAGGGCATCGCCGTGCGGCATCGTGTGGACGGCTTGTTGGCGCTGGCGCGCACGCTGCCCCGCGCGGTGGGGCCGGCGCTCGTCTCGCGCATCAAGATCCTGTCCGGCCTCGACATCGCCGATCGTCTTCGTCCGCAGGACGGACGCGCGCGCGTGGCGATCAATGGCGTCGCGGTCGACCTGCGCGTCTCGACGCTGCCTGCGTCGCACGGCGAGAAGGTCGTCATTCGCGTGCTCGACGGACGCTCGGCGGTGCTCACGCTCGAGGGCATGGGGTTTCTCCCCGACGAGATGGAGCGAATCGAGCGCCTGTTACAATGTCGCGAAGGGCTGATCCTCGTGACCGGACCGACCGGATCCGGCAAGACGACGACCCTCTACGCGGCGCTGCGCCGGCTCAAGGATCGCGGCGTAAACATCGTGACCGTCGAAGACCCGATCGAATATCGATTGCCCGGAATCGTGCAAGTCCAGGTCAACGAGAAGGCCGGCCTGACGTTCGCGACCGCGCTGCGCTCGATCATGCGCCAGGACCCCGACGTGGTGCTCATCGGCGAGATTCGAGACCGCGAGACGGCGGAGATCGCGATCCAGGCGTCGCTCACCGGGCACCTCGTGCTGTCGACGCTGCACACCAACGACGCGCCGAGCGCCGTCACGCGATTGATCGACATCGGCGTGGCGAGCTACAAGATCGCGACGGCGGTCAAGGGGGTTCTCGCCCAGCGACTGGTGCGGCGCGTCTGCACGGCCTGCGTCGGCGTTCGCGACGCCGCGTGCGCGGAGTGCGGCGGGACAGGATTCCACGGCCGCCTCGCGCTGGTCGAGGTCATCATCGGATCGCCGGAGTTCGAGAATCGCGTGGCCGCCGGCGAGTCGACGGAGCGGATCGCCGAGGCGGCGCGGCAGGGCGGCATGCGCTCACTCTGGACGTCCGGTACGATCCACGCGACCGGGGGACGGACGACGATGGACGAGGTGCTGCGGGTCGCGACGCCCGACGAGCCGGCGCGCATCGTGGCCGAATCGGCGCCGGAGCGCCGTCTGCCGCCGGTCGCGCCGTTCGGCGGAGATGCATTCCGCCTGCGCGACGATCTCGATGGCGCGGTGGCGCGGACGAAGCGCCGCCGGCGTACCTTTCCGAGCATGACCCACGTGCAGATCGGCACCGTCGACGCCTATGTCGTCCGTCCACTCGCCGCCGGGTGGCGCGTGCTCGCGCTCGAGCGCGGCGCCGGAACGCGGTGTCCCGGCGCGTGGGAGCCGGTGCACGGCCATATCGAGCCGGGCGAGGAGCCGGAGGACGCCGCCGTGCGCGAGGTGCACGAGGAGACCGGGCTCGCCGTCGAGCGGCTGTACAACGTGCGCATTCAACCTTTCTATTTACACAAGACGCACACCGTGCAGCTCGCCATCGTGTTCGCGGCGTTCGTCGCCGAGCCGGCCACCGTGAGGATCGGCCTGGAGCATCAGCGAGCCGAATGGCTCACGGTCGGCGAGGCGCTCGAGCGGTTCGCGTTTCCCGGCGAACGCGCGTCGCTGCGGGACGTGGTCGAGCTGCTCGGCTCGGGCGATGCCGGGCCGGTCGAGGACGTGATGCGCGTGCGGTAGGCGTTACGTCTGCCGGTCGCTGCTCGTGCGGAGCACGGTCACGCCGGCGGGCGCGTTGGGCTTGACGCGCACGCTCTTCGCCGGAATGCCGACGTACACGTGGTACGGACGTACGTCCTTCGTCGCGACGGCCATCGCGCCCACCATCCCCTGCTCGTGCACGTGGACGCCGGCGAGGACGGTCGCATGATAGGTGATCCGCACGCCGTCCTCGATCACCGTCGTGGCGTTCGTCACGTCGCGCTGGTCGACGATGCTGTGCGTGTGACTGTAGATGTTCGCGTAGTCGCTCACCGACACGTTGTTCCCGAGCACGATCCCGCCGCGATCGTCGAGCAACACGTGCCGGTGCACGACGACGTTGTCACCCACTTCCAGGTTGTAGCCGAACGAGAACTCCACATGCTGGAAGGCTTTGAAGTTCTCTCCGCAGCGCTTGAAGATGAATTTCGCGAGCACGCGCCGGAGCTCGACGCCGAGCCACACGTTCTGGCCGCCGAGGACGCTGCGGTCGAATGAATACCAGAGCCAGAGAAGCGGCTTGACGCGTTGAAAGCGCGCGTCGTCGCACTCGCCGTAGTATTCCGGCTCGAGCGTCACGTTGCGCGGATCCATGGACGCGAGCGCGAGCCTCGTGGCATGATCGAGGCTCGCGTCCTCGACCGCCGTCTCCCAGTTGTCGGCGTATTGCGGAAAGAAGAGTGGCGTGAGGAACCGGCGGCATAGGTCGTCGCGATTCGTCGTATCGTCGCTCAGGGATGCGCGGAGGCCGTCGAGCCATTCGGTCGCCAGGCCGCGAACAGGGCGCTCGGCGATCTTTCGAAGAGGAAGGAAGGGCATGATGGGAGATCCTGAGAGCGGGAGCGACATCTACGGGTGCGAGGCGGCGCGCGCGCGAATGGCCG
>Ga0157370_10009340_pt1 | contig 10493 bp, 7 predicted proteins | sample C35metaG_FD_113463 | JGI IMG/M metagenome (GOLD analysis project Ga0157370, IMG submission 113463) | Corn rhizosphere microbial communities from Kellogg Biological Station, Michigan, USA - C3-5 metaG | ecosystem: Host-associated > Plants > Roots > Rhizosphere > Soil | place: USA: Michigan... | reverse complement strand
TACGCTTTTTCTCATTGTAAGCAATAGCGTGTTTGTCTAAACGGATAGTTAAGAAACGTAACACACGCTCATCGCGTTTTAATTGAAGCTCTAATTTTGCGATCAAATCTCCTGAAGCTTTGTATTCAGTTAAGTTGAAGAATCCGTTTGATTTTTTCTCAATTGGATACGCTAATTTTCTCAAACCCCAATTATCCTCTTGGATAATTTCGGCATCGTTGTCTGTAAGAACTGCTTTAAATTTAGCTAATGCCTCTTTTGCAGCCTCTTCAGATAACAATGGGGTTAGAACGATAACAGTTTCGTACTGATTCATTGTTATAAATTATGTTTTTAATTTTTTAATCCCGAGGTATATTACGGGGATGCAAAAGTAACAATATATTTCTTAAAATCAAACCTTTAATGGAAAAAAGTAAGGAGCGAGGAGTAAAGAGCAAAGCTTAAAGCGAAAAGCAGAAAGAGCAAAGAGTAAGGAGCAAGGAGTAAAGACGAACGCGAAAAGCCTAAAGCAGAAAGAGCGAGAGTAAGGAACAAGGAGTAAAGAGCAGACGAACGCGAAAAGCCTAAAGCAGAAAGAGCAAAGAGTAAGGAACAAGGAATAAAGACGAAAGCTTCCAGTTATCGGTCAGTGTCTCACCAGCAGAAAAATAGCTCTAAAATCAATGTTATTTTACGTATCGGTTGGGTGTCATAACAAACGAAAAACCCTACGCTCAACAATATGCATTCAAGCATAAAAAAGGGAGCTTCTATCGGTCGGTGTCTAGCTGACAGAAAAACACACCTATAAATCAATGCTATTCAACGTATCGGTTGGAGTCAAAACAAACGAAAAACCCATACGCTTAACAATGTGCATTTAAGCATAAAAAAGAGAGATTACTTTCCATCTATCGGTCGGTGTCTCACCGACAGAAAAAACATAGTTCTAAAATCAATGTTATTTAAGCTATTGGTTAATCTCTACCAACGAACCCCATACGCTCAACAGCGCAGATTCAAGCACAAAAAAAGGGAGATTACTTTTTTGAAGCAATCTCCCGATCAATTAGCAATATTTAACCTTAATATAATTCTATTGTTTTAGAAAATTGTTTCCCCTTAACGTTCACTACAAATGTTAACGATTGAGAATCAGTTTTACTAATGTTAAACTTTCTTTGTAACGCAGACTTATTTTTGAAAACTTCAGTGTAAACACTATCGTTATATTCGTTCATTACCTGAACTTCAATTGGATTTCCTTCTTCATTATCCACTTTTAAAACAATGAAATCTCCTTCTTTTTTAATTAGCGGATGAAAAACATCAGAGAACACTGGCTCAGAAACTGTTGCTTTTCCATTATTAATCACTACTTTATAATTAGCCAGTTTGGTATCAGACTCAATTTTGATTGTATATTTTCCCTCTGGTAAAGCATTTAAATCATAAAGCTTACTCGAAGCTGCTTTTGCCTGAATATTTTCCTGAAATAACACTTCATTATTACTTCCTATGAAAGAAAGGTTAACATTTTCATTCCCTTCGAAGGAAAAACGTAAAAACTTTTCATTTTCACCTTTAACTTTTAAGGTAAAATCACCATCTTTTGCAAAAGAAGTGGTTGCAGTTAAAAATAATACTGCGATTAGGCCGATTTGTAAGAACTTTTTCATAATTAAATAGCTTTATGAGTGAACAATTAATTTATAAAGCAAAATTACTTCACTTTTAACAGCTAAAAAGAGACCATATTCACCGATATCTATGCAATATTAACCTTCGCTATTCTTTTTTGTCATCAGAACATCAATACAGCATATTTTATTGTTATTTTTGTTAAGCAAAACCATGAAAACTTTAAAACCAAGCTTTGAAGTTGTAGAACCATCCTTTGGAAGTTCTTTCTATTATTCTAAATACGTGGAAAACGAGAATAATAAGGCACACTTATGGCATTATCATCCGGAAATAGAAATGGTTTTTGTAAACGGCGGCGCCGGAAAGCGACAAATTGGAAGTCACGTTTCTTACTATACCGATGGTGATCTTATATTAATAGGCAGCAACCTTCCTCATTGCGGCTTTACCGACAATCATACCGGCAATAAAAACGAGACTGTTATTCAGATGAAGCCTGACTTTCTAGGGAGTGGCTTCATGACATTACAGGAAGCAAAATGGATTAATGAATTATTTGACAAGGCCAAAGGCGGTATTGCCTTTGGTGAGCAAACCAAAACTGCAGTAGGTAAACTTATTGAAGATATGGAATTTCAACAGCCCTTCAACAAGCTATTATCCTTGCTTAGCGTGCTAAAAGCATTAGAAACAACAAAGGATTTTACTATTCTAAATGCTTCAGGCTTTTCCATAGAAACACAAATTCAGGATAACGACCGGATTAATATGATCTTTAACTACGTGAAGGATCATTTTCAGGAACAAATAAGCCTGGAAGATATTGCAGAAATGTCTGCCATGACGGTTCCGTCCTTTTGCAGATACTTTAAAAAAATCACTAAAAAAACCTTTACCCGCTTTGTAAATGAATATCGTGTAGTTCATGCCTCCAAGCTTTTATCAGAAAAACACATGGGCATAACGGCCATATCTTACGAAAGTGGTTTTAATAATTTTAGCCATTTCAATAAAATCTTTCATGAGTTTACAGGAAAAAGTGCTTCAGAATACCGGAACGAACTTAAATCAATTATTAAGTAGCATAAGTTTTTGATAAGGAGTACAAAGAATCGAGACTAGCTTTCCAAGTCTGGTTTTAAATCCAAATCCAGCTGCACAATTTAATATTCCATAATAGCTTGCAAAAATTCAAAGATTCATTTACTGGGCTCACCTGATCTTAACAAGGCGAGCACTCCTACTTTTCAACATTTAAACTTTTCAACCAAACAACTTCTAAAATTTTCCTATTTTCGTGCCGATGGAAAATTTTATTGTTTCTGCCCGTAAATATCGTCCGGCCACGTTTGAAACCGTAGTTGGGCAACAACATATTACCGGCACGCTAAAAAATGCCATCAAAAATAATCAGCTAGCCCAGGCCTTCCTATTTTGTGGCCCCCGGGGTGTTGGTAAAACAACTTGTGCCAGAATCCTGGCCAAGACCATAAACTGTACTAACCCTACAGCAGAAATGGAAGCTTGCGGAACTTGCGACAATTGTTTATCGTTCCAAAACGGACATTCGTTTAACGTTCATGAATTAGATGCGGCTTCAAATAACTCTGTTGATGATATCAGAAGCTTGATTGAGCAGGTCCGTATCCCGCCACAAGCTGGCAGATATAAGATCTATATTATTGATGAGGTTCACATGTTATCTCAAAGCGCATTCAATGCATTTTTGAAAACATTGGAAGAACCACCGTCTTATGCAATTTTTATTTTAGCAACTACAGAGAAGCACAAGATTTTGCCAACCATTTTATCACGTTGTCAGATTTTCGATTTCAACCGCATTCAGGTAGAAGATATTTCCCATCACCTGGCTACGATTGCGCAACGTGAAAATATTGCGTTCGAATCTGATGGTCTGCACATCATTGCTCAAAAGGCAGATGGGGGTTTACGTGATGCGCTTTCCATGTTCGATCAGATTGCGAGTTATGCAAATAAGAACATTACTTATAAAGCCGTAATTGATAACCTTAACATTTTAGATTACGATTATTTCTTCAAACTTACGTCCTATTTAACCGCGGCAGAAGTTAGTCAGACCTTGCTCCTGTTCGACGAGATTTTGAACAATGGTTTTGACGGAAATAATTTTATCAATGGCCTGGCTACGCACTTCCGTAATTTATTAGTAGGTAAAGATGCCGCAACCATAAGATTGTTAGAGGTTAGTGAAAATATCAAGCAGAAATATTTAGATCAGTGCAAACAAACAGAATTATCATTCTTGTTAACGGCTTTGAATTTAGCCAACACTTGCGATTTAAATTATAAAAACTCCAAAAATCAGCGTTTGCAGGTAGAATTGGCATTGATTAAAATGTGTCATATTCGATCCGTCGTCCAATTAGCCCAACAGCCTTTAGCCCCTAGTAATACAGCAACTGACCAAGATCAGGATAAAAAAAAAACTGATGTTGTAGCCGGGAAAGCTGAAAGCGCAAAGATTAATGTTGAAAGCCAAAACCCGCCTCCAAAAACCGAAACCCCGTCTTTACCACCTGTAGAGGAGAAACCAAAAACAGTTCCGGCATCTTCTGCAACTTCCATCAGCATTAACATTCCAAAAAAAAATGTAGGTACATTAATTCCTTCATTAAATGATCTGGAACGTTTAGCAAGTGGCGAGGAAGAAAGCGGACCAAAGAAAGCTACAGGCGAAGCGCGTGAACCTTTTACTTATGATCAGTTACTGGAAATCTGGAATAAATATATTCAGATTCTGAAGAATGCTGATAAGATCAACTTATTCACGATCTTGAATAATTTCGCGCCGAAGCTGATCAGTCCGGTATTGATTGAAATTTCAGTAGAGAGTAAAACTCAGGAACAATTTGTGGTTCAGGAATCTGTTGAATTAATGAACTATCTGAGAAACCAGTTAAATAATTTCGCCGTAGACATTACCTTTAAACTGGTTGAGCGGAAAATTGAAAATAGGCTTTATGGAAATCGTGAAAAGTATGATTATCTCGTAAATAAAAATCCGAAGCTAGACGAGTTACGAAAACGATTCAATTTGGATATCAATCCATAATCAATTGCAATTTTCAGCTAACGGCATCAACCGCTAACTGAAAATTATTATTTGCAAACTATTTTTCAGGCTCATCATTAATAGGATAACCTTCTTCGTCTAAATCATCTCGATCGTCTTCCGGGGTACGGGCCAGAATTTCATCTTCTGTTCTCAGCTTAACACTTTCGCCATTATCAACATGCATGCCTAATTCTTCCAAATTGTCATCTGCAATATCTTCATTACTGGCATATTCATCACCAACATAAGGATTTGCTTCATCATAAGTAGAATCATCGTCGCGTGCACCAGCAGCAACTGTTTCATAACCCATTGGATGATCATATTCATCATCATCAGCCTTTACATCAAAGCCATAGCTTTGTTTAACTTCATCAAAAGCCAGGTTTTCGCTATTAATTTCACTGCTCTCTGTTGTACTATGTATTTTATCTTGTGATCCTTTATTTTCGTTAACTGACATGATTATATCTCCTATATTTATTATTTGATATAACAACAAATGGTTTGGCAGATGGTTTTTGAGAGGTTATGCTTTTAAAAGGAATTATTTATTCATCCCAAATTTTATAATTCTCAAAAACTTCTTATATTGAAGTACCCATCCCTATAAATCAACTAATCAAACGATTTATATAGCGTAATAATTCTTCGCTCATGACTGAGAAATATCAAAACAAGTACAGAATCACTTCTGCACGTTTACAAAATTGGGATTATGCCAGTGAGGGTGCATATTTTATCACCATTTGTACTAAGGATAGACGGCATTATTTTGGAGCGGTCAAGAATGGAAAAATGGTGTTATCAAATGCGGGTGTCATTGCTAATTTGATGTGGCACGAAATCAAAAATCACGGCAAAAATGTGGGATTAGGGGAATTTATTGTGATGCCAAATCATGTGCATGGGATTTTGATTTTGAATGATATTTCCAATTTGGATCCAGGCCAGGAGATTTTAGAGACAGGGCATGCCCTGTCTCTAAAATCTCCTGGCCAACAACGATTCCAAAATCAGGGAAAAAATACCGTTTCATCTATTATCGGCTCATACAAATCTGCGGTGACTAAATATTGCAACCGATTGGGTTTTGAATTTGGATGGCAGACCCGCTTTTACGACCACATCATTCGTGATGGAAGGGCCTTCGAAAATATTTCAAACTATATCATAAACAACCCTGAAAAATGGGATATTGATAAATTCTACGCGAAGGAATAAAAATACCAGCTTCAATATTGCAAAAAAAAATCTCCAATCAAATTAAATTCGATTGGAGATTTTAATTAAAAAATTATGCGCTTACAAAGAAGCTAAAGCAGTATTTAAAGTCTCACTAGGACGCATTGCTGCACTTGCTAATTCATCATTTGGATGATAGTAACCACCAATGTCCTGTGGTTTTCCTTGCGAAGCAATTAACTCTTCGGTAATTTTTGATTCATTTTCCATTAAGGCTTTTGCCAACGGTCCAAATCTTGCCTGCAATTCAGCATCTTTAGTTTGCGCGGCTAATGCCTCTGCCCAATATAAAGCTAAATAGAAATGAGAACCACGGTTATCAATGGTACCTAATTTTCTACCCGGAGATTTATCAGTCGCAAGGAATTTAGCATTTGCTTCATCCAAAGCATCAGCTAAAACTTGTGCCTTAGCATTATTTTGTGTTTGAGATAAATGCTCTAAAGATGCCTGAAGCGCAAGAAATTCGCCTAATGAATCCCAACGTAAATAGCCTTCAGCGATAAATTGCTCAATGTGTTTTGGAGCAGAACCACCAGCACCAGTCTCAAATAAACCACCACCATTCATCAACGGAACGATAGATAACATTTTTGCTGAAGTACCAAGTTCTAAAATCGGGAATAAATCTGTTAAATAATCACGCAAAACGTTACCGGTAACGGAGATGGTATCTTCGCCTTTACGGATACGTTCTAATGTAAATTTGGTTGCTTCGATTGGTGCAAGAATGCGAATATCCAAGCCTTCCGTGTCGTGGTCTTTTAAGTAAGTATTTACTTTGGCGATGATTTCCCTATCATGCGCTCTATTTTCATCCAACCAGAAAACTGCTGGTGTTTCAGATAAACGCGCCCTGTTAACCGCTAATTTAACCCAATCCTGAATGGGTGCATCCTTAGTTTGACACATGCGGAAAATATCACCCTGCTCTACTTTTTGATCGAAGAAAACTTTACCTTCAGCGTCAGTTACGCGGATGGTTCCGCTTGCAGTTGCCTGGAAAGTTTTATCGTGTGATCCATATTCTTCTGCCTTTTGAGCCATCAAACCTACGTTTGGAACAGAACCCATTGTCGTTACATCAAAAGCACCGTGTGCTTTACAATCATCGATTGTTGCAGTGTACACACCAGCATAACAACGATCTGGAATTAAAGCGATCGTATCCTGAGCATTACCATCTTTGTTCCACATCTGGCCCGAAGTACGGATCATTGCAGGCATAGACGCATCTACAATCACATCACTTGGAACGTGAAGATTCGTAATTCCTTTATCAGAGTTTACCATAGCCAATGCCGGACCATTTTCAATCGCGGCAGCAATAGCAGCTTCTACTTCAGCTTGCTCCGGGCGACCCGCAATTTTCGCAAAAACGTCACCTAAACCATTGCGGGTATCAATGTTGATTTCTTTGAAAAGATCTGCATATTTGGCGAAAACATCTGCAAAATAAACTTCTACAATCGCTCCGAAAATAATCGGATCCGACACTTTCATCATTGTTGCCTTCAAGTGCGCAGATAATAAAACACCTGCAGCCTTAGCAGCCTCCACTTCTTTAGCAACAAAAGATTTTAAAGCAGATAAACTCAATGCAGAGCTATCGATTACCTCGCCTGCTTTTAAAGGCGATAAACCTTTTAATTCTATTACAGCTTCATCAGCAGCAACAAATTCAATTTTAAACTGCGTGGCATCAGCAACAGTTACAGATTTCTCAGAACCATAAAAATCGCCTTCAGTCATGCTCGCCACTACGGTTTTAGAATCTGCAGACCATTTCCCCATAGAATGCGGATTCTGTTTTGCATAATTCTTAACTGCTTTTGGTGCTCTGCGATCCGAATTTCCTTCACGTAAAACCGGATTCACTGCAGAACCTAAAACTTTAGCATACTTTGCTTTAATCGCCTTTTCTTCTTCAGTTTGTGCATTATCCGGATAGTTTGGAATGGCAAAACCCTGAGCCTGTAACTCAGTAATGGTACCAACTAATTGTGGAATAGATGCAGATATATTGGGTAATTTAATGATGTTAGCTTCTGGCGTGGTGGCCAATGAACCCAGTTCAGCTAAAGCATCGCCAATTTTTTGATCCTCGTTTAAATACTCAGGAAAGTTTGCCAAAATTCTTCCTGATAAAGAAATATCTCTGGTTTCTACATCAATACCCGCTGATGCGGTGAAAGCTTGTACGATTGGTAACAGTGAATAAGTTGCCAGCATTGGCGCCTCATCGGTTTTGGTGTAGATAATTTTTGATGTATTTGACATGTTTATATTGATTTTGCTTTATAAGGTTAACTATTTAATCGGCTAAAATTGCAAACCGACCTTTTCTTAAAATCGCCTAAAGATAAAATAATCGAATGAATTAAGGAACATCGCAATGTTATTTGTGTTTTACGAAACGTTAAATTTCATCGCTTTTTTTTCGATCAGACAAGCATTTACCTTATTTAAAACAGCAGATATATATACATCCAAATTGTTACGTTTTTATAATTGGATCACGATTTGTTAAGAACCAATACGAATCAAACGGGCAATCTATTGACGGTGGATGTATCTTCCTCGTTAAGTGCATTACAACGCATAGCTCTTAAATTAAACCTATACATATTATCTCCATGAGTGAACAGAATTTAGAACAATTATTATTGCAAGGACAGTATGAACAAGCACTATCAACCATCCAATCTGGTGAAAAATTATCAAAAAATATTACTGAACACCAGAAATCTCAAATCCTGGAGCGTTTATTCAGTAACGGGCAATATGAACTTATTAATGAATTAGTCTCCAGCAAATGGATCGAAACCGATATTTATGAATTTGATAGTTTCGATAAAAGTGTTTTCGGCAAAGTTGTATGGAATTTAAAAAATGATGAAAGAGCGCTTAGTTTCTTTCAGGATTTTATTTCCCATTTCGAAAACCTGAATGACGAAGTAGAAGCCAAAACACTGATTAATTATTTCATCGAGAAAGGCGCCAGTGTAGAGAAGATCAAAATATTAATCGATGCAGGATGTGATGTTAATTTTACGAACAATGCAGAAGAAAACCTCATCCATCAGGTAATCAAAACCAATCTGATGAAACCGCAGCTTTCCATTTCTTACCTGGAACTATTAATAAATGAAGGTGTAGATGTGAATGCACCTAATATCGTAAAGAAGACTCCACTGATCACCGCTATCGAGTTTAACAAGCCCGATTACCTGGATATATTATTGCAAAATGGTGCAAATCCAAATGACCTCGATCAGGAGGGAAATTCTGCCTTCTTTTATGCGGTAGCACATAAACAAGACCTCAGCCTCTATTTAAAATTAAGAGATTTCGGCAGTCCTGATTTTGAAACGATCAATAATGCCGGCGTAAGCCTATTTTTCGAATATTTGAGAATGATGTATGTGAGTGATAAAAACCTTGAACTTTTGCGTACAATGATTAGCGATGGTGCAGATCTTAATCAGGCCAGTACTTATTATGGAAAAGACAAGACCCCACTGGATTTAATCGCAGAGAAACAACCTGAAATTTTGCAAGCAGTTTTAGATTATGGCAGTTTGGATGTTAACCGTCAGGATAATCATGGTAATACACTCCTGCATAAAGTTTGCGCCTTCAACGTCAACTTTGAAGCAGAAAAGGCCAAGGAGACCTACAAAAAGGTAAAACTATTGCTTGAAAATGGCGCCGATGCTTCCATTAGTAATGACGAAGATAAAACACCGCTGATGCTTGCTTCTGATGATAATCTGAAGATCAAAACAGTAGAACTATTAATGAAAAACGCTTAAACTGATTCAAGAAGAATATGTCGATGTCATTTATAATTGCCTGCGAAAGCGGCAAAAGAAAAATAGCCGAATTATTATTGGCCAACGGTGAAGTGGAAGTAGGTTATACTGACGAAAAAGGAAGAACAGCTTTGCATTATGCTGCCCATCGTGGCTATCTGGATCTCGTTCAGTTGCTGATCAATGCCGGAGCAGATTTAAACTATGAAGACCGCGCTGGCGAAACACCTCTTTATTTTGCCTGCCTGCAAAAACAGAAGCAAACCGCACTGTATCTTTTATCTCAAGGCGCAAAGGCCGAAATTAAAGATCTGGCTGGAAATGGTTTACTTCATTTAACGGCCCGAAGCGGACAGATCGAAGTTTTAGAAAAATTACTGGAAAATGGATTAGCCGTAGACGAGGAAAATAATGAGGCAGAAACACCGCTCCTTGTTGCTTCCAGCTGGAGGAATAAAGAGGTGGTGAAGATGCTACTGGATAAAGGCGCGAACGTAAACACCACTAACAAAAACGGGAACACACCTTTACTCTTTGCGGTGGCATCTAAAAACGTTCCGGTAACAGAATTTCTTTTAGAAAACGGAGCCGACGTCAACCATGTAAACCACAATGGCGAAAGTGCATTATTGCAAGCTTGTTATGATAGCAACAGGATGCTGATCAAATTGTTAATGGACAAAGGTGCTGATGTATTGGTGTCATCTAAG
>Ga0157370_10009339_pt1 | contig 10495 bp, 6 predicted proteins | sample C35metaG_FD_113463 | JGI IMG/M metagenome (GOLD analysis project Ga0157370, IMG submission 113463) | Corn rhizosphere microbial communities from Kellogg Biological Station, Michigan, USA - C3-5 metaG | ecosystem: Host-associated > Plants > Roots > Rhizosphere > Soil | place: USA: Michigan... | reverse complement strand
TGCGCAGCGCATTGCGCGCGTGCGGCGTGGGGCCGGTTCGGATTTTCAGCGTGACGGGAACGTCGACGGCGCGCACGACGGCATCGAGAATCGCGCCGACCAGCGCTTCGTTCACGAGCAGCGCGGAGCCTGCCGCCGCGTTGCACACTTTCTTGGCCGGGCAGCCCATGTTGATGTCGATGATCTGCGCACCGCGATCGACATTGTAGCGAGCAGCATCCGCCATCAGTGCCGGATCGGCACCTGCGATTTGCACGGCGATCGGCGCAACTTCCCCCGCATGATCCGTGCGTCGCCGCGATTGGTCCGTGGCCCACAGCCTGGGATTGGCCGCTACCATCTCCGAAACGGCGTAGCCCGCGCCCATCCGCTTGCAAAGCATCCGAAAGGGACGATCGGTGACGCCCGCCATCGGCGCGACCGCGAGATTGTTTGGCAGTAGGCAGCCACCGATTTGCACGACTCGGAGGGAAGATTCGTTTCGGAAGGGCTGAAATTATACCCATTCGACTCGTTGCGTCGAGCGCTCGGCGACGGTAGGCATGCATTCACCTGCATTGAAATACTGTAACGCGCGGGACGATACCCGGTGGCAGGCCGCTACCGCATCCCGAACAGCATGGCGCGGCCGAATGCGCGTTTGGCGAACGGGACCGTATCGAGCAGCATCATGCCGATGCCGCGTGGCACGCGCAGCCACGGCCAGTCGTTGCCGAACAGTTGCACAAGTCCGTGCGTGATGGCGATCCCCGCGCGCCGGTCGCGGCTGCGGCTTTGGCGATAGCGCTCGAGCATCGGCGCCGATCCGATCGCCTCACGCGGCGAGTCGATGATCGTCCGCGCCAGATCGTAAGCGTCGCGCAGGCCGAGATTGAATCCCTGTCCCGCAATCGGATGCAGCGCCTGCGCGGCGTTGCCGATGACCGCGATGCGCTCCGCAGTCGTGTTCCGCGCGACTTCAAGCGTCAACGGAAACGAGCGGCGCTCGCTCGCCTTCGTGAACCCGCGCACGCGGCTGCCGAAATGCCCGGCGAGTGCCGCGAGGAACGCCGGCTCGCGGAGCGCGATCGTCTGCGGCGCATCGGCCGGCCTGCGGGTCCAGACGAGCGCGTAATGCTCGCGCTCGGGCAGCAGCGCAACCGGTCCATCGGCGGTGAAGCGCTCGTAGGCGACGCCGCCATGCGGCCGATCGAGCGCAATTTTCGCGACGATCGCGACTTGCCCGTAATCATGCCGGCGACGCGCGATGCCCGGCACCGACGACGCGGCGCCATCGGCGACAACGGCGAGGCGCGCCTGCACCGGCGCATCAGGATGTCCGTCGATGTCGATCGCTGCGGCGTCGCGCGCGCCGCGCACCGCGGACACCGCCATGCCGAAATCGACGCGAATTCCGGCGCGCGGCAATGCATCGTCGAGAACGCCTTGCAGCGCGCGGTACGACACGACGTAGCCGAGCGCCGGCAGGCCCTGCTCGGCAGCGTTGAGCTGCACGGCGCCGAATCCGCGCGCCTGCGAAACGTCGATCGTGACGATGGGCGTTACGGCGCCGCGCGTCGCTGCGAGCGGCGTCCAGACGCCAAGGCGCTCGAAGATCAGCCGCGCGCCGTGCGACAGCGCCAGCGTGCGATCGCCGCGTGTCGTTTCGCCTGCGGACCGTGAATCGACGATGACGACATCGAGGCTCGCATCGGCGAGCGCCAGTGCGAGCGTCGCGCCGACCGGCCCCGCACCGACGATGGCCACGTCATGCACCGGGCGCTACTTCCGAACAGCAGCTTCGATGTCGGCTATCGATTTCGGCGCCGCGGCGGTGAAGTTCTCGATACCGTCGGCCGTCACGAGGACGTCGTCCTCGATGCGCACGCCGATGTTCCAGAATGCTTCCGGCACGTTGTCGGCGGGACGAATGTAAGCACCCGGCTCTACGGTCAGCACCATGCCCGGAACCAGTTGCATCGATTCACCGCGAAGCTGGTAGAGGCCGGCGTCGTGCACGTCCATGCCGAGCCAGTGACCCGCGCGATGCATGTAGAACTGCTTGTAGCTGCCGCTTTCCAGCACGGCGTCGAGCGTGCCCGACACGAAACCGAGGTCGATGAAGCCTTGCGCGAGCACCCGCTCCGCGACCTTGTGATAGTCGTGAAACGGCGCTCCGGGCTTGACGGCAGCGATGCACGCGAGCTGGGCGGCGAGCACGAGCTCATAAACGGCCCTTTGCGGTCCGCCGAACGTGCCGCTCACCGGAAACGTCCGGGTGATGTCGGACGCATAACCCTGGAATTCGCAGCCGGCGTCGATCAGCAGCAGGTCGCCGTCGTTCATCTGCCGGTTGTTCTCGCGATAATGCAGCACACAGGCATTCGGGCCCGACGCGACGATCGAGTTGTAGGCGACCGCCTGCGCGCCATCGCGCAGAAACTCGTGGATCAACTCGGCCTCGACCTGATATTCGTGCATGCCCGGACGCGCGATCGCCATCGCGCGCCGATGCGCGGCGCTCGAAATGGCGCATGCCCGGCGCATGAGCGCGAGCTCATGCGCATCCTTCACGAGACGCATCGTGTCGAGCGTGGCGCGGACGTCGACGATCTCGTCGGGTGCCGATACGCCGCTGCGAGCGCGACTGCGCACTTCGTTGAGAAGCTCGGTGACCTGCCGGTCCCACGTTTCGAACAGCCCGAGCGGCGTGAACAGGACCGGCCGGTCCGACGCGATGTCGGGCAATTTCCCGGCAAGCGCCGAAATCGGGTGCGCCTCGTCGAAGCCGAAAATCTCGCGCGCCGCGTCCGGACCATAGCGAAAGCCGTCCCAGATTTCACGCTCCTCGTTGCGTTCCCGGCAGAACAGCACATGTCGATCACCGTCCGGTCCGGCGACGAGCGCCACGACGGCTTCGGGTTCGGGAAAGCCCGTCAGATAATAGAAATAACTGTCGTGGCGAAACGGATAGAGCGAATCTCGATTGCGCGCGACCTCCGGCGCCGTCGGCACGAGCGCCAGGCCGCCGCCGCTGCGCGCGCGCATCGACTTCAGGACCGCGTCGCGACGCGCGCGGTAGATCTGGTGGGCATGGTTCATCGTGGTCCTGCGAACGGCACCGACCTCGGAATGAGCCATTATAGGTGGATGGACAATCGCCGCCGACAAGGGGGATGAGATGAACAACCTGCAAGCCGCTCCGTCCGCGCATTCGCGTGCCGCCACCGTCGCGCAACTGTCGCTCGCCGAGTACGGCGCGGGCCTGCGCGATGGCACGCACAGTGCAGAAGCGACGCTGCGGCATCTTCTCGCGCGCATCGACGCCGCCAATCCGACACTCGACGCGTTCACCTTCGTCGATGCCGAGGCGTCCCTCGCCGCGGCGCGCGCGGTTGACGCCCATCTTCGCGCGCGCACCGATCTCGGCCCGCTGATGGGCGTACCGATCGCGCTCAAGGATTTGTACGCGGCAACCGGACTGCCGATGACGGCCGGATCGCGCGTCGACATTGCCGATCTCGCGCCGGCCGAAGGGCCGCTCGTGCGCGCGCTGAAGCGCGGCGGCGCGATCATCGTCGGCAAGACGCGCACGACGGAGTTCGCATTCGGGGCCTTCAATCCCACGCATCCGACGCCGCGCAATCCCTGCGATGAGACGGTGCGAAGGATGCCGGGCGGGTCGTCGTCCGGATCGGCGGTTGCGCAGGCCGCGGGCCTTTGCGCCGTCGCCTTCGGTACGGACACCGGTGGTTCGGTTCGCCTGCCGGCGGCGCTCTGCGGCGTCGCCGGGTTCAAGGCGACGGCGGGCCGGCTGTCGATGGACGGCGTGTTCCCGCTGTCACCGACCTTCGACAGCCCCGGCTGGTTCGGCCATCGTGTCGCCGACCTCGCGTGCGTATGGCAAGTGCTGTCGGCTGAGGCGCCGGCGCGGACGCGCCCGCTCGAGACGCTGATCTTCGGCCGGCCGGATGTGCATTTCTTCGACGATCTCGACGCCGATGTCGCGCGCGCGATGGACGCCGCACAGCGCCGGCTCATCGACGCCGGCGCGCGCATCGTTGCCGTCACGTTGCCGCCGCTCGACGACCTTGCCGCCGCATTCGGCGCATTCCTTTCCGCGGAACTCGTGGCGCATCTCGGCCGCGAACGCGTCACTGCCGGCCTGTCGCGGATGGACCCGGTCGTCGCGGCGCGAATCGCGCCGGGGCTGACGCTCGAGGCCGACACCTTCATCGCGCTCAAGCGCCGCTTTGCCTCGCTCGCGAACGACGCGCGCGTGGCAATCGACGGTGTCGATGCGCTGCTGACGCCCACGTGCCCGCGCATCGCCGCCGACGTCAGCGACCATCAGGCGACCGACGCCGCCGCCGCGTGGAGCCGGGATGCGCTGCGCCTGACGCGGCCGGGCAATCTCTTCGGTCTCTGCGGCGTTTCGCTCCCGATCGGCCATCTTGCCGGTACGCTCCCGGTCGGCCTGCAACTCCTGGCGCGCGGGGGAGATGACGCGCGACTGCTGGCGATCGCAGGCGCGGTCGAAGCCGCCGTCGGACGCGGGAACCTGCGATGACGCTGCGCGACGCCAAGCAGGCGCTGCGCGAAGCGGTCGTCGCCGCGCGCGAGGCGCTCGCGCCCGCGTGGCGCGCGCGGGCGTCGGCGGCGATCGCCGCGCGCATCGCGGACATGGATTCATTTTCGCGGGCGCGGGTGGTTCTGCTCACGCTGCCGTACCGCAGCGAATGGGACGCGTCGCTCCTCGTGGATCGCGCGCTCGCGGCCGGCAAGGTCGTCGCGGCGCCGCGCGTCGATCCATCGGCGCGCATGCTGCGTGCGTACCGGATCGCCGATGTGGCGCGGGACGTCGAGCCCGGCTATCGCGGGATTCCCGAGCCGCGCGCAGCGTGTCCGGAGATTGCGCTTGACCGCATCGATTGGGTACTCGTCCCGGGCATAGCCTTCGACGCCACCGGACGACGCCTCGGGTACGGCGGCGGCTATTACGATCGCCTGCTGCCTTTTCTGTCGATAGCGACCCCGCGCGTTGCCGGCGCATTCGAAGCGCAGGTCGTCGACAGCGTGCCGACCGCACTGCACGATGTCACCGTGGATTCCATCGTCACCGAGCAGCGCACGCTGCACGCCGTTCGCCGCCCGGAATGACATCCGCGCGCACGGCGGCGATCGCGCTCGCGGCGACGCTGACGATTCAGGTTTACGCGTCGTTCGCAGCGACGGCCACCGCGGTACTCGCTCCCGCCATCGCGCGCGACTTCGCTGTCGAGGCGCGCTGGATCGGCGTCTTCGTCGGCATGGTCTACGCGGGGGGCATGTTCGCGAGCCTCGCAAGCGGCGGCTTCATCGAGCGCTACGGGCCCATTCGCGTGTCGCAGGGTTGCGTCGTTCTGTGCGCGATCGGCGTCGCCGCGATCGCGCTTGCGCCGGTGCACGCCGTGGCGTTGCTCGCGCTGGCCGCGATCGTGATCGGTCTCGGCTATGGGCCGATCACGCCGGCGTCGTCGCAACTGCTGCAACGTACGGCGTCGGCGTCGCGCATGGCGTTGACATTCTCGATCAAGCAGACCGGCGTGCCGGCGGGCGCTGCTCTGTCCGGCGCGCTGCTGCCGGCGCTGACGCTCGCCATCGGATGGCGCGCGGCGTTTGCGCTGACGGCGCTGGCCGGCATCGCCGTCACCGTCGCGGCGCAGCCCGTCCGGCTGCGCCTCGACGTGGAGACGAAGCTGCGCGGCCGATTCACCTTCGCGGGAATCTTCGGTCCGCTCGCGCTGCTGCGCCAATCACGCGCGCTTCGTGATCTCGCGCTCGTTTCACTGGCGTACTCCGCAACGCAGGTGTGCCTGACGAGCTTTCTCGTCGTTCATCTCAGCGATACGCTGCAGTGGACGCTCGTCGGCGCAGGACTCGCGCTAACTGCGGCCACGGTTGGCGGCGTCGCGGGACGGATTGGCTGGGGATACGCCTCGGACCGGCTGCTTTCGCCGCGCCGCGTGCTGGTCATGATCGGCTTGATCGCCGGCGCGTGCGGCGCCGGCATGGCGATGGCGACGCCGACGTGGCCGTCCATTGCGGTGATCGCGCTCGCCGCGGTGTACGGCGCCACCGCGATCGGGTGGAATGGCGTCCAGCTTTCGGAAGTTGCGCGCCTCGCGGCACCGGGAACGGCCGGCAAGGTGACCGGCGCGACTGGCTTCGTCACGTTCGCCGGCGTCGTGATCGGCCCGCCGTCGTTCGCCCTGTTGTCGACGCTGACCGGCACCTACCGCACCGGCTTCGCGGCGTTCGCGGTGCTGAGCGCGGCAGCGGCGCTCGCGCTCCTCGGCAGCCGGGACCGAATACAATGAGGCCCATGAAGACGTAATGGAGTCGACCATGGACCGCATTCCCGACATCGATCCGCAGGAAACCCGCGAATGGCTCGAAGCGCTGGACGGCGTCCTCGAGGTCGAAGGGCCGGACCGCGCGCACTTCCTGATCGAGAAGCTCATCGACAAGGCACGCCGCTCCGGCGCGTTCCTGCCGTTCTCGGCGAACACCGAGTACATCAACACGATCCCGCTCGAGCAGCAGGTGCGGATCCCCGGCGACCAGGCGATCGAGCACAAGATTCGCTCGTACACACGCTGGAACGCGATGGCGATGGTCGTGCGCGCCAACAAGCACACGAACGTCGGCGGCCATATCGCGAGCTACGCGTCGGCGGCCACGCTCTACGATGTGGGATTCAACCACTTCTGGCACGGGATGTCGGACAAGCATGCCGGCGATCTCGTGTTCGTGCAGGGCCATTCGTCGCCCGGCATCTATTCGCGCGCCTTCCTTCTCGGGCGCCTGACCGAAACGCAGCTCGACAACTTCCGGCAGGAGGTCGACGGGCACGGCATTGCGTCGTATCCGCATCCGTGGCTGATGCCCGATTTCTGGCAATTCCCGACCGTCTCGATGGGTCTCGGGCCACTGATGGCGATCTACCAGGCGCGGTTCATGAAATACATGCGCGATCGCGGCCTTGCCGACACCGAGGGGCGCAAGGTCTGGTGCTTCTGCGGTGACGGCGAGATGGACGAGCCCGAATCGATGGGCGCCATCGGCATGGCATCGCGGGAGTGCCTCGACAACCTGATCTTTGTGGTGAACTGCAACCTGCAGCGGCTCGACGGGCCCGTGCGCGGCAACGGCAAGATCATCCAGGAGCTCGAAAGCGATTTTCGCGGCGCCGGCTGGAACGTGATCAAGGTGATCTGGGGCTCGCGCTGGGATTCGCTGCTCGCGCGCGACAGCAAGGGCATCCTGATGCGCCGGATGATGGAATGCGTCGACGGCGAATACCAGACATTCAAATCGCGCGACGGCGCGTACGTCCGCGAATATTTCTTCAACACGCCCGAGTTGAAGGAAATGGTGGCCGACTACTCCGATGTCGACATCTGGAACCTGAACCGCGGCGGCCACGATCCGCACAAGGTGTTCGCGGCCTATCACGCGGCGGTGAACCATGCCGGCCAGCCGACGGTGATCCTCGCCAAGACGATCAAGGGCTACGGCATGGGTGTGGCCGGCGAGGCGCAGAACATCACGCACCAGCAGAAGAAGATGAACGTCGACGCGATACGCCCGTTTCGCGATCGCTTCGACATACCGGTTGCCGACGACAGGATCGAGGAAGTCCCGTACGTCAGGTTCGAGGAGGGCTCGAAGGAGCTCGAGTACATGCGTGCACGCCGGATGGAGCTCGGCGGCTACTTGCCGGCTCGCAGGCAGAAGGCCGAGCCGCTGGCGGTGCCCGAACTCGGCGCATTCGACCGCTTCCTGAAAAGCACCGGCGAGCGCGAGATCTCCTCGACGATGGCGTTCGTGCAGATCCTGCAGATGCTGCTTCGCGACAAGAACCTCGGCAAGCACATCGTGCCGATCGTGCCCGACGAGTCGCGCACCTTCGGCATGGAAGGCATGTTCCGGCAGCTCGCGATCTGGAACCAGCTCGGCCAGCTCTACACGCCGGAAGACCGCGATCAGCTCATGTTCTACAAGGAGGACAAGCACGGCCAGATCCTCCAGGAAGGCATCAACGAAGCCGGCGCGATGTGCGACTGGATGGCGGCCGCGACGAGCTATTCGACGCACGGCGTGCCGATGATTCCGTTCTACATCTTCTACTCGATGTTCGGCTTCCAGCGCGTCGGCGATCTCGCGTGGGCCGCCGGCGACATGCGCTGCCGCGGATTCCTTCTCGGCGGCACTGCCGGCCGCACGACGCTCAACGGCGAGGGCCTTCAGCACGAGGACGGGCAATCGCAGGTGTATGCGGCGACCGTTCCGAACTGCGTGTCCTACGATCCGACGTTCTCGTACGAAGTCGCGGTAATCGTCCAGGACGGACTGCGGCGCATGTACGCCGAGCAGCAGGACGTCTACTACTATCTGACGGTGATGAACGAGAACTACCGTCATCCCGAGATGCCCGCAGGCGCCGCGCCTTCGATCATCAAGGGCATGCACCTGTTTGCCGCCGGCGACACGAAGCCCAAGGCACCGCGCGTGCAGTTGCTGGGCTCGGGCACGATCTTCCGCGAAGTGATCGCCGCGGCCGATCTGTTGCGTGCCGACTGGGGCGTGGAGTCCGATCTGTGGAGCTGCCCGTCGTTCAACGAGCTCGCGCGCGACGGTCGTGCGGTGGAGCGGCAGAACCTGCTGAACCCGACGCAGAAGCCTCGCAGGTCCCACGTGGAGGATTGTCTCGGCGCCACGACCGGGCCGGTGATTGCCGCGACCGATTACGTGCGCGCGTTCGCGGAGCAGATCCGCGCGTATGTGCCGCGACGCTATTGCGTACTCGGCACCGACGGCTTCGGCCGCTCGGACACGCGCGAGAAGCTGCGCCATTTCTTCGAGGTCGACCGCTGGTACGTAACGCTGGCCGCCTTGAAGGCGCTCGCCGATGAAGGTGCGGTGCCAGTGGCCAGGGTCGCGGAGGCCGCGAAGAAGTACGGGCTCGACCCGGCGAAACCCGCGCCATGGACGGTGTAGAACGATCTTCAATAACGAACGCGCCGCGCGCGCCACTTCACCATGAGCGCCATCGAAGTCAAGGTTCCGGACATCGGGGACTTCAGGGACGTCCCGGTCATCGACGTGCTCGTCAAGCCGGGCGATCGCGTCGCCGCCGACGACTCGCTCGTCACGCTCGAGTCCGACAAGGCGACGATGGATGTGCCGTCGCCGGCAGCGGGCACGGTGAAGAATCTCGGCGTCAAGGTCGGCGACAAGGTGAGCGAGGGCAGCGTGGTGCTGACGCTGGACACGGAGACCGGCGCACCTGCACGAGGGAGCGGCAGAGCCGCGGATGAGCATGTCGCGCGTGCAGCGCCGCAGCGAGGCACCGCATCGGCGCCGCCCGCTGCGGAGCGCATAACCCCGCCGCCGCGCGGCGAAAAGGGGCGTGCCGACATGCCGGGCGAAGGCGCGAGCGCGACGCCGCCCGCGGGGCCGACGATCGAAGTGCGCGTTCCCGACATCGGCGATTTCAAGGACGTGCCGGTCATCGAAGTGTTCGTGAAGCCGGGCGACATCGTGCAGGCGGACGATCCGCTGGTGACGATCGAATCCGACAAGGCGACGATGGACGTGCCGGCACCCATCGGAGGAATCGTCGAAGGCGTTCGCATTTCGGTGGGCGAGCACGTCAGCGAGGGAACGCCGCTGCTCACGCTCAAGACGTCGCAGACCGGCGCCGAGCCCGCGAGCCGAAGCGCGCCGCCGACACAGCCCGCGAATGCTGATCGCGCGGTGCCGCCGGAAGCGGGGTCGGGCGCGAGGGCAGCGCATGCGTCACCCTCGGTACGCAAGTTCGCGCGCGAGCTCGGCGTCGAGCTCGGCCGCGTAACGGGCAGCGGGCCGAAGGGCCGGATCATCCACGAGGACGTGCAGCAGTTCGTCAAGCGCGCGCTCACTGCAGCCGCGGCCGGCGCTCCGGCGGCCGCCGGGACGGGCGGCGGCGCGCTGAATCTTCTGCCATGGCCGAGCGTCGACTTTGCGAAGTTTGGAGCGGTCGAATCGAAACCGAGGTCGCGCATCGGGAAGATTTCGGGCGCGAATCTCGCGCGCAACTGGGTGATGATCCCGCACGTCACGCAGTTCGACGACGCCGACATCACCGAGCTCGAAACCTTCCGGGTCACGCTCAACAAGGAAAACGAGAAGAGCGGCGTCAAGGTGACGATGCTCGCATTCCTGATCAAGGCGTCGGTCGCGGCATTGCGGAAGTTTCCCGACTTCAACGCGTCGCTCGAAGCGAACGGCGAGAATCTCGTCTACAAGCGCTATTTCAATGTCGGCTTCGCCGCGGACACGCCGAATGGCCTCGTCGTACCGGTGGTCACAGCCGCCGATCAGAAAGGCGTGCTGCAGATCGCGAAGGCAATGGGCGAGCTGTCCGCTAAGGCGCGCGACGGCAAGCTCGGTCCGGCCGACATGCAGGGCGGATGCTTTTCGATCAGCTCGC
>Ga0157370_10009338_pt1 | contig 10496 bp, 10 predicted proteins | sample C35metaG_FD_113463 | JGI IMG/M metagenome (GOLD analysis project Ga0157370, IMG submission 113463) | Corn rhizosphere microbial communities from Kellogg Biological Station, Michigan, USA - C3-5 metaG | ecosystem: Host-associated > Plants > Roots > Rhizosphere > Soil | place: USA: Michigan... | reverse complement strand
CTTGTCCTCGCGATGGGCTTCGCTTGTGAAAAAAAGCGGCCGCAAACGGCCGCTTTTCTTCTCGCTCGCCGGACCTTATTCGCTTCCCTTGTCCTCGCGATGGGCGAGCTTCTCGCGGATACGCGCTGACTTGCCGGAGCGGTCGCGCAGGTAGTAGAGCTTGGCGCGGCGCACGTCGCCCTTGCGCTTGACCTCGATGCTCGCGATCAGCGGCGAATAGGTCTGAAACGAGCGCTCGACGCCTTCGCCGCTCGAGATCTTGCGCACGACGAACGACGAATTGAGGCCGCGGTTGCGCTTGGCGATGACCACGCCCTCGTAGGCCTGGACGCGCTTGCGCTCGCCCTCGACCACGTTGACGTTGACGATAACGGTGTCGCCCGGCGCGAAGTCCGGCACCGTCTTGCCCAAACGGGCCATTTCTTCCTTCTCCAGCGTATCGATGATGTTCATGCGTTGCTCCTTGATCAATGGTTCCGGCCGTTGGCCTTTCGCGCAGCGCAGGTCGCCACCTGATGCGCGCTGTTTGTTGTGAAAATCTCCTGCCTTCTTCGCAACTTCCTATCGCTACTTCCGAACCGTCGCTCCGCCGCTTTCGCGCTTGAATTCGTCGAGCAACTTCATATCTTCCGCCGACAGGCGCTTCTGCGCCAGCAGGTCCGGCCGCCGCAGCCAGGTCCGCCCCAGCGACTGCTTGCGCCGCCAGCGCGCGATCTCCGCGTGGTTGCCGGACATCAACACGGCCGGCACGGCGCCGCCTTCCAGCTGCTCGGGCCGCGTGTAGTGCGGGCAATCGAGCAGCCCGTCGACGAACGACTCCTCGACGTTCGACTGCGCATCGTTCAGCACGCCCGGAAGCTGCCGCACGATCGCGTCGATCAGCAATAGCGCCGGCAATTCGCCGCCCGACACGACAAAATCCCCGATCGAAACTTCGAGGTCGATCTCCTTTTCCAGCAGCCGCTCGTCGACACCTTCGTAGCGGCCCGCCAGCAATATCAGCCCCGCCTCCGCCGCGAGCTTCGCCACCCGCGCATGGCGCAGCGGCTCCCCCTGCGGCGACAGGTAGATCACGGGCGCGCGCTCGACGCCGGCCGCCCGCATGTCGTTTCGCGCCGCGCCCAGCGCCTTCGTCAGCGGCTCCGCGCGCATCACCATGCCCGGCCCGCCGCCGAACGGCCGGTCATCGACCGTCCGGTAGCTGTCGGTCGCATAGTCGCGCGGATTACGGCAGGCCAGCGTCCAGAGACCGCGCTCGAGCGCGCGTCCCATGACACCGTACGCCGCCGCCCCCTGCACCATCTCCGGAAACAGCGTGACGACTTCGATCCTGACCATGCTCGCCGCGGCGCGCTCGTCGTTCGGCTCACCGCATCCTTGCTTCAATAATCTTCCTGCCAGTCGACGACGATCCGGCCGGCCGCCGCTTCGATCGCATCGACATACGCCGGCACCATCGGGATCAGCCGCTCAGTGCCGTCTCCTTCGACACGCAGCACCGGATGCGCCCCGGTGTCCAGCAATCCGACCACGCGGCCCAGCGCGCGACCTTCCCGGTTGACGACATTCAAGCCCACCAGGTCCGACCAGTAATGCTCATCCGGCGCGGCCTTCGGCAGAGCGCTCTTCGGCACGCCAGCGACAAACCCGCGCAGCGCGTGCGCCGCTTCGCGCGTCGCAACACCTTCGATCGCAGCGATGATAGCCCCGCCGTGAACTTGCGCCTCGACAACGCGATAGCGCGTCCATTCCTTGCTCTCGTCCGGCGCGAGCCACCACGCCTTGAAGGCGAGCAGCGTTTCCGGCGCCGCGGTGAAAGGCTTGACCCTCACCCAGCCCTTGATGCCGAACGGGGCGAGCAAGCGCCCCATCACCACGATGTCGGCCGGCGCGACCGCCGCGTCGCGGCCCGCGCCGCGCTTGCTAGCCAGCGGTCGGCGCGGCGGCTTCGGCAGTCGGCGCGGCGGCAGACGGCGAAGCGGCTGCGGCGGGCTTGGCCGCCGCTGCCTGCTTGACCAAGCCGGCGACGGTATCGGACAGCTTGGCGCCCTGCAGCTTCCAGTGGTCGATACGCTCGAGCGACAGGCGCAGGCTCTCCTGGCCTTCCTGGGCGATCGGGTTGTAAAAGCCGACGCGCTCGATGAACCGTCCGTCGCGGCGGTTGCGCGAATCGGCGACGACGACGTTGAAAAACGGGCGCTTCTTGGCGCCGCCTCGAGCGAGTCTGATTACGACCATGGCAAAGTCCCGGGTTGAGCCGCAAAAAAAGACGTTGATTATACGACGAAATCCGCGCTGGCCGCAATCGCGAGTGCGGCGGCGTCGGGGGCGCTCAGCGCAAGCCGGGGAAGGCGCCTTTTAGCCCCCGCATCATCTTCTGGATACCGCCTTTGGAGACCATTTTCATCATTTGCTGTGTCTGCTCGAACTGGGCGAGCAGGCGATTGACTTCCTGCACCGAGGCGCCGGCGCCGGCCGCGATCCGCCGCTTGCGCGAGGCTTTCAGTATCTCGGGCTTTGCCCGCTCCGCCGGGGTCATCGCGTTGATGATGCCCTCGAGCCGGCGGATCGCGCGATCGTCGACCTGCGTACCCTGCGCGGCGCGCGCGAGCTCTCCCGGCAGCTTATCGATCAGCTCCTGCATGCCGCCCATCTTCTTCATCTGTCCGATCTGCGCCTTGAAGTCCTCCAGATCGAAGCCCTTGCCCGACTTCACCTTCTTGGCGAGCTTTTGCGCGTCGGCGACGTCGACCTGCCGCTGCGCGCCCTCGATCAGGCCGAGGACATCGCCCATGCCGAGGATGCGCATCGCCATGCGCTCCGGGTGAAACACTTCGAGGCCGTCGAGCTTTTCCGATACGCCGGCGAACTTGATCGGCGCACCGGTCACCTGGCGCACCGACAGCGCAGCACCGCCGCGCGCGTCGCCGTCGAGCTTGGTCAGAACGACGCCGGTCAGCGGCAGCACGGCGCCGAAGGCCTTGGCCGTGTTGACCGCATCCTGCCCCTGCATCGCGTCGACGACAAACAGCGTCTCGGCCGGCTTCACCGCAGCGTGCAAGGCCGCGATCTCGCGCATCATCGCATCGTCGATCGTGAGCCGCCCGGCGGTGTCGACGATCACGACATCGTGATAGTGCCTTCGCCCCCAGTCGACGGCGGCCAGCGCGATCGCGACAGGATCCTGGTCGGTCGACGACGGGAAGAAATCGACGCCGACCTGGCCCGCCAGCGTTGCGAGCTGCGCGATCGCAGCGGGCCGGTAGACGTCGCAACTCACCAGCAGCACCTTCTTGCGCATGTCCCGGCGCAGCAGGCGGCCGAGCTTTCCCGCGCTGGTCGTCTTGCCCGAGCCCTGCAGCCCGGCAAGCAGAATCACCGCCGGCGGCACGACGGCCAGATCGAGCGGCGCGGTCGGGCCGCCGATCAGCCGCGTCAACTCGCGCTGGACGATGCCGACGAACGCCTGTCCCGGCGTCAGCGATCCGGCGACGTCGCTGCCGATCGCCTTTTCGCGCACGATCGCGATGAAATCGCGCACGACCGGAAGCGCGACGTCGGCCTCCAGCAGCGCCATCCTCACTTCGCGCAGCGCTTCGGAGATGTTGGCGTCGGTGAGGCGCGCTTCGCCGCGCATCGTCTTGGCGACGCGGCCGAGCCGTTGGGTCAGATTGTCGAGCATGTTCGATGGATTCGCGTCGCGAAAAGCGCGGCCGAAAAGCGGCGCGCCCTTGGTGTACACTCGAAAAAAACAAGCATGATTTTACTCTACCCCGCGGTCGCCGCCGCCTATCTCGCCGCCACCTGGCTCGAATGGCGGCAATTCGCGCAAGCGCCGGAGCACACGTCGCGCGGAACCGCGATCGCGCGATGGCTGCCCGCGTTCGCGCTCGCCGGACACGCGGTGCTCGTCTCCAGCGTCGTGTTCGCCGGCGGCAAAGTCGATTTGAGCCTTGCCAACGCACTGTCCGCGGTCGCGGGATTGATCGCGCTGTTCGCGTGGCTCGGCGCGCGTGCCGGCGCACTGCCGGGCGTGGCCGTGATCGCGCTGCCGGTCGCGGCGGTGGCGGTGCTGCTGCCGCTGTCGTTCGCCAATCCGCATCCGATGTCGATCGCCGACGAGCCATGGGCGGCCTTGCATATCGCGGTGGCGCTGACCGCGTATGCGATGCTGATCGTCGCGGGAGTGCAGGCCTTGCTGTTGATCGGCGTCGAACGGCGGCTGCATCGCGGGGTCGCCGCGCGCGGCGGCGCGGCGCTGCCGCCGCTGCTGACGCTCGAGCGCTTCCTGTTCCGGCTGGTCAGCGTCGGCTACGCGCTGCTGACGCTCACCTTGCTGAGCGGCATCGTCTTTTCCGAGGAGTTGTTCGGCAAGCCGCTGACCTTGTCGCACAAGGTCGTGTTCTCGGTGCTGGGCTGGCTGGTGTTCGGGGCGCTTCTGGTCGGACGTTACCGCTACGGCTGGCGCGGCAAGCTCGCGCTGCGCTGGATCCTCACCGGCAGCGTCCTGTTGCTGCTCGCCTACATCGGCAGCAAGTTCGTTCTCGAGGCGATCCTTCATCGCTGAAGCGCCGTCGCCTTGACAGCGCCCCCGGCGCGCCAAATACTGGCTTCCACCCTTTCACGGCGCGCGCTGCTTGGACGACATTCCGCTGTCGACGCTGGTCATTTCGCTGGTTGCGCTGCTGGCGGTTTCGGGCTTTTTCTCGATTGCCGAGACGGCGATGATGGCCGTCAACCGGCATCGGCTGCGTCTTCGATCCAAGCGTGGCGAGCGCGGCGCGAAGGTCGCGCTGGGACTGCTCGCCCGCACCGACAAGCTGCTCGGCGTCATCCTCCTGGGCAATACGCTGGTCAACGCCATCGCGACGACGCTGACCGCGGTGATCACCACGCGCCTGTTCGGACAGGGCGAGGCATCGCTGATGGTCGGCGGCGTGGCGATCGCGCTGGCGATACTGATCTTCTCGGAAATCACGCCCAAGGTCGTCGGCGCCGCGTACGCCGATCGCATCGCGCCGCCGGTGGGTTTCTTGCTCGCGCCGATGCTGCGCCTGTCGTATCCGGTCGTGTGGTTCGTCAACCTTTTCGTGCAGGGCCTGCTGATATTGCTGAGGCTAAAGCCGGGCGAGGAGGTCGAGGCCCGGCTGTCGCAGGAGGAAGTGCGCAGCCTCGTCCTCGAGGGGCATTTTTTCCGCGGCAAGCATCGCGCGATGCTCGCCAACCTGTTCGACCTGGCATCGGTGAGCGTCGACGACGTGATGACGCCGCGCAACCAGATCGAGGCGATCGATGTGACCGATAAGCCGGCGCTGCTGGCGCAACAGCTCGCGACCAGCTATCACACGATGCTGCCGGTCTATGAGAACTCGCTGGACAATATCATCGGCCTGTTGCACTTGAAGCAGGTGCTGCGCCTGCGCCAGGCCGAGGAGATCGACGCCGAGGAGCTGCGCGGGATCCTGCGGGCGCCCTACTTCATCCCGGCCGGAACGCCGCTGCTGACGCAGCTCCACCAATTCCAGGCCGACCGGCAGCGACTGGGACTTGTAGTGGACGAATACGGCGAATTGAAGGGTTTGGTGTCGATCGAGGACATCCTGGAAGAGATCGTCGGCGAGTTCACGACGCAGGGCCCGGGCGCCTCGGACGTCTTTCGCCGCGAGCCCGACGGCAGCGTCATCGTCGACGGCATGGCGCCGCTGCGGATGCTGAACCGCAAGCTCGGCACCGAGTTTCCACTCGAAGGGCCGAAAACGCTCAATGGCCTGATCGTCGAATATCTGGGCGAAATTCCCGACTCCGGCATCAGTTTCCGGCTGGCCGGTCAAGGCGTGGAAGTGCTGCAAGTGCAGGACCGGGCCGTCAAGGTGGTCAAGCTGTTGCCTCCGGTCGGGCGTGCCCCGGCGCCGCCTTTACAAACCACCGGGGAGCAGGCATCATCGATAAGTTAACTTATATGCCTCTGGAATAACGGTTTTCCGGGAAATTTCCCCCTCCGATCCGCCTATCGACTATGGCAACGCAAGCGGCAACCCGTAACATCAGCGGCCTCGCCCGGGCGATGGTCCAGCAGGGCTTGTTGTCGGAATACGACGCCGACGCGTTGCACACCCAGGCGAAGGCCGCCAATCTCGGGTTTGTCGAACAAGTCCTGCTGAGCAAGCGGATGAGCGCCTCGCAACTCGCGGTTTTCGCCTCGCGCGCGTTCGGCGCTCCGCTGTTCGACCTGACCGGCTTCGATATCGACCAGATCAACAAGGAGCTGGTCGATCCCAAGATGGTTGCGACGCGGCGCCTTCTGCCGCTGCAAAAACGCGGCAACCGCCTGTTCGTCGCCGTGTCCGACCCGGCCAACCTGCAGGCGCTCGACGAGATCCGCTTCAAGACGAACCTCGTCATCGACGCCGTCGTCGTCGAGGACGACAAGCTCGGCCAGACGATCGCCAAGGTCGTCGAGGCGATGGGCCAGACGCTGAAGGATCTGGTCAGCGCCGAAGACCTCGAAGTCGACCTGGCCGACGGCGCGCCGGCCGCCGCCGACGAAGAAGCCAATCCGGACGTCGAGGACGCGCCGGTCGTCAAGTACATCCAGAAAATCCTGCTCGACGCGATCGGTGCCGGCGTGTCGGACATCCATTTCGAGCCGTATGAAAAGTTTTATCGGATCCGCTACCGGCTCGACGGCATCCTGAAGGAAGTCGCGCAGCCGCCGCTGGCGATCAAGGACAAGATGGCGTCGCGGATCAAGGTCATCTCGCGGCTCGACATCTCGGAAAAGCGCGTGCCGCAGGATGGCCGGATGAAGCTGACGCTGTCGAAAAGCCGCGCCATCGACTTTCGCGTCAGCACGCTGCCGACCCTTTACGGCGAAAAAATCGTGCTGCGTATCCTCGACGCGGCGGGCGTCAAGCTCGGCATCGAGGCGCTCGGCTACGAACCCGACCAGCAGCAGATCATCCTCGACGCGATCAAGCGCCCGTACGGCATGATCCTGGTCACCGGCCCGACGGGTAGCGGCAAGACGGTGTCGCTGTACACCTGCCTCAACATCCTGAACCAGCCTGGCGTGAATATTGCAACGGCCGAGGACCCGGCCGAAATCCAGCTGGCCGGGGTCAATCAGGTCAACATCAATGACAAGGCTGGCCTCAATTTCGCCAATGCGCTGCGCGCCTTCCTGCGGCAGGATCCGGACATCATCATGGTCGGCGAAATCCGCGACCTGGAAACCGCCGATATCGCGATCAAGGCGGCCCAGACCGGTCACCTGGTGATGTCGACGCTGCATACCAACGACGCCCCCGCGACCTTGATGCGGCTCGCCAACATGGGCGTGCCGGCGTTCAACATCGCTTCCAGCGTCATCCTGATCACCGCGCAGCGGCTGGCGCGCAAGCTTTGCACGCAATGCAAGAAACCCGAGGAGATCCCGCCCGAAGCGCTGCTCGAGGCCGGATTTTCCGAAGAGGACATCGACGGGACCTGGCAGTGCTACGGCCCGGTGGGGTGCGATCATTGCTTCGGCACCGGCTACAAGGGCCGGGTCGGGATCTACGAAGTGATGCCGATCACCGACGACATGAGGCAGATCATCATGCGGGCCGGCAACGCGCTCGATATCGCCGAGCAGGCGAGAAAAGACGGCGTAAAGAATCTGCGGCAATCGGGACTCCTCAAGGTCAAGCAGGGCATGACCTCGCTCGAGGAGATCGAGGCCGTAACCAACGAATAGCGCACAACCGCGACGGGAATCATCATGGCGACCGCAACCGTACAACGCAGGGCCCAGATCAGGGACGTCAAGGAATACACCTACCTGTGGGAGGGCACCGACCGCAACAACCGCCAGGTGCGGGGCGAGATGCGCGCGGCATCCGAGACCGTCGTCACGACGACGCTGCGGCGCCAGGGCATACGGATCGCGAAGCTCCGCCGCCAGTCGTTCCGCGGCGGCCGGCGCGTCAGCGAAAAGGACATCACGTTCTTCACCCGCCAGCTGGCGACGATGCTCAAGGCCGGCGTGCCGCTGCTGCAGGCGTTCGAGATCGTCGCGCGCGGCCACAGCAACGCCCGCTTCGCGCGGCTGATGATGGATATCAAGGGACGGGTCGAGGCCGGCTCTAGCCTGTCGCAGGCGTTCCGCGAATACCCGGCGCACTTCGATGCGCTGTACTGCAACCTGGTGCATGCCGGCGAGACCGCGGGCATGCTGGACGGCATCCTCGAGCGCCTGGCGACCTACAAGGAAAAGATCCTGGCGATCAAGAGCAAGATCAAATCCGCCCTGTTCTATCCGGTTTCGGTCGTCGTGGTCGCGATCGTCGTCATCTGGGTCATCATGATCTGGGTGATCCCGGCGTTCAAACAGGTGTTCACCAGCTTCGGCGCCAACCTGCCCGCGCCGACGCTGATCGTGATGGGCATCTCCGATTTCTTCGTCTCCTACTGGTGGTTGATGGCGCTGATCGGATTCGGCACGATCACCGGGTTCCTGTTCCTGCAGCGCCGCTCGGCGACGTTCCGCTTCTTCCTGGACCGCATCTCGCTCAAGCTGCCGGTGATCGGGGCGATCCTGGAAAAGGCGACGATCGCGCGCTGGACGCGAACGCTGGCGACGATGTTCGCCGCCGGCGTGCCGCTGGTCGAATCGCTCGACGCCGTCGCCGGCGCCTCGGGCAACGCCGTCTACATCGCCGGTACGCGCAAGATCCAGACGCAGGTCAGCACCGGCACGAGCCTGACCAACGCGATGCACAACACCGGGCTGTTCCCGACGATGGTGCTGCAGATGACGCAGATCGGCGAAGAATCGGGCTCGCTCGACGGCATGCTGTCCAAGGTTGCCGAGTTTTTCGAGCGCGAAGTCGACGATGCGGTCGCGGCGCTGTCGAGCCTGCTCGAGCCCATCATCATCGTTTTCCTGGGCGTCGTGATCGGCGGACTCGTCGTCGCGATGTACCTGCCGATATTCAAGCTTGGCGCCGTCGTCTGACGGGGCCGCGGGAAACGAAACGCGATCGTGCCGCTCCGCCGGATGAGAACCGCCGGCGGACGGCGACCGTTCGCGGACGGCAGCATCCCGCATCCGTCCGCACCGTCGCCGACGCGCCGCAAATGACTCCGATGGCTTGCCGCGCGCGACCTTGACCGATGCCCGCCGCCTTCGCCTTCGATAATGTCGCCACCCTGGTGCTCGCCGCAGTCGTCGGACTGTGCGTCGGCAGCTTCCTGAACGTCGTGATCCACCGGCTGCCGAAAATGCTCGAGCGCGGCTGGCGCGAGCAGTGCGCGGACCTCGCCGGCGAGACGCCGACCGATGCGCCCGCCTACAACCTGATCGTGCCCCGCTCGCAATGCCCGTCGTGCGGACACAGGATCGGTGCGCTGGAGAATATCCCCGTCGTCAGCTACCTCGTCCTGCGCGGACATTGCCTCGCCTGCCGCGCGCCGATCTCGGCTCGCTACCCGGTCGTCGAGCTCCTGGCCGCCTTCCTGTCGGTCGCGGCGGTCGTGCGCTTTGGCGGCCTCACGCCCACGGCGCTCGCCGCCTGCGTGTTCCTGTGGATGCTGCTGGCGCTGACCTTGATCGACTTCGATACGCAACTTCTGCCCGACAACCTCACGTTGCCGCTGCTATGGGCGGGGCTGCTGGCCAACGTCCTCGGCGCCGCGCCGATCGCGAACCTGCGCGATGCGGTGATCGGCGCGATCGCCGGGTATCTCACCCTGTGGCTCGTCTACTGGCTGTTCAAGCTCATACGCGGCAAGGAGGGCATGGGCTACGGCGATTTCAAGCTGCTCGCCGCGCTTGGCGCGTGGCTGGGCTGGCAGATGCTGCCGCTGATCGTCCTGCTCTCTTCGGTCGTCGGTGCCGCGATCGGGATTTCGCTCGTGGTATTCAAGGGACGCGATCACCAGACGCCGCTGGCGTTCGGGCCCTACCTCGCGATCGCCGGCGGGATCGCGCTTTTCTTCGGCCGATCGCTGATCGCGATCTATCTGCCGGCGTAGGAACGCCGAGGGATACTCGAGGACGCTCATGCCATTCGTCGTCGGATTGACCGGTGGCATCGGCAGCGGCAAATCCGCGGTGGCGAGCGCGTGCGCCTCGCTCGGCGTCGAGATCGTCGACGCCGATCGCCTGGCCCATCAACTGTCGGCCCCGGGGCAGCCCGGCTATGCGGCGATCCGGGCGCAGTTCCCCGACGTCGAGCTGACCTCCGGCGGCGAGATCGACCGCGGACGATTGCGCAGCCGCGTCTTCGCCGATGCTGCCGCCCGCGCGCGCCTCGAAGCCGCGCTGCATCCTTTGATCGCCGCCGCGGCGAAGCGCGAGATGGCCGCCTGGCAAGGACCCTACGGCGTCACCGTCGTGCCGTTGCTGCTCGAGCGCGGCAAGCTCGCATCGGCCGTCGACCGGATACTGGTCGTCGACTGCCCGGAAGAAGCGCAGGTCTTACGAGTCGTCGCGCGCAGCGGCATGACCCCGGCCG
>Ga0157370_10009337_pt1 | contig 10496 bp, 12 predicted proteins | sample C35metaG_FD_113463 | JGI IMG/M metagenome (GOLD analysis project Ga0157370, IMG submission 113463) | Corn rhizosphere microbial communities from Kellogg Biological Station, Michigan, USA - C3-5 metaG | ecosystem: Host-associated > Plants > Roots > Rhizosphere > Soil | place: USA: Michigan... | reverse complement strand
TCGCGGGATTTTGAGTCCCGTGCGTCTACCAGTTCCGCCAGAGGGGCACTCGTCCCTGTTCTAGGCGATCGGCGCCGCGCGCACAACGCCCAAGCCGCGCCGCGGCGCGAGGCTTGCCCGGCGTCCGGCCAGCCTCTAAAGCAGCGCCCCCATGGCCTCTATGAAATCCGAAAGCCTGCGCAAGATGTATCCTGGCGCCAGGCGCTGGAGCGGGTGAGGATCGCACATGACGGTGCTGCGCGACGATAGGGCGCCGGCGGCGGCGCCTCTCATACTCTCCGGCGGCCCGATCTACACGGCGGACGCCAACGCCAGCATCGCCGAGGCGCTTGCGATCGTGGGAGACCGCGTCCTCGCCGTGGGCGATCGCCAGTCGGTCGCCGCGCGTGCGGGCCCGGGCGCCCGCACCATCGATCTCGCCGGCCGCTGCGCCGTTCCCGGCTTCATCGACGGCCATGCGCATATGGATCGGGAAGGGCTGAAATCCGTCTGGCCGTCGCTTGCCGGCGTGCAATCGATCGACGACCTGCTGCGGCGCATCGCGAGCCTGGCGGAAAAGGCAGCGCCGGGCGACTGGATTGTCACCATGCCGATCGGGGACCCGCCGCACTATCACAAGGTTCCGGCCCTTCTCAAGGAAGGGCGCTATCCGACGCGCTGGGACCTCGACCGGGCCGCGCCGCGAAATCCGGTCTATATCCGCCCGATCTGGGGCTATTGGCGGTACGAGCCGCCGCTCGTCTCGATCGCGAACTCGCTCGCACTCGCGCTCGCCGGCATCGACGCGTCAACGCCTCCGCCGTCGCCCGAAGTGACGATCGAGCGCGACCCCGGCACCGGCGAACCCACCGGCGTTTTCATCGAGCACACGGACATGTCCGCCGTCGAGCTGACGCTGATGGCAGCCGCGCCGCATTTCTCCCTGTCGCAGCGCATCGACGGGCTGGCGCGCTCGATGAGCCTCTACAACCAGCTCGGTACGACCGGCGTCTTCGAGGGGCACGGCGTCGCGCCGGAGACCATCGCCGCCTACCAGGCGCTCCACGGCACTGCGCGCCAAACCGTTCGCGCCACCCTGGCCTTCAGCCCGAGTTGGTCGGGCTGCGGCGCGGACGCCGCGCCGAGGATGCTGCGCGACTGGGGCCGCTGGCTGGCCGGGCGCGGATTCGGCGATGACTGGCTGCGCGTCCAGGGCATCTTTGCCGAGAAGGGCGGCGACCCGCGGCACGAGCCGCGCGCCGCCGCGCTCCCGCAAACCGGCTGGGCCGGCTTTTGTTATGACGCCGCGCTGCCCCGGGACGCGCTTCGCGAGGTCCTGCTCGAAGCGGCGCGCAACCGCATTCGCGTCTCGACCATCAGGAGCGAGATCGTCGATCTTTACCATGAGGTGCATCGCCACGTGCCCATCGACGGACAGCGCTGGGTTTGGGTTCATATCGGCGAGCTCTCGCGCGACCGAATCCGTCTCGCCAAGGAACTCGGCCTCGTCCTCACGACGCACACCAACCGGCATATCTGGAACGAGGGCGGCCGGCATCTCGACCGGCTCGGCGCCGAGGGAGCCGAGCGGATCGTGCCGCTCCGCGATCTCCTCGACGATGGCGTGTCGGTGGCCTTCGGCAGCGACAACGTGCCGCCGTCGCTGCTCCATCCCATCTATCACGCCGTGGCGCGGCGGGACCGCACCGGCCGGGTCATCGCGGAAGGACAAAAGCTCACGCGTCAGGAGGCGCTGCGATGCGCGAGCGCGGGCGGCGCCTATCTCGCCGGCGTGGAGCACGCGCTCGGCTCGCTCGAGCCGGGCAAGCTTGCCGACGTCACGGTGCTGTCCGACGATCTCATGACCGTGCCGGAGGATGAAATCCCATTCCTCGTGGCCGATCTGACCATCGTCGGCGGACGAATTGTGTGGCAGCGCACCGTCGCGCGGGAGTAGCGCTTCCCTGGCGACATTCGAGCAGCGCGTCCACGACTATCGTCATTCGGGACCCAGTCGAATCTATGTCGTTCGCATATTGGATGTCTTTCTAGCGATCGCCGCCGCGCGCACAACGCCCAAGCCGCGCCGCAGTGCGAGGCTTGCCCGGCGCCCGGCCAGCCTCTAAAGCATCGCCCCCATGACCTATCGCTATTTCGAGGATTTCCATCCCGGCGAGACGCTTGCCCTCGGCAGCCGCAGCCTCAGCGAGGCTGAGATCACCGCCTTTGCCCGCGACTACGATCCGCAGAGCTTCCATATCGACGCCGAAGCGGCGCGCCACTCGGCGTTTGGCGGGCTGGTGGCGAGCGGTTGGCATTCCTGCGCGATCTTCATGCGCCTCCTCGTCGACGGGCTGCTCAAGGAGTCGAGCGCCCTCGCCTCGCCCGGCGTCGACGAGATCCGCTGGCTGAAGCCGGTGCGGCCGGGCGACCGGCTGAGCGGCAAGGTGACGGTAACGGACGCCACTCCCTCGCGCAGCAAGCCCGATCGCGGGCTTGTCCGCCATTTCTGCGAATTGTCGAACCAGCGCGGCGAGGTCGTCATGACGATGCGCACCCTCGCCCTCTTTGCCCGGCGCAAGCCTTAGCCCGGCGGCGCTTGCGCCCTGGCGGCGCCCAGGCTAGACCAGCGCCCGCATCGCCGCGCAGCGACGCTCGGCCGAACCGGGACCCGCCGATCGCGCGGCATCGCTGAACAGGAGCGCCAGCCCCTTGCTCGAAACCATCATCGCGGCGATCGCCTCGTTCATCGTCGCGACGATCTCGGCGAGCGGCTATGCGGGCGTCGCCCTTCTGATGGCGATCGAATCGGCCTGCATTCCGCTCCCCTCCGAGATCATCATGCCGTTCTCGGGCTATCTCGTCTTTACCGGACGGTTCGATCTCGTCGCCGTCGCCACGGCCGGCGCCATCGGCTGCAATCTCGGCTCGACCGTTGCTTACGCGATCGGCTATTACGGCGGCCGGCCGCTGGTCGAGAAATGGGGCGCCTATGTGATGGTCAGCCGGCGCGATCTGGCGCTGGTCGACCGCTTCTTCGACCGTTTCGGCGGCATCACCGTCTTTGTCAGCCGGCTTCTGCCGGTGGTGCGCACCTTCATCGCGCTTCCGGCCGGCATCGCCCGCATGCCGCAGCTGAAATTCCAGGTCTACACCTTCCTCGGTTCCTGGCCGTGGTGCTTCGCCCTCGCCTATATCGGCGCGAAGCTCGGCGAGCGTTGGGAGAGCGATCCGACTTTGCGCGAGATCTTCCACCGCTTCGACGTGGTGATCGTCGCCGTCATCGCTCTCGCCATCATCTGGTATGTTTGGCACCACTGGACGCATCGCCTCTCGAGCAAGGAATGAGCGGGAGGCCGCCATGGTGACGAGCCGTTCCGCCGGCACGATCATTCTCCTCGCGAGCGTCACCGTCGTCGGCACCGCGCTCGGCACGCAATATCTCGGCGGCTTGCAGCCTTGCGAGCTGTGCCTTTACGAGCGTTGGCCCTATTACGCGGTCATCGTGCTCGGCGTGCTCGCTCTGCCGAGCCGCTCGCGGCGGCTGCATCGCCTCGTCTTCCGCCTCTGCGTCGTGATCTTCGCCGCGAGCGCGCTGCTCGCGCTCTACCACGTCGCGGTCGAGCATCATTGGGTCGCCGGCCCCGCCGCCTGCACCGGCAGCCTCGCCAAGGCCGGCTCGGTCGAGGCGCTGCAGCGCGCGCTCGAAGGCCGCCAGCCCGTCTCCTGCGACGCGCCGCAATGGTCCTATCGCGGCATCACCCTGGCGGGTCTCAATCTCGCCGCCTCGATCGTGATGGTTTTCCTGTCGCTCTGGGCGCTCAACCGGCGCCGCTTCGGACGCCGCCGGTGAGCCGGACGCGCCGTCTTCCAGGCGATCCCGCGCCGGAGGCGCAAGTCGCGCGCATGATCCGCGTCGATCATGCCGGCGAATACGGCGCCAAGCGCATCTATGACGGCCAGCTCGCCGTGCTTGGCCGCACGAAGGCCGCCGAGGAAATCCGCCGCATGGCCGAGCAGGAAGCGCGCCACCTCGCCGCTTTCGATGCGCTGGTGCGCGAGCGCCGCGTGCGCCCGACTGCGCTGTCGCCGCTCTGGCATGCCGCCGGCTACGCTTTGGGCGCGGCGACGGCGATGCTGGGCGAGCGCGCGGCGATGGCCTGCACCGTCGCGGTCGAGGAAGTGATCGACGAGCATTACGCGCGTCAGGTCGAGGCCTTGGGCGATGCCGAGCCCGGCCTCAAGGCGGCGCTCGAAGAGTTCCGCGCCAATGAGCAAGAGCATCGCGATGCCGCCTTGGCGCAAGGCGGGGGCGATGCTCCGGCGCCGCTCAGCGCGGCGATCAAGGCCGGCACGCGGCTGGCGATCTGGCTGTCGACGCGGCTCTAGCCGCTCAGCCCGCCTCGGGCCGCGAGGGCGGTGCAATCATCCGGCGAATCGCGTGCCACAACGCCGCGAAGACGAGACGAAAGCCGGAAATCGGCCGCGCCGGCGCGGCCGGCGCGGCGGCGGCGGGCGTCTCGCTCGAAAGTTCCGCCCCCAAGCGCGCGGCGAATTGATCGACGAGCTGTTGCGCGACCGCGCCGATCATCGCAGCGCCGCGGCCATATTGCGCCACCGACCCGTTGAGCGCGAGATCGGTCGTGATCGCCACATGCGTTTGCCGCGGCGCGATCTCGGCGAGCGCGAATTGCGCGCTCGCTTCGGCGCCGCCGCGCCCTTTGCTCTCGCTGCCATTCGCCTTGACGCGCACCCGGCGCGCGGCTTCATCGATCTCGATGAACCGCGCCATGCCATTGAAGGACAGCGCCACCGGCCCGAGCCGCACCGCGATCTTGCCGCGATAGCTGTCGGGATCGAGCTTCTCGGTCAATTCCGCGCCCGGAACGCAGCGCGCGACGCGCTCGATATCGAGCAGCACGCGCCATGCCTCGGCCACGGGGAGAGGAAGATCGAAGCCGTTCTCGATTTTCATGCCGCACCCAGCATTCGCGCATTTCCCCGTCCCAAGCCAAACGCAAATCTTAAGAACCGCGCTTTGCCCCGGCAACCCGCGTCGCGCGCGGTTGACAGCATCGAAGCGCGAAGGTTCATATAGGCAGGGCCGTCCGCTACGAGGCGGCTGGGAGGATAAGGCCCGGATGCGGGACGAGCAGGCCTTGCACGCGAGCGGCGGTGACAGCCCCGCCGCGATCGTCGCGCGGACCGATGCGCGCAGCCGGCGCATCGAGACGCCCTGCGGCGATGGCAGCATGGTGTGGCGACTCTGGGGCTCCGGTAAGCCGCTCGTCCTGCTGCATGGCGGCTATGGTTCCTGGACGCATTGGCTGCGCAATGTCGAAAGCCTTGGCGCGCGCTACACCGTTATCGCGCCCGACATGCCGGGGCTCGGCGAGTCCGCGGTTCCTCCGCCGCCGCACAGCGCCGAGGCGCTGGCGGCGATCCTCGTCGCGGGGCTCGATCGGGTGATGCCGGGACCGGCGCCGCTCGCGATGGCGGGCTTCTCCTTCGGCGCGGCAATGGGCGGCCATGTCGCGGCGCTGATGGGCGAGCGGATCGCTTGCTTTCTCATGATCGGTGCGGCCGGCCTCGGCCTGCCGCGGCCGCCGCGCGCCGATCTCCGGCGCGTCGAGCCGGGCATGAGCCGCGCCGCGATCATCGCGACCCAGCGCCACAATCTCGGCCAGCTGATGTTCGGCGATGCCGGCCGCATCGACGACCTCGCCGTTTATCTCCAGGACGAGAATACGCGCCGCGCGCGGCTCGACAGCCGGCCGATCGCCTTCACCGACACGCTGATTTCGACGCTGCCGCGCGCGACGGCGCGGCTCGGCGCGATCTGGGGCGAGAAGGACAGCACCTGCGTGCCCTATATCGAGCAGAAATTTTCGGTGCTGCGCGCGATCCAGCCGCACTGCTTCTGCGCCACCCTTCCCGATGCCGGCCATTGGGCGCAGTGGGAGCAAGCCGCCGCTTTCGAGGCGCTGCTCGCCCGCTTCATCGAGGGCGGCGCATGAGCGAGCGAGCCGCCGCATCGCTGCCGGCCAAGCAGCCGGGGCGCCGCCCCGGCGCGCTGCTTCGCTGGTGGCAGCGAGCGGGCACGCAGAACGTCTTGCGTATCGGCGGGATCGTCTTGTTTCTCGCTGCCTGGGAAGGCAGCTCCCGCGTCGGCTGGCTCGACCCGCTCTTTGCTTCGAGCCCATCCTTGATCCTCGAAAAGCTGATCTCGATGATCGGCGACGGCAGCCTTTGGCCGCATGTGGCGGCGAGCGCCAATATCGCGGCGCTGGGCTTCGGCTTCTCGGTCCTGGTCGGCGTGCCGCTCGGCCTGGCCATGGGACGCTCGAAGAATATCCGCGCCGCGGTCGAGCCCTTCACCACCGCGCTCAACGCCTCGCCGCAAGTCGCGTTCCTGCCGCTGCTCATCATCTGGCTCGGCATCGGCATCGCCTCGAAAGTGGCGCTGGTGTTCCTGGGCTCGGTCATCATCATGGTGATAAACACCGAGGCCGGAGTGATGCAGGTGGACCGCCGCCTCGTCGAAACCGCGCGCTCTTTCATGGCGAATGAGCGCCAGGTGCTGCTGAAGGTCATTCTGCCATCGGCGCTGCCCTACATCATCGCCGGGATGCGCCTCGGCGTCGGCCGCACCCTCGTCATGGTGGTCGTCGCCGAGATCTACGCGGCGACCAAAGGCCTCGGCTATCTGATTTTCCAGGCCGGCGGGCTTTACGACACCGCCCAGGTCTTCGTCGGCGTGGTCGTGCTGGCGAGCGCGGGAATGCTGTTCAACGCGCTGCTGCGCTGGGTCGAGAGGCGCATGGCGCCCTGGCAGCACATCGAGGCCGGGTGACGCGCGACATGACGGCCTCCGCCCGATGATCGAGATCCGCAACGTCTCGCATGGCTATGCCGGCAGCGACGGCAACTATGTCTTCCAGGCGCTCGCCAATGTCTCGCTCACCGTCGCCGCCGGAACCTTCGTCTCGTTCTTGGGGCCATCGGGCTGCGGCAAGACCACGCTCTTGCGCATCGCCGATGGGCTGCTGGCGCCGAGCGAGGGCGAGGTGTGGATCGATGGCAAGCGGGTCACCGGGCCGGCGCCCGACCGCGCCATGGTGTTTCAGGAATTCAATCTCCTCCCCTGGCGCACGGCGCGCGGCAATGTCGAATTTCCTCTCGAAATGCAGGGCGTCGGCCGGGCACAGCGGGCCGAGCGCGCATCCCGCGCCCTGTCGCGCGTCGGCCTCGAGGGCTTTGCCGCTTTCTATCCGCATCAGCTGTCGGGCGGCATGAAGCAGCGCGTCGGCCTCGCCCGTGCGCTCGGCGTCGGCCCTTCCTATCTCTTCATGGACGAGCCTTTCGGCGCGCTCGATCCGCAAATTCGCGAGATGATGCAGATCGAGCTGATGAAGCTCTGGGACAATGACCGCAAGACCGTGATATTCGTGACCCATAGCGTGGACGAAGCGGTGTTCCTGTCCGACCGCGTGGTGATGTTCGGGACTTCCCCGGGCCGGGTCGTGGCCGATCTCGCAATCGATCTGCCGCGGCCGCGCTGGGAGGACGACGAAGCGATCAAGACGAGCGCCAAATTCATCCAATACCGGAACGACATTTGGCGGCTGTTGAAGCAGCAGCTGAGCGGCATGGGGACCGTCTGAGGCAAGAGCATCTTCCTCGCGCCGCGGGGCATGAAGGGGAGCAATGACCGATCGTGATTTCGCCTTGGGCGGCGCCTCGCGCCGGCAATTCATCGCCGGACTGGCCGCGGCGCCCCGTCGAGCATCATAACGTACTGCGGCTTCTGCCGCGCATCGCCAAAGATCTGAGATCCGAAGCACATAACATTGGAGTGAGGCATGGCCCAACGAAAGACACGCGCGAAAGCAAAGGCGGCATCCCGGGCGAAGGCCCAACCCCTCCGCATCGACCTGCACCATCATTTCCTGCCGCGGCGCTATATGGAGGAGGAGCAGAAGCGCACCAGCGCCACTCACAACAACACCAACATGCTCGGCTGGACGGCCGAGCACTCGCTCGCGCAGATGGACAAGGCCGGCATCGCCTTTGCCTTCGCCTCGAGCTCGACGCCGGGCGTGTGGTACGGCGATGTGGAGCTTGGGCGGCGCCTCGCGCGGCAATGGAACGAGGCGGCGGCGGAGGTGATCCGCGACCACCCGACGCGCTTCGGACTTTTCGCGCCGATCCCGCTGCCCGACACCGAGGGCAGCTTGCGCGAGATCGATTACGCCCTCGGCACGCTGAAGGCGGACGGCATCGGCTTCCTTGCCAATTACGAGGGGAAATGGCTGGGCGATCCGTCCTTCGCGCCGGTGCTCGAAGAGCTCGACCGCCGCAAGGCCGTGGTCTATGTGCATCCGACCTTCACGCCCTGCTGCACGAACACCGTGCCGGGGCTCGCGATGCAGACGCTCGAATTCCCGTTCGAGACCACGCGCACCATCCTCAGCCTCATCACCTCCGGCACGACCACGCGATTCCGCAACATCCGCTGGATCTTCGCGCATAATGGCGGCGCGACGCCGATGCTGATCGGGCGGATCGAGGAGATGGACCATCGCCCGATCGGCAAGAACTTCCCCGCCGGCATGCATGCCGAATTGCGGCGCTTCTATTACGACACGGCGAGCGCCTGGAACGACGGCGCCATGGCCGCGCTGCTAACCGTCGTGCCGAGCTCGCATGTCATGTTCGGTAGCGACTATCCGTTCCTCAGTGCGGTCGAGGCCGCGAAGAAGTGGAGCAAGGTCAAGCTGTCGCGCGCGCTGCGGGCCGAAATCGACCGCGAGAACGCGCTGAAGCTGTTCCCGCGCCTTCGGAAACTGGTTTAGGCCGGTTGCGGGGGCGCCGCGCACTCGCCATATTGAGAGGACAGCGGCATAGGTGCGGCCATGGCGGATTCCGACAACCAGATCCAGACCTTCACCAGCGATCATGCGATGCATGAGGCGATGCGCAAGCAGATTGCCGACATGCTGGCGCAGTCGGAGCTGAGCGAGGAGCAGAAGCAGGAGATTCTGGTGGCGATGCAATGCCCCTGCTGCGGCGCCTCCGGCGTCTCGCTCAGCATCAAGCTGAAGGATTAGATGCGGCGGGGCGGCGCGAGGCCGCTCCTATCGCTCACGCCATCCATCAACGAAAGTGATTGGCGAAGCGCGTGGCGCGCCTGCATGAGGCCGCGCCTCTCGCAAAGCGGATTTGACAGCAAGCAACGGAACGCACCGAGCCGCGAATGGGCCTAAATCGGCAGCTGGTATTTGATCTTTGCTGGGAGCCGAAAGATGAGCGAGCGAATTCGCTATGCCTGGGGAGAGAGCTCCCTCGGCGAATTCATGGTTGCGACCTCCGACGAAGGCGTAATGGCCCTCGAATTCGCGCAACGGAGCGCGGCAGCCCTGGATGCTTTTCACGCAAGATTTCCCGGAGCGGAATTGGAATCAGACGAGTCGAGTCTCGCCGATCTTGTCGAGAAACTCGCCGCTGCAATCGAGCGCCCCGATCTCGACCCGGGCATCCCGCTCGACCTTCGAGGGTCGGACTATCAGAAACAGGTCTGGACCATTCTGCGCGGGATCCCCGCCGGCCAGACAACGACCTATGGCGCGATCGCCGCGGCGATGGGCAGCCCGCGCGACGCGCGGGACGCTACCGATGCGATTGCGAGCAATCCGATCGCGGTCCTCATTCCGTGCCATCGGGTGGTGAAGAAGGATGGCTCGATGTCAGGCTATCGCTGGGGTGCAAAGCGCAAGCGCATGTTGCTGGCCCGCGAGCAGCATCCGGAGAAATTCCGCCTCGCGCCTTGAATCAAGCACGGATGGCCAGACCCCCGCCCTGCGTCACTCCGCCGGCGGCGCCGCTTTTGCGAGCGCCGCGCGCCGCTTCGCCGTCGCGGCGGCATCGACCTTGAAGCTCTTGGCGTCGATCACCACGCCATAGAGCTTCTCCGCCTCGTCGGCGCTGACATAACCCTGGCGCACATCTTCGGCCACGGTTTCGGCTGGCCGCTCCCACGGCGCGCCGTAACCGCCGCCGCCGCCCGAGCGCACCGAATAGGCATCGCCCGGCTTGAGATTCGCCATCACCATCTTGGCGTTGGGGAAGTCTTCCTTCCATTTGCCGTCGACACGAAGAGCAATCGAATTGCCCGCGGCTTCTTGCCCGCCTTCAAGCCCCCAGGGCTTGCAATGCGCGCGCTCGATCTGGCTCGAGAACACGAAGGGCGCGCGCGCCCTGACGATGCGCTCGACCCCCAAGCCGCCGCGATGGCGTCCGGCGCCGCCCGAATCCGGCAAGAGCCGCAAGGTCTCGACGACGCAGGGCGTCTTCACCTCGGCCATCTCGCACGCGCTGTTATGCGTGTCGCCGTCATTGATGCAGACCGTCGCCGAGACGCCATCCTCGTTGCGCTTGGCGCCCCAGCCGCCGCCCAACGGCCCGAAATTGCCGAAATAGAATTCCCGGGTCTGCGGGTTGAAGCCGTGGAACCCGGC
>Ga0157370_10009336_pt1 | contig 10497 bp, 12 predicted proteins | sample C35metaG_FD_113463 | JGI IMG/M metagenome (GOLD analysis project Ga0157370, IMG submission 113463) | Corn rhizosphere microbial communities from Kellogg Biological Station, Michigan, USA - C3-5 metaG | ecosystem: Host-associated > Plants > Roots > Rhizosphere > Soil | place: USA: Michigan... | reverse complement strand
GGTTTCACTCCGGAATATTTAAGTGAAATCAGAGCAAAATTACGATCTTAAACCAGTTTAAGATTTTTGCGGTTTCTATATCGCAACTTTGTCATGTAATTAAAAGCCAACAGCATGACATACCAGAAAATTTCACTTCCTCAATTATTTTTAAGATTCGCAATTGCAGTGACAATGCTGTCTGCAGTCGCAGACCGGTTGGGTTTTTGGGGAGAAAATTCCGCATGGGGAAACTGGGGGAATTTTGAAAAATATACCAGACAGTTGACCTTTTTCCTTCCTGAAATTTTAAGCACATTTTCTGCCTATGCCGCTACTTTTTTAGAAATCATCTTTCCACTGATGTTGATTTTCGGTTTCAAAACCAAGATTGCAGCCTACGGAACGGGTTTTTTATTGCTGATTTTCGCCTTATCGATGACAATCGCCCTTGGACTAAAAGCTCCGCTGGATTATTCGGTTTGGGTGGGCAGTGCAGCGGCTTTTTTACTGGCATCACAAAAAGAATATTTTTTTTCAATAGATACACTAACTAAAAATCATCAATAGTATGAGCGCAAGATTTAACATGGCAACGACGCACGCTGCCGCTTACAAAGCAGGAATAGGAATGGAGGCCGCCCTTCAAAACAGTTTTTTAACTCCGATTCAGAAAGAATTAATTAAAATCAGAGCTTCTCAGATTAATGCATGTGCATTCTGTTTGGATATGCACACCAAAGATGCTTTAAAATATGGTGAAACACCGCAGAGAATTTTCCTTCTGAATGCTTGGAGAGATGCAAAAGAACTGTTTACAGAAGAAGAGCAGGTGATCTTGATGGTTGCTGAAGAAATCACATTGATCAGCCAGAAGGGACTTACTGAAGAAACTTACCAAAAAGCGAAAGCACTTTTTAATGAAACGCAGATTGCCGATATTATCATGGCTGCCGTTTCTATTAATATGTGGAACAGAATCGCAATTTCTACCCATTTGCCGATAGCAAAGTAATCAGTTTTTGACTTGAAAAAATAGCTTCCCAAGATTTGAGAAGCTATTTTGTTTTAATAATTACTGCTGACAATTCAGCTGAAGAACGTTAGCATTCAATGGTTGTTCTATTTTTCTTTCTAATTTTTTATCATGAACGGTGATATAGATTTCCATTGAACCTGTTCCTACATGCAGAGAAAGAAGATGACCGCCGTACGCTTCAAATTTGTCATCTGTTGCGACTCCGTGAACGTGGATTGAAGGACCTTTTTCATTCCAGGCAATAGATCCGGTCAGGCTTCCCATTTCTACTTTTTTAAATGTTTTGGGATTAAATTTTTTAGCCTGAAAATCATAAAATCCAAAAGTTGCTTCTCTCGCAAAACCAATTCCCGTGAAGCTTGCCGAGGGAATGTTCTCAGTCTTTGTAAGATTCTCAATCTGAGCCAGAACGTCATCATTTTCGCGAAGCACCATCAGAAATCCTGTCGGAGTTTTTGTGTATCTGCAGATTTCTTTTTGCTGTGCAGACAAAGTACTCATCAGAAATAAAGTGAATAGAAAAGTTGAAAATAATTTCATGTTTTGGTATTTAACTGAAGTAATGAAATATCTGCACCAAATTAATTTTGAAATAAATTTCGATTTAAGTTTATATCAGATTAGACAGATAAATCTGTGGATTTTCCTGCAATTTTTCTTCAACTAAATTTCCAAATGCTTTGATGTAAGGTTTATTGTTATGTTGTTTCAGACCTTCTTCGCTTTTCCAGATTTCATAGAAAATGAAATGGTTTTCATCTTCAGTTCCCTGATGAAGCGTGTACAGTTCGTTGGCCTCTTCTTTTCTGGTTTCTTTCACCATATTCTGAAGTACCTGTAAAACATCATTTCTGTGTTCTTCTTTTGCTTTGATAATCGCGGTGAGGTAAATTGTCATCAGACTAATTGTGGTTTAAATTCTTTCTCGAAAACAGCGGTAACATGTTCTCTGTACAGTTTCATGTCGCGCTCAATGTTTGCATTTTTCTCTACATCATGAAAGTGAAAACTTTCCATTTTTTCTAAAGAAACGAAAGCGTTCATTCTGTGGAAACCGAATAATGGTCCGTCATCAACACTTGTCTCACTGAAAAATTCTCCGGGGAGCGTGAATGCAGTTTCCGGCGCATTCCAGCTTGTGGTAACCATGTATTTTCTTCCGCCTAACATTCCGCCGGTTCCGTAATTGATCTGCGGATTATCTGCTTTTCTTCCGTCACTCATGTAGATTCCTTTAGCATGACCTGCTGTAAAAACTTCGTCAATATATTTTTTAAATCCATTTGGTAACTGAAACCACCAGATTGGAGTGTGGTAGATAATAAAATCTGCCCAAACAAATTTTTTAACTTCCTCGTTTTTATCATAACCTTCGCTTACGTTGGAGAATTTTATTTCTACATTTTCAAACTCTTTTAAAGCCTGCAACGTGTTTTCTGCAATGGTTTGATTGTATTTTCCTCCGGAGTGACCGAAATTCTGTCCGCCATTGATAATTAATACTTTTTTCATTGTTGTAATGATGTTTTAAATTTATACTGCAAAGTTATGGCTGGATTTTGTATTATAAAAATAATATAATTTATACATTTGTATTATAATTCTGATGATTGATGATGATTGATCGGGATGATTTATAGTGGAGGGGAATAAAGAGTTATATATTACAAATAAGAAATTGATGGTAAATTTAGAATGGTACAGAACTTTTAAAGCGATTTATAAGACAGGAACTTTGACTGGCGCAGCAGATTCCCTTTTTATTTCGCAACCTGGCGTGAGTCTTCATTTAAGTTCACTGGAGGCGTATGTTGGGTATAAATTATTCGACAGAACGGGAAGGAAAATGATCCCGACGGAAAGAGGGAAAGTTTTATTCAATGCTGTTTCTGAAGCTTTATCTAAACTGGAAGAAGTGGAGAAAAACTTTCAAAAATCGACTGAGAAAACCACTCCTACGATCAGTGTGGGAATGTGTTTTGAAACTTTTCAAACAACTTTGGAGCAGTATGTTTCGACGTTGGATTTTAATTTAATAATCGGCTTTGGTCAGTATCCCGAAATGCTCGATCAGTTGGATAAAGGTATTTTAGATTTAATCATCACCCCGAAAAAAGGGACGTCACCGAATATTCTTCACGAAGCTTTTTCTTCTGAACAGATTATTTTAGTCGGCGGAAAAAATGTTGATACGGAAGGTTTTAAAGACGTTTTAAAAACCAAAGATTTTCAGAAAGTAGAAGACTGGCTGAAACAGGAAAAATGGTACGGAACTACCGGCGATATGGAACATCTTTTTCAGTTTTGGCTGATGAATTTTGGGCATAAACCGAAATTCAGACCCAATTATATTGTTCCTAATCTAAACTCGATCATCCGCTGTTTGAAAGGTGGAACCGGTTTGGCCGTTGTTCCAGACTTTTTGTGTAAAAATGAAATTGAAAGCGGTGATGTGAAACTGATTTGGGAAGGCAATAAGAAATTAGAAAATACATTATACTTCGGTTGTAGAAAGCAGACGATGTATCAGAATGAAATTGATCATATAAAAAGTCTGTTCAGAACAATGATGAGTTGAATTTACAATCGATATTGTAGAAAGAAATCATTTATTTAAACAACTGCTCAGCGCAGGATATTTATTTTTAATATCCGAAATTTGTTCAACATTAACTAAAATAAAAAAATAAAATGTCTAAAAAAACATATACAGGACAACCGGTAATCAAATTAAATAATGGAGTGGAAATACCAGCTTTAGGCTTCGGAGTATGGCAGATGGAAGATATGCAGGAATGTGAAAATGCCGTTGTTAAAGCAATTGAAACGGGTTATCGGATGATTGATACGGCATCCATTTATCAAAATGAAACAGCGGTTGGAAATGCAATCAAAAACAGTGGAATAAGCAGAGACGAGCTTTTTGTGACTTCCAAATTGTGGGTTCAGGATACCGATTATGAAAAGGCGAAAGGTGCTTTTCAGCGGACTCTTGACAGGCTGCAACTGGATTATCTGGATATGTATCTGATTCACTGGCCGTATTCCGACTTCACTGGAGCTTGGAAAGCTATGGAAGAACTGTATCATGAAGGAAAGATCAAAGCAATTGGAGTCTGTAATTTTACAGTTGAAAAATTAGAGGAGTTAAAGGCAAATTCAACTGTACTTCCTGTAATTAATCAAATCGAATTGCATCCTTTATTCCAACAGAAGGAACTTCAGGTCTATAATAGAGAAAACAACATGATCACACAGCCCTGGAGCCCGCTTGGAAATGGAAATGCAGGACTCTTAGAAAATGAGGATCTGAAAAAAATCGCTGAAAAATACAGTAAAACAATTGCTCAGATTATTTTGAGATGGCATCTGCAGGAAGGTTTCTGCGTGATTCCTAAGTCTGTGACGCCTTCAAGAATTGAAGAGAATTTTAATGTTTTTGATTTTGAACTGTCAGAAGATGAAATGAATACTGTCCGTTCTTTAGATACAGGAAAGAGACTATTTTTCGATCCGAAAGATGCGTCATGGGAAGAAAAAATGTTGAATTCTGTAGCAGATATTTAATGGATACAAACTAAGGAAGCAATAATTTTTGCTTCTTTTTTTATTAATTTTAAATAAAGTAATCTCTATGTTTTTTCCGGACACCATTGCAAAAATATTCGATGTAAAATATCCTGTTGTTCAGGCTCCAATGTTTGGCGTCAGTACTCCTGAGATGGTGGCATCTGCAAATAGGGCAGGCTGTTTGGGTTCATTGGCTTTGGCAGATCTCTCTGCAGAAAAATCAGTTGAGTTGATTCGCAAAACGAGAAAACTGACAGATCAACCTTTCGCTGTTAATATTTTTGTTCATCAAATTCCTGAGATTACCGATGAGCTCGAGGTGAAATTTATTAAAACCAAAAATTTCTTAGAACAATTCGCGTCTGATCATAATTTTGAGGTACACCTTCCCAGTCTTCAAGATTTACATCTGAATTCTTATCATGAGCAGGTTGATGCCATCATCGGTGAAGAGTGTACAATATTGAGTTTTACATTTGGAAATTTAGATGAAAAGAGCATCCAAAAATTAAAGGAAAAGGGAACTGTTTTAATAGGAACTTGTACTTCTGTTTCGGAAGCTGGACTGTTGGAGAAATCGGGAATCGACATCATATGCGTTCAGGGAATTGAAGCCGGTGGTCACAGAGGAAGTTTTGATAGTGAAAATATTCCGCAGATTGGTGGTTTATCGTTACTTTCACAGGTTTATGATGCTGTGAATGTTCCGTTGATTTATGCTGGCGGAATCTATAACGGGAGAACGTTGAAAGCTGCCAAAGAACTGGGCGCTCAGGGTTTTCAGGTAGGAAGTCTCCTATTAAATTCTAAGGAAAGTGCATTGCAGAATTTTGAGAAAGAAAGACTGAAAAATGTTTCTGAAAAAGATATTGTGCTGACCAAAAGTTTTTCGGGGCGATATGCAAGAGGAATTCAAAATAAATTTATCAAGACTATTGAAAATTCTGAATATATTTTGCCATATCCCTATCAGAATAAACTGACCAGCGAACTGAGAAGAGTGGCAAGAACAGTTGAGAACGCAGAGTTTGTAAATCTTTGGGCCAGTCAATCTGTTGTCAGTTACAGTGAACATTCTACGCAGGATATTTTAGAAAAATTAATTCGAGAATGCTTTTAAATAAAAGATCGTTTCCAAATATTTGAAAACGATCTTTGTATGTTTGAACGGTTTTTTCTTAAACTTTTAATGATTTATTTAGTCAGGTTTAAACCACCGAAATTACCGGAACTCATCATCATATAAACACCCTGAGTTTTGTCTAACAAATCCCAATAGGCATGAAGTTCTTCTGCATTGGTAAAGACTTTAAGGTTTTCGTTTCTAAATTTTTCTTTAATTAAATCTGGAGAAATGGGTTCCATTCTTTTGATTTTCAGAGCATCTTCAGAATAGAAAACAATGGCTTCATCCAAACCGTCCATTGCATGATCATACTGTTCCAAAAACACAGGATTCAAACTGGAGTAGGTATGCAACTCAAGAAAGCCATATTTTTTTTCGTTTTTAAATTGCTCACAGAAAGCTTTTACAACTGCTTTTACCTTGCTTGGCGCGTGTGCAAAATCTTTGTAAAGAATTCCTTTATCTTCTCTTTCAACTTTTTCGAGACGTTTGGAAGCTCCTTTGAAACTCATAATCGCATCGTAGAAATCTTCATCCATAATTCCCAAAGTATGGCAGATATGTCTCGCTCCTTCAAGATTAAGTAAATTATGCGCTCCAAAAACAGATAACGGAATATCTCCCATTTCGGTTTTTAAATGAACTTTTCCACCTACGATTTCGTATTCGGGAGTTTTGTAAGGGATTTTTCTGAAATAATTCTCAGCATCTTCAACCACTTTTACCACTTCAGCATCCTCCTCGTTGTAAACCAAAACTCCGCCGGGAGTGATGCTTGCGACAAATTTTCTGAACTGATCAGTATAATCATCAAATGTTTTAAAAACATTGATGTGATCCCATGCAATTCCACTCATTAAAGCGATGTTAGGCTGATACAACAGAAATTTTGAGCGAAGATCGATCGGTGATGACAGGTATTCGTCGCCTTCCAAAACCATAAAATCATTGCCTTTCGTCAGTTTTACCATGCAGTCGAAACCTTCAAGCTGCGCACCCACCATGTAATCAACATCTTTTTCGTGAAAATTGAGAACGTGAAGAATCATCGATGTGATGGTCGTTTTACCATGTGATCCGGCAATGACCACTCTTGTTTTGGTTTTTGACTGTTCGTATAAAAATTCTGGGTACGAGTATATTTTTAAGCCTAGTTCTTTTGCTTTTGCCAATTCAGGATTGTCCTGATGAGCGTGCATTCCGAGAATCACAGCATCAATATCTGACGTGATTTTTTCTGGAAACCAGCCCAGCTCTTCGGGAAGAATTCCTTTTTTTTCAAGTCTGGATTTTGAAGGTTCAAAGATGGTGTCATCTGAGCCCGAAACTCCGTAACCTTTATCTTTTAACGCAATAGCAAGATTGTGCATGGCGCTTCCGCCGATCGCAATGAAATGGGTTTTCAAATTTATTGAGTGTTTTTTACGTTTTTACTGATGATGTCCTGAAATGCATTGACAACCTGATCCCAGTTTTTCTGATACTGTGGAATAATCATGCTGGCATCGGTTTTATTGGCGCTGTTTTCACCATTTTTTACATTGATGGAAACAGCCACACGGTCATATATTTTTTTGTGATCTTCAGCGATGTGTCTGAAATTATTCTGAGTCAGAACCTGATTAAGATTCTGAATTTCTTCATTGGTAAGCTTGAAAGTAGTTTTGATTTTCTTTTTCTGACCTTCAAAAGAATAATGTACATCATTGCCTTTAATCAGAAGGTTTTCGTAAACAGGTGCATAGCCACCACTTTTTGAATAACTGATATCAAAATCTGAATAAACTTTCTGGCTGTTACAGGAAACAGTGATCATGATTAATAAAAATATGCCTATTAATTTGTTCATAATGACTCGTTAAATTTTTAAGGGTTGGGTTGTTCCGACTTCTTTGCTTTCATCTCTTCATCATAAGTGTGAAGAACATTGAAATCTTCAGTTTGCTCAATGGCAGTCATGATTTTCAGAAGAATTTGCTGTGCATTTTCCTCGTCGTAGTTGATGTCTAAAGGTTTTTTAAATTCCATGGTAGGTTTTACTCCGGTGACTTTTACACGAAGTCCTTTTTTATCAAATGCTCTTCTGAAACCGTTTATTTTAATAGGAATTACAATCGGACGCTGGTTTTTAATCAATTTGGCGGTTCCCTTTCTTCCCTGTGCAAAAGCGGCAGTCGTTCCCTGCGGGAAAGTAGCCACCCAACCGTTGTCCAGAGCTTTCATAATGTTATCAATTTCACCCAAATCAACCATACGGTTTACATTTTTACCTTCAGCTCTCCAAGTTCTTTTTACAGTAACAGCGCCTGCAATTTTAAAAATTTTCGGAAGAATTCCTTTATTCATGGTTTCTTCAGCAGCAACGTAATAAAAATCTACTCTTGGGTTAAGAAGGTAAATGGGGTTTTTAATTGTATTTAAATAGCCATTATTGACCGCACAAAATGCATGATACATCGCTGCAACATCTGCGAAATAAGTCTGATGATTGGAAACAAAAAGTACATTGGAATCGGGAAGATCCACCAAGTGTTCCGTACCGGTAATTTTCAGTTTGTTAAAACCATTAAATCTCCTGTAGGAAACGATTCCCAGAATGAAAATGATAAACCTTTTTAAAAAATAAGGAGTGCCGAACGAATCGGTGAATATGTTCTTCTTCGCCATTTTTTAATTAAACATAATATCTGCAAAGTTACATTTTTTTAATCAACTGACTGAATTCGCTGAGTATCATTGCGGTTGCGCCCCAAATAATATAATTGTTGAAATTTATTACAGGAACCTCTTTTCCTCCGGCGCCGGCCAGTGCCATTATTTCCAGTGAATCGGGAAGATTGAGAAATGAAGTAATAGGAAACTCAATAACTTCTACAGCTTCACTTTCCTGAAGAATAAACTCAGGATTTCTTTTGGAATAAGAAATATAAGGATACACATAAAAATTGCTGGGCGGAATATAGATTGGAGACATTTCACGGATAATTCTCACATACGGTTTTTCTAAACCAATTTCTTCTGAAGTCTCACGAATCGCAGTTTCGCCAAAATCGCGGTCATATTCTTCTTGTTTTCCACCGGGTAGAGATATCTGTCCGCTATGTCTGTCGCGCTCATTTTCAGTACGCTGGATCAGCGGGAAATACCATTCGTTATCTCTGAGATATAAGACTATGTTCACAGCTGCGAATTTTGGATTTTTTTCTAAAATCTGCTCGTGCGTAAGAACTGCACGGTATGGTGGTGAGAAAACCCCATGAGCATTGGCGCCACCAAGCTGGGCTTTTTTGATTTTTTGCAATAGATCTTTTCCAAAACTTTCCATATCTCAAATTTACTAATATATCTTATAATTAGGAATAGATGTTGATGTTAATAATACATAATTTTTCTTCCAATTCTTTACCGTATTTATACCTATTAAAAATATACCAATTACTAATGATGGGAAGAAACGAAAAACGGTTACGTTTCAGACTGCATCCAATGATTTTTCAAATTTACCCTTTTATGATGGCATTTTTCAGGTTGTGTTAGCTATAAATTTGTGTCACTAACCAATTAAAAATTTCATACCATGAAAAAATTAGTAACCGGTGCATTCGCACTTTTAGCTGTCGGCATGACCTATGCTCAGGGCAGTACTAATAACAACAATGTAACGCAATCAGGAACCGGCAATTCATCTAATGTTAACCAAATTGGGTTATCTGAGAAAAATGTAACAAACCAGAATGGTAACAACAACCAATCTTCAGTAGTGCAGAGACATATGTACAACGAAACATCAACCACACAGACCGGCGACAATAACAGAGCCAGCTCTGTTCAGGGAGGTGCCTCTAATTGGTCAAACAAAAGTTATGTAACACAAATACAGAACGGAAACGGTAATGAAGTAAATGCACTGCAGACCGAAACTTATATGACTGTAATCAATCAGACGCAAAGTGGTGGTAATGGCAACATAGCAAATGCTTCTCAGGCAAAAGCACCAAGAATGAACATCGATCAGGTACAGACAGGTTCAAGTAACGCAGCATACGCTAGTCAGACGGGAGCAGATCCTCTTGGAACTAATGCATCGGAAAATAAAAGTAAGATTGACCAAAAACAGACCGGTCTTAGTAATTTCGCTAATGCAAACCAAAGTGGTTATGATAACGGATCTAAGCAAACCCAACTTGGAAATGGCAACCAGGCATATACCAACCAACAGTATTACTATAACAGAGCAACACAATTGCAGGAAGGTGATGGTAACGTCGTTAGTTCTCGTCAGGAAGGGACTGCTTTTCAAAATATTTCAGATCAAAAACAGGATGGTAACTTTAACAATGGAGTATCTTACCAGGAAGGCTTTTTAAATATTGCAAATCAGACACAAAGTGGTGATCGTAACTATGCTAATGCGTATCAATATAACAACGGTCATAAATCTACTCAAAATCAAGATGGAGATGATAACGTTGAAAACGGACTACAATTTGGTACCAACAACACTTTAACACAGGGTCAAACTGGCAACGGAAACAATGCATATACTTATCAAAGTGGTAATGCTAATATAGCAAGCTCAACTCAAAATGTTAATAATAACGTTTCTAACCAAAGACAGGTTGGTGACAGTAACAATACTACCTCAAACCAAAGTGGTTTAAGAAATCAGGGAACTCAGAATCAACAGGGCAACAGCAATGTTATTTTTGCAGTTCAAAATGGTAATGATAACGTTCAAAACCAATTGCAAATTGGTAACAACAATGTTGGATGGGGATATAAT
>Ga0157370_10009335_pt1 | contig 10497 bp, 9 predicted proteins | sample C35metaG_FD_113463 | JGI IMG/M metagenome (GOLD analysis project Ga0157370, IMG submission 113463) | Corn rhizosphere microbial communities from Kellogg Biological Station, Michigan, USA - C3-5 metaG | ecosystem: Host-associated > Plants > Roots > Rhizosphere > Soil | place: USA: Michigan... | reverse complement strand
TTGTTCGACCGGCGGGAACGCGAGCGGGTGCGAGCGCTGGTGAAGCTGGCGGCGGCGGGGTTCAGGGTGAGGGTGGGGTGAGGGAGCGCACGCGATAAGCTCCGGATCCGGAGCAGGTTCGAGTGCTCCGTATTCACCCACCAGATGGCGTTCCCATCTCGATAGCTTACTCCACCGACAGACATTCATGAGTACGGCCACTTGAGTACGGCCACTTGGCTGGACCCGGTCGTGACGAAGCCGGATGTCTTCTACTCGCTGCAGTTCATGCGCGGAGACGACACCGACGATACTACGGGCTTTCAGGCGATGCTTGCTGCGGTTCGCGCGAACGGTGGCGGGCACATTGTCATGCAGAAGCCACGCGCGCGGTATCGCTTTGTCTCGACGGGGCAAGGATATCCAGGCCAGGACTTTCCGTCGAACACTGAAATGTACGGCGAGCCCGGGACGGAAGTGTACTGGACAGGAGCACCGAAGCAGGATGATTTCGCCATGAAGGCGCGGTCGCAGGATCATGGCTGGTTGGAGATTGCCCACGGATCCTCGAATATCCTGATTCGAGACCTGGTCGTTCGCAGCGACAACACGCCGTTTACCAGCTACTTCAACAATCAGTCCAGCGGCATCTATGTCAATGTCGCGACTCCCGCTTCTCATGACGTGATGATCAGGGACTGCGGGTTCCTGAATCACGTAGGGTTTCCCGTGCATGCGCCAGGCGGCGGCAATCGGGTGCACACGATCAGAAACGTCTATCGGAATTGCGCCAACGGAGAGAACAATAACGGAGATTACTCCGTTCACTTTCGAAATCGATTCATCAACAGCGAAGGCTTGGAGGCATCTGGCGCATTCAACATTTTTGCGCTGAATGATTTTTCGCAGTCATTCACAAAGGGTGCGATCATGTCCCTGGGTGGGGATATCTCGTCTGGAACTCGTCGAATTGGCTCTTTGGCCGTCGGCAACTCCATCAAGAACGCGCCGGGTCTCGGCATCCTTACCGCAGATGCGTTCGCGAGTGGTTGGCTTCAGGGCAATCTGATCGAAGGCGCGGGAAACTCTGCGATTCAAATCGGCGGAGCCACGCGCGCGCTGTGCGATCATAACGCAGTTGTTGACAATATCTGCACGAGCGCCAAATACGGGATCAACGTCTTCTCTACGCTCGCGACGGATACGCTTGTGGCCGCCAACTCGTGCACCGACGATTTCGTTGGATTTTTGTGTTCAAGTGCACGCGCAACCGTAATAGGGAACACCTTCTCGGGGACCTTCAAAGACGTCGCCTTCAACGTAGCGGATGGTGCGCTCTTCACCAGGAACTCGTACAGCGGCGCTCGATTTGAAGTGCGAGGAAGCGCTGCATTTAGCCGCGCCGCATCGCCGGCGGGGGTAGAAATCGCGTTTTTGGGTAGGATCGATCAGGGAATGGTGACAATTCAGATCAGGAACTGGTCATCACTGTCCAGCGTTGCTCTCGATTTTGATGGCATCCTGCAGGTTGGGGAGCAGTTCGCACTGTATCACCCCTATCACGTTCTGGACGCTCCCATAATGAAAGCCACGTATACTGGCAAGCGCATCGACTTGCCTATACGCCGTATTGCCGCCCCTCCAGACTGGCCGGTAAGCACATCGCGTTCGATTCCTGAACTGGGAACCACGTTCGCAGCATTCATCTTGACGGCGCAACGCTAGGCCACCGATGTACGTCCGCCACAAGGATTGCAGGTCTCGGTGCGAGTGAAGCGGTTATGCCGCTGCCTACGATTGTGCTGCAGGCAGAACGAATATTAGGAGAATTCATTCGCCGTATTGCTTGAGGCGAAGTGCGTAGTGGTACGAAGCTGCTTAAGCTCGATATTCCAGAGCAGGTCTAACCACACTGGCGGTGCTACCAACGAGCAGTTCGGGTTCTCATCGCGATGCTCAACTGCTGGCTCGCATAGAATCCCGGTCTCATTCTCAAAGTATTCCATGGATGGTCGTCGCAGCCACCACGCGAGTGTTACAGTTTGGCATTTTTCAGGGCGCCTGATGGAATGCCATGCGAGGATTGTCAATTTAGAGTTGTCGGCCTACCGAATGGCGGACGACAGACCCATCTTCTTTACTTCCTTTTTCTAGGCCAATGGAAGACAAACTGATCTTCATCACGGGCGGTGCAGGCTTCATCGGCTCAGCACTTGTTGGTCGACTCGTTGAGGCGAATCGCGTCGTCGTATATGACAATCTGACTCGGAACGCACTTGCCACCAAGCCATATTGTGGGCATCCGAATCTCTCGGTTATTCGGGGTAATGTTCTCGATTACGAAATGCTGTGCAGTGCGATGCAAGGGGCGGACGTGGTCGTGCATTGCGCCGCAATTGCTGGAATCGACACGGTAATCCGCAGCCCCGTAAACACCATGCGGGTCAACATGGTCGGGTCTGCGAACGTACTCGAGGCAGCGTCTGGTCTAGAACACTGTGAGCGCGTGGTTTGCTTCTCGACCAGCGAGGTGTTTGGTCAACATGCTTTCCGATCCTCAGAAACCGACCAAACAGTTATGGGGCAAGTAGGCGAGGCCCGCTGGACTTACGCTGTGAGCAAGCTGGCCGAAGAACATCTCGCTATCGCGTACTGGCAGGAACGTCAGCTCCCCACAACGGTGGTGCGTCCATTTAACGTCTATGGCGGGGGCCAGGTTGGGGAAGGAGCGCTTCGCATATTCATTGAGCGGGCAATCCGTAACCAACTCATCGAGATCCATGGCGACGGGACGCAGATCCGTGCGTGGTGCTACGTAGACGACATGCTGGATGGCGTGATGCTCGCAATGGTGCATCCCAAAGCGATTGGAGAATCATTCAATATTGGTAACCAGCGCGCTGTCCTCACGATTTATGGACTCGCGAATACGGTGGTGCGCGTGCTTGGTTCGTCCTCAGTGATCAAGTTTATCCAGAGGGATTCTGCGGACGTAGAGCTCCGCGTGCCTGCGGTGCAGAAAGCGCGCGACCTGCTAGGATTTGAGGCGAAAGTCGATCTGGAGGATGGAATTCGTCGAACAGCTGATTTCTATATGGCACAGTGCAAATGATCCGGCTCGCCGTTCCAGCAATCGATGAGAGTGAAGTACAGGCGGTTGGCGACGTGTTGCTCTCGGGACATCTCGTGCAGGGGCCACGCGTCGCGGAATTCGAACGCGCAGTAGTGGATCGAGTAGGGGTAGATCACGGTGTCGCCGTCGCCAACTGCACTGCTGCTCTTCATCTGACATTGCTCGGACTGGGCGTCGGATCCGGTGACCGGGTCGCCGTAACGAGTTACTCTTGGCCAGCAACCGCAAATGTCATTGTGTTGTGCGGCGCCTCGCCGGTCTTCGTGGATATTGATCCTAGTACGTTCAATATGGACCCCGACGTGTTATCGCATGAGCTGAGAAGCGGTCATGTGAAGGCGATTCTTCCGGTCCACACATTTGGTGGTATGGCAGACATGTCTCGTATTACGAGAGTGGCTGCGGAATATGGTGTTCCGGTTGTCGAGGACGCGGCCTGCGCACTGGGTGCAGCGCTGTCGGGGCGCGAGGCCGGCACTTGGGGTGTTGCGGGTTGCTTCAGCTTCCATCCACGCAAGGCGATCACCACTGGCGAAGGCGGAATGGTCGCAACCAACGATGACGCGCTTGCGAATGCATGCCGTGCGTTGCGCAATCATGGCTTGGATCCTGAGTCCCCGAGCCCAGATTTCATAATGCCTGGCTTCAATCTCAGGTTGACCGAATTTCAGGCCGCCTTGGGACTCGTTCAGATGAGGAAGCTCTCGACCTTGATTGCAAGTCGCCAATGCCAGGCGAGAATCTATGACAATTTGCTCGCCGGATCCGACGTAACACGACCCGAGTCATTGGCCAACGCGACTCACGTCTACCAGTCATATGTCATTCTTCTACCGCCAGAAGTTGCATCAAGACGCGCGGGAATCATCGCCCATCTGAAGAGTCGAGGAATTGAGGCAACAATCGGCACGTACCACATGCCAATGACAAGTTATTTCCGTCGACGCTTCGACTATCGTCCAGGCAGGTTTCCTGTAACGGACGATATCTCGGCACGTGCTCTGTCACTCCCGCTCTATTGGGGACTCTCCCCGGAGCAGCAGCAGCAGGTAGCCATCGAGCTGTCGACAGCGCTATAACGGCCTCATATCTATACGACCAATTGCAGCCAACCACGTACGCATGACGCTGTGATCGATCTTGTCATCGTTGGCGCCGGTGGTACGGCAAGTGATGTGCTTGACTTCATCGACGACATCAATCGACGACATCACACCTACCGATGCGTCGGACTGCTGGATGACAATGCCGATGCAAACACCACAGTAATAGCCGGAGTACGCATTCTTGGCCCTCTGGCCATGGCTGGAGAATTGTCGCGCGTCCAGTTTGTTGACGCGCTCGGTGGCCCGGCTTCGTTTCGGCAGCGCCAGAAACTTGTCGACGCACTGGGAATCGGCCCTGATCGCTTCGAGTCAATCGTGCACCCGACCGCCTGCTTATCCAGGCGAAGTTCGCTGGGTCAGGGATCAATTATTTATCCGCACGTTACCGTCGGGGCCAATGTGACGCTTGGCGCGCATGTCCTGATCCTCGCACAGTCCGTGGTCAACCATGACTGCCGCGTTGGCGATTACACAATCATCACGAGTGGCGTTTGCATATCAGGGTGCGTGGACATTGGCGAATCATGCTATCTGGGAACAGGCAGTCAAATCATACAAGGCGCCATCATCGGCAGCCGGAGCATGATTGGGATGGGTAGTGTTGTTATTCGTAACGTTGAAGAAGACAGTGTAGTGGCGGGGAATCCAGCGCGCACGCTTCGGTCGCACAAATGGTTGACTGGGCAAGACCGTCCATCATGAAGAGGCGCGGCAATCGCACTCTTGAGGCGTCGCACGATTCTCCCAGCGCGAAGCGTCGTGTCGGCATGACCGTTTGGGGCGCATTTCTCATTGAGCGGCAGTCGCGCCGTTGAGAATTTTTCTTGGAACCCAGGAAATCGCAGGCTACTACGCAAGCGTATGTGAGGGGTTCAAAGAATTGGGAATAGAAGCGACCTTCGTGGATCTCTCAGACCACCCGTTTCAGTACGGTCCAGCAGAGGCGCTGTCGCTGGCGCTGGCGATTCGACGCACGATCAAGGCGCGACGCGTAAGGCCTCGGCGCAGCCTAGGTGCATTCGGGCTTCTCGCCTATGAAGCTGTGTTGCGCACTCTGTTGCTGCTCTGGGCCGTATTCAAGTTTGATGCGTTCATCTTCGGTTTTGGATCGACATTGTTGCAACGTTCGGCAATCGATCTGAAGCTACTAAGGCTGCTTCGAAAGCGAACGGTCTTCGTCTTCCACGGCTCCGATGCTCGGCCACCGTATCTCAACGGGCCAGCGGCCCCCGCTGGTGGAATCGAGGCGGCACGCGCCTGCGCCGATCGCGCCAAGGCCATTGAGCAGCGTGTCTCCCTGATCGATCGGTACGCAGATGTGGTAGTGGATAATGCGCTGTCGTCTCATTTCCATAAGCGTCGTTGTGTGCACTGGATCGTAATCGGAGTGCCGTGCACAGCGCCGACGGATGCCGAGCCGGTATTCAGATCGGAGCCCCAAGAGTCGATCAGGGTGCTTCATTCTCCATCAAATCCGGAATCGAAAGGTACGGAGCGAATTCGTCAGGCGATCGCTGTGGTGAAGCGCAAAGGGTACAATATCGATTATGTCGAGATATCAAATAAGACCCATGCCGATGTGCTCGTCGAGCTGGCGAGAGCCGATGTTGTTGTGGACCAACTGTACAGCGATACACCCATGGCTACCTTCGCTACGGAGGCCGCACACTTTGGCAAGCCGGCCCTGGTAGGCGGTTACGGAATGGACGCATTCCGCGAAATGCTCCCGCAGAATGCCATGCCGCCAACACTGTACTGTCACCCGGATGACTTGGAGTCATCGCTTGAGCAACTTTGCGCCAATCAGTCGTACCGCCGCGAACTTGGCCAGCATGCAAAAGACTTCGTCCAGTCGAACTGGACTCGACGGCAAGTGGCAAGTCGCCTGCTGCGCTTGCTCAACGGTGACTTTCCTCCATCCTGGTTGTTCGACCCCAGGGATATCCGCTATTGCCACGGCTATGGTCAAACCGAGAATCATGCCAGGCATCGGATAGCCGAGCTCATCGCATTACAGGGTGTAGATGCGCTTTGTGTAGGCGATAAGCCAGACCTGGAACATCGCCTGCGCGAGTTTGCGCATCGAGAAGCATGCTCTCAACGGATGCCATCGTGTTCAAGCAGTTCCTGAAGGACAGTGTGATATATGGCATCGGCGGCGTGCTTACGCGCGGCATCTCAGTTCTCCTTGTGCCACTCTATACCCGATTGCTGCCGCCCACCGAGTACGGGATGGTTGATATTGTGAACATCTTCGGCACCATCGTCGGACTTACGGTAGCGCTTGAGATTGCACAGGGGATTGCTCGATACTATCCCGCCACTCACGACCCCGACGCGCGCTTGGCCTACTCGTCCACGGCGTTGTGGTTTACGACGGGTATGTATGTGCTTTTTACATTGTCATGTAGCCTGAGTGCGCCGATGCTCAGTAGCATGCTGCTCAATTCCCCAGCACATGTTGAGATCATTCGGATTGCAGTGCTGTCCATCGCCATGAGTGGCATCTTTCGATTTGCGCTCGGGCAACTGCGCTGGGCACTACGGCCATCAGTGTACTCGATTGTTAGCATAGTTGCGGCGCTCGCAATCATAGCTGCAGCCGGTCTATTCGTGCTGGTGCTGCGGATGGGTGTTCTCGGCGTATTTTGCGCGATGCTCACAGGTAATCTCGTCGGAACAGTGCTGGCGTTGTCCGTTGGGCGAGCAATGTATCGATTCAGATTCGACTGGCATCGGTGTAGGGAGTTGCTCCACTTCTCCTTGCCCTTGGTGCCTTCGAGCGTGGCGGTGTTCGTGTCACTCTATATCGATCGAATCGCCATTAAGGAATTGTTGTCCCTTGGTGACCTCGGAGTGTTTGGCGTTGGCTATCGAGTTGCATCAGTTGTCGGATTTCTCATGCTTGGTTGCCAGGCTGCGTTGACACCGCTCATTTATACGAATTACGAACGGGAGGACACACCGCTGCAGCTCGCGCGCATTTTTCGATATTTTGTTGCCCTGGCGCTGCTGATATGCCTGGGTCTGGCGATCTTCGCACGAGACATTCTCGCTATATTCACCACCCCGGCGTATTACGGTGCAGCAACGGTGATTCCGCTATTGGCGCCCGCGGTGTTGCTGGCGACAATGTCAATTTTCGCTCCCGGCCTTTCAATTGCGAAGCGCACGGCGAGTATTGCGGTCATCAGCATTGTTGTTGCGGCAGTGAACACGGCGCTCAACTTCAGTCTGATTCCAGTGTTCGGCATTCGTGGTGCGGCACTATCCACGCTGATAAGCGCTTCACTCGGCTTCGTGGCGTACATGGTGTTGAGTCAGCGCCTGTATCGTGTGCCGCACCGTTGGGGTCACTTCGTGTTGGCAACTTTTTCGACGATTGCATTGGGATTTGCAGCAACCTCCTTCTCTTTCGGGTTTTGGTGGGACACCATCGTACGCACCATCGCGCTCCTTGTCCTGGTCTTCGTACTGGTCCAACTCCGTCTGATCAGCAGTACCGACATGGAGAGAGGGTTGGAGCGAGTTCGTCTGGTCCTCAGTTCGGCGCGCCAGGCACCGAAGGTAGAGAGCATCTGATGTTGAGATCACGGTATCATGAGCACGACGCCTGAACGCTTGGGAGCGCCGTGTGTCCCCATAGCGAATGTCCGTCCAGATGCGCTACTCGCCGCAAAGAGGTATTTGCGCCGAGCACAGGAGCGGACTAAACAAGCGGTCGGGAAGGCGCTCGCAAATGCATTCACGGGTCGGCTCATAGCTCGTCTGTACCGTGACCGGATACCTGCTGGCGACCTCTTGATGGATACGAGCTCGCCGCTGATTCTACCGGAGGTCAAGGCACTTTTGGCGCTTGGGATGTATGAGAGTGCCGAGCGTCGGTTAGTGACGACACATCTTCGCTGCGATCTCCCCGTTGTGGAACTCGGAGCAAGCATTGGTTATGTGACTGGCCATATCAGCCGTCGCGTCCCTCCTCGCCACGTCGCTGTCGAGGCCAACGCGCTTCTTTTTCCGCTCATAGAGCGCCTGCTTAAGCTGAATGGCCTGCCAATGGTTCAACTCATTCACGGAGCCATAGACTACTCCGGCCAGAGCACCGTGCGGTTTTGCGTGCACAGCTTTAACACAGGAAGTACGGTTGTCGATGGGGAGCGCGAATCGCATGATGCGAGCGAAGTGGAGGTTCCCTCCTTCACACTTCGTGACATTGTTGTACGCGAAGCTCTCGAAGAGTTTGCGATGGTGTGCGATATCGAGGGCGCCGAACGAGCCTTGATTATGGAGGAGGATCTCCATGTAATACAGAGATGTCAGCAAATGGTCATTGAGCTACATAGTGGCATTTACAAACACCAGCATATGTCCTCCGACTCATTAGCGCGGGCAGTCAAGGAGCGATGGGAGATGCAGCCCGTTTTGCGAGACGGCAACAACTGGCTCTTTGACCGAAGTTGAGTGCTTTTGGGAAGTAGCCCGGAAACCGGAAGAATCCGAGCCGTGGCGGTACTCTCCGGCGCACGCGATCATTTCCAACTTCCGCTGGCGCTGCACGAAGGCGCTCTGCTCGAAGCTCTTGTCACCGATTGGTACTGGCCAGCCGACCGCGCGTGGTTCGACAGAACAGCCGGTCGGCTGCTTTCGCATTCAGTAATCGAGAAGCGATATCAGTCGGGTCTGGCTAGTAATCGGGTGCATGTGTCCAAGCGCGCGCTTGCCGCTTTCGCACTGATGAAGCTTGGACGCAGCACGACGCTTAACCCTTACAAAGGTGCTGTCCTCAGCAGGGAGGCGCGCGATCTTGCGCTGAAGGGAGGCGCTGCGCTCATAGCCTACAGCACCTATGGAATGCCTGCATTTGAGGAACGCGCTGTGCGCCCACGGCACCGGATTCTTTTTCAGATGCACCCACATCCCGCTACGGCCAGGCAAATTCTTGAAGATGAAATGGAGCGGGTCCCGCTCGCCAAGAGGTCGCTGAGTACCGAATACGAATTCGCCATTACCAGGCAGGAGTACCATCGCCTTTGCCAGGAGCCAGCGCTGGCCAATGGCTGGATGGTGGCGAGTTCATACACAGCTGCGACACTGGCGGAGCATGGCATTCCGCTCGATCGCATCAGGATTGTTCCTTACGGTGTCAATCGGAGTGTTTTCCCTCAGCGAAGTCAATCGCCGCAGAGCCGCGAACCTTTCCGCATTGTTTATGTGGGCAGCATGATTCAGCGGAAGGGGCTGTCCTACCTCCTCGATGCGGTGCGACTCATCGGCCATCGGCACGTTCGTGTAGTCCTTTGCGGCCGCGGCGTCATCGATCACAGTCTCCTGGACCACTACTCCGATTTGCCGCTTGAGGTCCATATCGGGGTGCGTCCGGATGCACTAGTTCGCCTCATTCAAGCCAGCGACATCTTTGTTCTTCCTTCCCTTACGGAAGGCTTCGCCCATGTCATTCTCGAGGCCATGGCGTGCGGTGTTCCGGTACTTACTACGACTAACACATGTGCTCCGGACGTCATGTGTGACGGCACCCATGGATTCATCGTGCCGATTCGGACCGCCGAGGCAATCGCGGACCGTTTGACGTGGGCTATCGATAATCGAAATGACCTCGCCGCCATGGGCGCCGCCGCCGCCCTGCAGGCAGGCTCGTTCACTTGGGAGCGATTCCGTGCGGGTGTGCGCGACGCATATGAGCAAATACTCGCTGCGGATTGAACCGATTTGTGAGGTGCTAAGAGTGCGGGGTCGCAGCCTGAAACTAGTTGTTCTTACTAACACACCGACACCATATCGGATTTCGTTCTTCAACGCGCTCTTACTCGCGTTGCGCGCGCGCGGAGCGGCGTTGCACGTCTTGTACTGCGCTATTCGCGAGCCACATCGGCGTTGGGAGCTGAAGCTTGACGAGCAGGCGTACCCGTGGAACGTACTGCCAGGCTGGCACCCCTCCGTACATGGATGGTATCCGCATTGTAACCCGTCGGTATTATCACACCTTCGTGGCATTCAGCCCACATGGATACTGAGTGCTGGCGCGTGGAACATTCCGACGGTGCTTCTTGCAGCACAGCGAATCCTAGCAGGAGATTCCTACAGGGTGTTCTGGAGTGAGAGTCACGCACGAGCGGTGCTCCATCCGCGGGGTCTCATCGCTTTGGCGCGCCACCGGGCGCTGCGTGCATACGACGCGTTCGCGGTTCCAAACGAGGCATCCGCCCGATTCGTCCGTACGGAGGCAGGGGACGATGCGACCGTCTTATTCCTGCCGAATAC
>Ga0157370_10009334_pt1 | contig 10497 bp, 9 predicted proteins | sample C35metaG_FD_113463 | JGI IMG/M metagenome (GOLD analysis project Ga0157370, IMG submission 113463) | Corn rhizosphere microbial communities from Kellogg Biological Station, Michigan, USA - C3-5 metaG | ecosystem: Host-associated > Plants > Roots > Rhizosphere > Soil | place: USA: Michigan... | reverse complement strand
GGCGCCAACGACACATTGTCGAGAACACTGAGGTGCGGATAGAGGTTGAAACTCTGAAACACCATACCCACTTCGCTGCGGATGGCGGCCAGTCGCGGACCGTTTTCAACACGCTCGCCGGCCACGCGGATATGGCCTTGCTGGTAGTTCTCAAGCAGGTTGATGCAACGGATCAAGGTCGATTTACCCGAGCCGGACGGGCCAAGAATGACCACCACTTCACCTTCTTCGACCTGCAGGTTGATATCACTCAACGCTTTGAATTTGCCGTAGTACTTGTCGAGCTTTTCGATGTCGATCAACGTGCTCATGCGGTTTTACCTCCAGAGGCGTTACGACGTTCAACCCAGCTGACCATTTGCACCAGCGGCAACAACAGCAACAGGTACAACAAGGCGGCCCCAACCAGCGGTGTCGGGTTGGCAGCCAATGCCTGCGCCTGGGTTGCCTGCTTCAGCAAGTCAGGCATCGCTACCACAGAGGCGAGCGCCGTGTCTTTCATGACGTTGATGCAATTGCTCGTCATGGGGGGCATTACGATGCGGATGGCCTGTGGCAACACGACATCGCGCATGGTGCTGAAAAAACTCATGCCCTGAGAGGCCGAAGCTTCGAACTGACCACGGGGAATGGCTTCGATGCCCGAACGAAAAATCTCTGCGCTGTAAGCGCATGAGACCAGCGAGAGCGCACTGGCAGCAGCCGCAAAAGACGACAGTCGAATGCCGACAAAAGGCAACGCGTAATAGATGAGGACGAGCAAAACCAGCAATGGAATGGAACGCATGATATCGATGTAGATACGTGCGAGCGCTCGAACAGGTGCGTAGGAGTACAACCGCAACAACGCCAGCAAAAGCCCACCCACCAGGCCCAGGGCGATACTTACCACCCCCAGTAAAATGGTCACGCCTAGCCCGCGAATCATCAGCGGAAGCGACTCGACGAGCACATTCCAATTAAAAAATGTCTGTAAAAGATCCATGGGATACCTCGGTCAATACAAGTGGCGAACAGGCGTCGCCACTTACATGCAGCATCGTCAGGGCTTACTTGAGGACAGCGGCTACCTTCATGGTGCTCGAGTCCTTATCGGCTTCGGTGCCAAACCACTGTTTGTGGATGGTTCCAAGAGTGCCGTCTTCTTTCATCTTGCTGATGATGTCGTTGACCTGATCGCTCATCGCCCAGCCTTTGGCGTGCATCAGCGAGTAACGTTCACCCGTGGGAACACGCGCAACAATGGAATACTGCGGCTTGTCCTTGATGTAATACAGCACTGCGGGAATGTCGCTGAGGTAGCCATCGATTCGCCCAGAGGCAAGGTCGAGCATGGCTGGCGAAAGTCCTTCGTATCGCGAGACATCGGCGAATTTGTACTCGTCCTTGTGTTGGCCGATCCACATGTCGCCGGTCGAGCCGGTATCGACGCCAACCACTTTGCCATTCATGTCGGTCAGGTTCTTGACCTTGGACGTAGTCAGCGAGGTCAGGGACTGATCGCTGTCGAAGTAAGGCTGTGCGAAGGCCACCGATTCCAGGCGTTTAGGGGTGATGGTGATCGACGAAATAGCAATCTCGACACGTTTTGATTGCACGGCACTGAACAGGCCGTTGAAAGGAATATTGATGAACTCGACGGTTTTCCCGGCGCGCTTTGCCACTTCTTTTACAACATCGACTTCGAATCCGACGAATTCACCTTTGGCGTCCTGAAACTCCCAGGGCACGTTGCCAACGTTAGCACCTACAGTCCAGTCAGCTGACCATGCTGGCAGGACAACTGCGGCGGTCATGAACAATCCCAACATCACTTTCGCTTTCATGTTTGCTCCCGATTGTTTGTTTTTTTAGGTGCTAACAGCGGTTGATCTCGTACAACGTGGGATCGAGAGTAAATCAATGGATTATTTATTTCAATGCCGATTGTCTGTGAATTTTTTACTCCATCAGAGAGAGACTGGACGGTTGCGAGCATCGCACAACACATGAACCTGGGTGAGTCGACATTGCGTCGCCAACTGGCGAAAGAGGGTAATAGTTTCAGGAATATTCTGGAGGGCGTTCGACTGTCGACAGCATTACAACGGTTGCAGACAACCTCTCGCCCGATCGGTGAAATTGCCGGCGCCTGCGGTTACGCCTCGGCCTCACGTTTTGCTGTGCGCTTTCGCTCACACTATGGCCTGTCACCACGTGAATTGCGGGCTGCGATTTGAGCATTTCCGTGAGGTCTTTCCCCATTGTTGCTGCCCTCGACGGGATTGACTCTCGCGCTCGACGTAACACGGGCCACCGTCGATTTCTTCGGACTGGCATTGCGGTCAAAAATCAAGCCTGCGTCAAAGCTCACTGAATACGTCGAAAGCAGAGTCCGTTAAACCACCCCACTTATCTATTTCAGCTCAGTTCGAATCTCGGTTCCGGGCACAAAATATTTACCGGGATCCTTGGCCTCCTTCAGGTCAACCAAGGCTCGGCAAATACAATGGGAGAATTGTTTCTGTAACGCTTCGGGGTCTTTCCATGCTATTTGCGATGCCTGCAAAGGTTGCGCCTCGGCGGTTTTATAGCAGACACAATTGTCGATTCGGGTGATGCCGTTATTGCTCTGACAAGCAGTGATCAGCAAAGAAATGGCGATGAGCGTTACGAAGCGTTTCATTGGTTCCCCTCCGAGGCTTGTTGTGAAGGGCTAACCGCTGAAGGCGGATAAACGCCATGAACGCGAAGCCCGATCTGTTCAATTAGCCCGACAATAGATGAAAGCTTAGCGCTCATTTTCCATCGCTCCATCCGCTGGATGCTTTTGACTGGCTGGCACTACTCTGGTGCTCTTTGAGTCCATCCACCGCTAGTGCCTACGAATGCGCCGACGATCTCGAACATCATCAGCCATCGAGGGTATTGGCTGTCGCGCACTGCCTGGCGACGGCGCAGCAGCAGTAGCAGGTGGCGTCCACATTGAACTGCGATCCGTGGCGGACTGACGACTGATATCTTCGCGAGCACGCAGCGGCGACTCCCAGGCCGATGTCTGAAAGCTCATCCGCTTCAAAATGCGGTTGCCACTAAACTCATGCTTAACCACCGCCAGCAGATGCAACAACACCAGCCCACCCAGCATGGCGGTACTGTCCTGATGCGCAGAATGGAAGTCGCTCAGCAACTGAGGGTTGGAGATCAGTGGCGGCATGCTCAGCGCGCCAAATACCGTAATCGATCGATCCATCATCAGCACACCCGTGAGCAACACCATCCCCGTTATCAGATAAATCAGGTTATGAACAAAGGTGGCCAATAATTCACCCGGCACGACCGTGTAGTGGCGTAGATGATTAATGCGCAAAACTACACGCATCAGGAAAAAGGGAATGAACAACGTTGTCATCGAAATGTTCAAGGCCGTCATTATTGATTTCATGTGTGGTGACACATTGAACAACGCGACATAAGAGCCCGTACATAACGACCATAGAATTACAAATGCAGACAGCCAATGCAGTGCAACTTGCGCCCATGTATATTTATGATGACTCATGACGGTTTCCTCAAACTCGAACTGAGAGAGATTTTTATTCATGCCGCCCTACGATTCATGTCAAACCGACAGGACACATAAAACGCCCCATCTCGCCCAACTTTTTTGGGCGGGATAACCTCATCGAGCAATTACTACGCCAACATTCAGCTAAACAGCCTTGATGGCTGAGAGCCTTAGTATCCGGGCGTCTCAGCCGCTACCACGTTCTGGCCTGGACAAAAACCTTGCTGGGGACTGCCCCATAAACGGGATAGGTTTACACCGAAATTGAGGGGTAATTGGGTGCTCATACTCGACCGTATATTTTTATCTAGCCACCTATGTAAAAGAGTGCTAGATCAACGGATCTTAGTGCACTTCCCTGTGTGACGAATAAAATATCGAACTAACGAATACTGATGACCTGTAAACGTAGTCGTTGAAATCCACGCCCCATAGACGGGAGAGAATCTCTATCACCCACAGCCAGTTGATAATAATGACTTACAGTAACGCAGCCAACGGGTGAACATTAACCAACTGAAGAAAATTCATCCTGCTTACAACCGGTTCGGTTTGTGGCAGCAACCGGTTGAGTCCACCGTCGACTGCCGTCCTCCGTGACGGACAGCAGTCGGCCAGAAGTGGACATCGAGAGGACAAACCTCAAAGGGGTCGAAGACTAAGGCCGTTAGCTATTTAAAGCAGCGGTCGTCCAGAACTTTTCCTTATTTATCGGTCTATGTGGATAGGCACATCTGCTCGTTAAGCGCGAACGCGAAGGCTTCCCGCAACCAGATGGCCATACGTCCCAATGTCAATCAGAGGTTGTCTTCGCTCATGAAATTCCATGACCCACGAATGATGCTTTTAGGCCTGTTCGCGCTCGCGGTAGTGGGCTCGGCATCAGCAACACCGATGAAGACCTCAACCCCTGCTTTCACAACTGAAATCACAGCCGTACAGGCTCCAGCCAAGGCTGCTGGCAACCCGTGGCCTTCCTTGGCCAGCATGGCCGGCAAACCGTCAGGGCCGTTGTTGGCCCATGACGATGGATACTGGCGTGACGGCCGTTGGCACGATCGTAGAGACGATTGGCGCCGAGACGACTGGCGCAGAGACCAGTGGCGCAGAGAGCAAGCCTACCGAGAAGCCGAACGCCGTCGTGAATGGGAGCGCCGCGAAGATCGGGCCATGCGGCACCGCTACGAGGACGATCACCGCTACTATCGTCGCTAGTGCGACGCCACGGGAGCAATCCGCTGACAACATGGGCGTCCGCACCAGCCTTGCAGGCTATTCAGCGGCGCGGCGCCACGATCCTTCGGGCAATTCGACCTGCCGATGGGCCGCAGCCAAGGCAACCTTCAGCCCCTCTTTATCCAGCGGTATGCAGTAAGCGGGTTTAGCCCGTTCGAACCGCCAGCTTTCATCAAGACCGCCCGCATCTACCGCGTCGAACCCAATCTCGTCCAACAACTCGATCACCAGGTCTTTCGCTGCCGGATCATCCGCAGCGATCGGGAGTGCGCGTCGGTCGGGGCTGCTGTCGGGCGCGAGTCCTGCAGCAGATCCTGGGCGAGGATCGCATTGAACACCTTGACCACGCGGGAGTGAGGTAGATGCTCGGCCAGCAGGCGGCTGGTGGTGGTTTCGAATCGGTCGATAGCGGCAATGTGGCCGTCGCGCTCCGGGTAGTAATTATTGGCGTCCAGCACGATTTTGCCCTCTAGCCACTTCGCCGGCACGCTTCGGTAATGCTCAAGAGGAATGGCCACGAGTACAACGTCGCCAAATTGTGCGGCCTCCTCGATAGTGCCGACCTGACTGCCAGGAATGCCACTCAGCACGCTGCTCATGGTCTGTGGCCCACGTGAATTGCTGAGCATTGCCTCATGTCCCGCGGCGATGACCAATTGCGCCACTGCCCGTCCTATGAAGCCTGCCCCGATAATACCGATACGCATGTTCTTGCACCGCTGGTTGAGTAAGAGGAAACCATGATGATTGCCAACCAATGGCAGATAAATAATCATCGGCTACTTAGTCTCGTTACCAGGAGTGTTGAATGATGGACCGTCTGACGAGCATGGGCGCGTTTGTGATGGCCGCGGAATCCGGCTCCTACGCCAGCGCTGCCGAGCGATTGGGCCTGTCGCCGCAGATGGTGGCCAAGCATGTGGCCGCGCTTGAGCAGCGGCTCGGTGCGCGCCTACTGAACCGTACCACTCGACGCCAGAGCCTGACTGAGTTGGGCAGCGCCTACTACGAACGCTGCAAGCACATCTTGAGCGAGGCGCAGGCTGCCGACTCCCTCGCGCAGATCATGAACGATACCCCGCGCGGAAAACTGAAAATCAGTGCTCCCGTAACATTTGGCTCCTACAGCCTCATGCCCTTTGTGACGGAGTTTTTACGTCAACACCCGGAAGTTGAAATCGATCTGCATTTGACCGATCGCTTCGTCGATCTGGTGGAGGAAAGTTACGAAGTGACCTTCAGGATTGGCCCACTGACCTCATCCAGTTTGACCGCCAGACCGTTGGCGCCTTATCGGTTGGTGGCCTGTGCGGCACCGAGCTATCTGGCCGAGCGCGGAGTGCCGCAAATACCGGATGATCTGCAGAACCATGAGTGTCTGGGGTACGCCTATTGGTCCCGCCCGGCCGACCGCGAATGGGTATTCTGCAAAGGCTCCGTCGTTGAGCGGGTACACGTCGCCAGTCGATTGCAGGTCAACGAGAGCAAAGCACTGCTATCGGCCGCGCTGGACGGGTTCGGAATTGTCCTTGGACCCGAAGACTTTCTTAAGCCTTCGTTGCGCAGCGGCGAGTTGGTTCGACTGTTAGCTGATTACGAAGCACCAAGCCGAAAAATGCATTTGCTCTACACGGCCAATCGTCAGAGAACGGCCAAACTCCGACGATTTATCGATGCTGCGCTCGCTCGCTTTGGTGCTGCTTGAGTGTTTCGCAAGCAGACGCTCGCTCAGATATGCAGCCAGGCAAGCGAGCCCAACATGACACCCACTCCTGCGGCCCCAAACGAGAGACGCTTGAGCCATTCCTTACGCGTCAGCAAGGTAATGGCCGCCAGTGAAATGGCGATTTGAATCGCGGTCATGGCCTGGGCCCAGCGGTGATGCTGATGCAGCACCTGCTCTGACTTCTCGTCCCACTCTCGCGCCTGTTGCTCAAGTGCTTCGGCCTTCTTGCGCGCCTCCTCTTTCTGCTCCCCGTAGCGCCGCACTTCGGCAACATAATGGGCGGAATCCAGCCCCGGCAGATGGCTGGCCAGCTCTGACAGGTTCTGCCGGCTGGACTTGGCCTGGTAGTAGTTCCATTCGTTGGCGGCTTCGGTCTTCTGGATGGCGGCGTTGTTTTTGTCCATGGCCGCCTCGCTCTCCGTCGAGCCCGCCTGATAGCTCATCATGGCGCCCACAGTCGCCATGACCGCCGTCATGACCGCAACCCTGCTGGCAAAGCGATCGCCTTTTGCATGGGCATGATGGGTGGTGTGCTCAATATGTTGCTCGTGAGGGCTTGGGACTTCGAACTCTTCAGTCATGGCTGTCGGCTTTGGATGGGTAAATAGAGAGGGTCGGTATTATGAATGGCGGCTGGTTTTTTAGACACAGGTGACCGGCGGCTTCTGCCTGATGTTGCCTGTCGTCAACGGCAGCAATCGGCTGTTTTCGACCAGTGAACACTGAAGGCTTCATATCGAGTTGAACTGTCGCGGTGGAAGCACCATCAACCGTGGATAAAGCGAGCAAAGGAAATCGTAAGAAGCCAGGCACAGGAGGCCTATTCATTCGACTCAACAACGGAGATCATCTCCATGAGAATCGCTCAGATTGCGCCGCTTACCGAATGCTGTCCGCCGCGTCTGTACGGCGGCATTGAGCGGATTGTTTCTTACCTGACTGAAGAACTGGTTCGGCAAGGTCACGATGTAACGCTCTTTGCCAGCGGGGATTCACAAACTTCGGCACACCTGCAGCCAGGATCACGGCGAGCCTTGCGGCTGGACCCGGACGTCAAGGATGCGATTCCTCATCACATCCTGATGCTGGATCAAGTGATCAGACAGGCGGATCAATTCGATGTGATGCACTTTCATGTCGACATCTATCATTTTCCGTTAATTCGTCGCTTGGCCGGCCGCAGTGTAACCACGCTTCACGGACGTCTGGATATCGCAGACTACCAATCGTTTTACAGCCATTTCCCCGAGGTACCACTGGTCTCGATTTCAAAAGCCCAACGCGAGCCGTTGATCGGCAACGTCAATTGGACGGGCAATGTTTATCACGGGATTCCAGCCGATCTTTTCCCATTCACCCCTGAGCCCAAAGGCGACTATCTGGCATTCCTGGGCCGTATCTCCCCCGAAAAACGTCCGGACCGCGCCATCGAAATTGCCACCAGGGCGGGCCTGCCGTTGAAGATCGCAGCCAAGGTCGACAAGGCGGATCAGCTTTACTGGGACGACGTTATTGCTCCGTTGATCGCGACGCATCCGAACGTCGAATTTATCGGCGAGATCGATGATCACCAAAAGGCCGATTTTCTTGGCAATGCCCGCGCTCTAATTTTCCCCATCGATTGGCCTGAGCCTTTCGGCATCGCGATGATCGAAGCCATGGCGTGTGGGACGCCTGTCGTGGCCTTTCGTCATGGCGCGGTCCCGGAAGTGATCGATGACGGAGTGTCCGGTTACATTGTCGATGACATCGAAGGCGCGGTAGCGGCTATCCAGCGAGTCGATGAGCTCGACCGTCGCAGCGTTCGAGCCGCGTTCGAGGGACGGTTCACGGTCGAGTGCATGACTAACCATTATCTGGAGCTGTATCGTCATCTGACGACGGGCCACAGTACGGGCCAACCCAACACACCTTTCGATGTTCCTGCCTCGGCGTCGTTGCAAGAATTGCGCTTACGCACTCTTAAACATAACGATACTTTTGCGATATTCGACCCTAACGGGGACGTACTGGTTACAGAAGAAAGCCCCCAGGGGCTTTTCCATACCGATACCCGGCATCTGTCGGGGTTCTATCTGACGCTTAACGGGACGCGACCACTGTTGCTCAGTTCCACGCTGCGCGACGATAACGCGATGCTCACATGCGATCTTACCAACGCAGATCTGTTCAACACCCAGGGCCAAAAAATCCTGCACCATGATTTGATCCACCTGCGCCGCTCACGTTTTTTGTGGGAAGGAACATGTTACGAACGACTGACATTGCGCAATTTCGACGAACACCCACATCGCCTGCAACTCAGAATCCAATTCGTGGCCGACTTCAAGGATCTGTTCGAGGTTCGCGGTGCTCGGCGCCCGCAGCGCGGAGAGAGTCATCGGGCGGAAATCACGGGTGAGCAAGTCCTTCTCTCCTACACCGGGCTGGACCACAAGCGGCGCACCACCCGATTACGATTTGACCCGTTGCCAGCCAGTCTTTCCTGCGATCAGGCACTGTTCGACATCGAATTGGCGCCCGGTCAAATCCAATCATTGTTTATGGATATCAATTGCGGCGTTCAAAACCCACCCTATTCAGTGCGTCACGGGTTTTTCGTTTCACTGCGCGATGCCCGGCGCCAGTCACGCACGTTTTCTTCGCGCGCGGCCGCGGTCGTGACGTCTCATGACGTGTTCAACGAAGCGGTCAGTCGGAGCGTTTCCGACCTTTACATGCTCATGACCAAAACGTCCGAGGGCCTGTATCCATACGCAGGTATCCCTTGGTTCAGTACAGTCTTTGGACGTGATGCTTTGATCACCGCGTGGCAGATGCTCTGGCTCGACCCCGGTATAGCCCGGGGCGTACTGGGACATCTGGCGGCCAATCAAGCACTGACCGTCGACCCTGGCGCCGATGCAGAACCCGGGAAAATCCTGCATGAGATCAGGCTAGGGGAAATGGCTGAGTTGGGTGAGGTGCCCTTCCGGCGTTACTACGGGAGCATCGACTCCACGCCATTGTTTGTAATGCTGGCCGCGGCTTATCTGGAAAGGACCAATGACCTGGATACCCTCCGCCGACTCTGGCCAAACATTGTAGCGGCGCTGAACTGGATTGATGAATACGGCGACCGCGACGGTGACGGTTTTATCGAATATGGTCGGCAGTCCGCCGAAGGTCTAATCAATCAGGGATGGAAGGACAGTCATGACTCGGTGTTCCATGCGGACGGTCGATTGGCCGTCGGCCCGATAGCTATCGTTGAAGTGCAGGCTTACGTCTATGGCGCTTTTAATGGTGCCGCCCAAATTGCACGACGGCTTGGTGAACCAACCCATGCTCTACGCTTGCAAGAAAAGGCTCGACACTTGCGCCAGCAGTTCGATGCTCACTTTTTCGACGAGGAACTGGGCACGTATGTCCTGGCGCTGGACGGCAAAAAAATGCCCTGTCGAGTGCGCACCTCCAATGCGGGCCATGCGCTTTTTGCCGGCATCGCGTACCGAAAACGCGCGTCATCGGTCGTGGCGGCGTTGATGGATCGCTCCTCTTTTTCAGGCTGGGGCGTGCGAACCGTCGCTTCCTCGCAGCCACGCTATAACCCGATGAGTTATCACAACGGATCCGTCTGGCCCCATGACAATGCCTTGATCGCGGCCGGGTTCGCCCGGTACGGCTTCCGGCAGGAAGCCGCGCGGATTTTCGAAGGGATTTTTGCCGCATCCACGTACATTGATCTTCGACGGCTTCCGGAACTGTTTTGCGGCTTTCCCCGGCAGCGCACCCAAGGACCGACGTTTTATCCAGTCGCCTGCATGCCGCAGGCGTGGGCTGCTGCAGCGCCGCTTTCGATGATTCAGTCGTGCCTGGGGCTTAGCTTCAGCCCGACCAAACTCAACATCATGTTTGACGAGCCCATACTTCCGGCATTTCTGGACACCATCGCCATTCAGCGCCTGACAGTGGGGACGGAATCGGCTGATGTGATGCTGAGACGTTC
>Ga0157370_10009333_pt1 | contig 10498 bp, 8 predicted proteins | sample C35metaG_FD_113463 | JGI IMG/M metagenome (GOLD analysis project Ga0157370, IMG submission 113463) | Corn rhizosphere microbial communities from Kellogg Biological Station, Michigan, USA - C3-5 metaG | ecosystem: Host-associated > Plants > Roots > Rhizosphere > Soil | place: USA: Michigan... | reverse complement strand
GCGCCGGCGCAGACGCTCACCGACAAGGAATACCAGCGCCTGCGCGACGCCTCGATCGCGGTGCTGCGCAAGATCGGCGTGGACACCGGCGGCTCCAACGTGCAGTTCGGCATCAATGCCGAGGACGGCCGCGTCGTCGTCATCGAGATGAATCCGCGGGTGTCGCGCTCGTCCGCACTGGCGTCGAAGGCAACCGGTTTCCCGATCGCCAAGATCGCCGCGAAGCTGGCCGTCGGTTACACGCTGGACGAATTGAAGAACGACATCACCGGCGGTCTCACGCCGGCGTCGTTCGAGCCGTCGATCGACTACGTCGTCACCAAGATCCCGCGTTTCGCGTTCGAGAAATTCCCGGCTGCCGACGCGCGCCTGACCACCCAGATGAAGTCGGTGGGCGAGGTGATGGCGATCGGCCGCAGCTTCCATGAATCGCTGCAGAAAGCGCTGCGCGGGCTGGAGATCGGCAAGACCGGACTCAACCCGACCGGACTGGACATCACGACCGAGGATGGCCTGGTCGTGCTCAAGCGTGAACTGCGCGAGCCGCGGCCGGATCGCGTGTTCCATCTGGCCGATGCGTTCCGCGCGGGCCTGTCGCTGGAGGAAGTGCACAATCTGAGCCGGGTCGACCCATGGTTCCTCGCCGCGTTCGAGGACATCGTGCTGACCGAGGCGGAGGTGACGGCGCAGGGCATCACGGCACTCGACGAACCGCGCATACGCGAACTCAAGCGGCTCGGTTTCGCCGATGCGCGGATCGCCGAACTGCTCAACACTGACGAAGCCGCCGTGCGCCACCTGCGCCATACTCTTGGCGTGCGCCCCGTGTACAAGCGGGTGGATTCCTGCGCGGCCGAATTCGCCACCAGCACGGCCTACATGTACTCGACCTACGAGGAAGAATGCGAAGCCAATCCGACCGACCGCGACAAGATCATCGTGCTTGGCGGCGGCCCGAACCGGATCGGGCAGGGCATCGAGTTCGACTATTGCTGCGTGCATGCCTCGTTGGCACTGCGTGAGGATGGTTACGAAACCATCATGGTCAACTGCAACCCGGAAACCGTCTCGACCGACTACGACACCTCCGACCGGCTTTACTTCGAACCGTTGACGCTGGAAGACGTGCTGGAAATCGTCCACCTCGAGAAGCCGAAGGGCGTGATCGTGCAGTACGGCGGGCAGACACCGCTGAAGCTGGCGCGCGCGCTGGAAGCGGCTGGCGTGCCGATCATCGGCACCAGTCCCGATTCGATCGACCTGGCCGAAGATCGCGAGCGCTTCCAGCAGATGATCGAGAAGATTGGCCTGAAGCAGCCGCCGAACCGCACAGCGCGCAATGCCGATGAAGCGTTGGCGCTGGCGCGCGAGATCGGCTATCCGCTGGTGGTGCGGCCGAGCTACGTGCTGGGCGGCCGCGCGATGGAAGTGGTGCATGACGATGCCGACCTGTCGCGCTACATTCGCGACGCGGTAAAGGTGTCGAATGACTCGCCGGTGCTGCTCGACCGTTTCCTCGACCATGCGGTCGAGGTTGATGTGGACGTGATCGCCGATGCCGAAGGCAACGTGCTGATCGGCGGCATCATGGAGCATATCGAGGAGGCCGGCGTGCACTCGGGCGACTCATCCTGTTCGTTGCCGCCGTATTCGCTGAGCGCGGAGATCCAGGACGAGATGCGTCGCCAGGTCACCGCGATGGCGAAGGAGCTCAAGGTCATCGGCCTGATGAACACCCAGTTCGCGATCCAGGGCGACACGGTGTTCATCCTGGAAGTGAATCCGCGTGCGTCGCGCACGGTGCCGTTCGTGTCCAAGGCCACCGGCGTGCCGCTGGCGAAGATCGCCGCCCGCGTGATGGCCGGGCGCAGCCTGGCCAGCCTCGGGGCGACCAGGGAGGTGATCCCTGCGTACTACTCGGTGAAGGAGGCGATCTTCCCGTTCCTGAAGTTCCAGAACGTCGATCCCATCCTGGGTCCGGAAATGCGCTCGACCGGTGAGGTGATGGGCGTGGGCCGCAGTTTCGGTGCCGCGTTCGCGCGCGGTCATGAGGCGGCAGGCATTCGCCCGCCGACCGTGGGCAAGGTGTTCCTGTCGGTACGCGATGGCGACAAGGAGCGCCTGTTGCCGGTGGCGAAAGAAGTCATCTCGCGCGGTTTCAGCCTCGTGGCGACGTCGGGTACGGCGAGTTATCTGGCCGCGCATGGAGTGGCCTGCGAGCGTGTCAACAAGGTGCTCGAGGGACGTCCGCATATCGTCGATTCGATCAAGAACGGCGAAATCGTCTACATCGTCAACACCACCGAGGGCAAGCAGGCGATCGCCGACTCGTTCTCGATCCGGCGCGAGGCATTGCAGCATCGCGTCACGTATTCCACGACCGTGGCCGGTGCCCGCGCGCTGGTGCACTCGCTGGATTTCCGCGGTGACGGCGAGGTACACAGCCTGCAGGAATTGCACAAGGAGCTCAGCGCATGAGTCGCCCACCGATCACCAAAGCCGGTTCCGAACGCCTGCGCGCGGAACTGGAAAAGCTGAAATCCACCGATCGCCCGCGCATCATTGCGGCGATCGCCGAGGCGCGGGCTCACGGCGACCTCAAGGAAAACGCCGAATACCATGCGGCGCGTGAACTGCAAAGCTTCACTGAAGGGCGCATCGCCCAGCTGGAGGCCCTGCTGTCGACGGCCGAGGTGATTGACATTGCCCGGCTCAACCCGGGCAAGAAGGTGGTGTTCGGGGCGATCGTCGATCTGGAGGATGAGGACAGTGGTGCAGCGGTGACCTACCAGATCGTGGGTGACCTCGAGGCCGACATCAAGCAGCGCCTGATCGCGGTGACGTCGCCGATCGCCCGCGCGTTGATCGGCAAGAGCGCAGGCGACAGCTTCGAGTTCACTGCCCCCAATGGCGTCAAGCATTACGAGATCATCGACGTCCGCTACGAGTGATGGCGTCGCGGCGACGTTGTCGCCGCAAGCCGTATCCCCAGCCACAAAAAAAGGCCGCGCATGCGGCCCTTTCTGTGGCAAAGCTCAACGCCGGGTTCAGCGCTGGCGAGCCTTGAAACGAGGATTGCTCTTGCAGATCACGAACACCTTGCCGCGACGACGCACGATCTTGCAGTCGCGGTGCCGCGCCTTGGCGGACTTCAAAGAGTTAAGCACCTTCACGGCCGGCTCCTGACACTAAAAGAAAAATTCAAGCTCGCAAGTATAGCCATTCCAATGACTTGTCACAAGCCCGGTGCGACCGACGTTTCTGCCACGGTGGCCAGGAATTGCTGCAGGGCCGGAGACTGGTCGTCGGCGCGGCATGCCACCGCCAGCAGCAGGAAGGCATCGGGATCCTCCAGTCGCACGTAGCTGACGCCGCCCAGGCGCACCGCGCGCAGGCTGGCCGGCACCAGCGCCATTCCAAGGCCGGCGGCGACCAGGGCCAGCAAGCCATTGATCTGCTGGGCCTGTTGCACGATGGATGGCTGGAATCCGGCGTTGTTTGCCAAGGTCACCAGGCGGTCGTACAAGGTGGCAGCGAGTTCGCGAGGCTGGGATACGAAAGCGTCGCCGGCAACCTCACTCAGGCCGAGGCTGCTGCGCCCCGCCAGCGGATGCCCGGCCGGCATGGCGAGCAACAGGGGTTCACGGTCGACCACGCTCAAGCGCAGGCGGCGGACATCCTGCGCATGAACCGGTTCGCTGCGCACGAAGCCGGCATCGATCTCGTCGGCGAGCAGGGCGGCAAACTGCGGCTCGGAGTACATCTCGACCAGCTTCAAGGCAACCTTGGGCGCGATCTGGCCGTAACGCAGCAGGGTTCGCGGCAGCGCCGGATGAAACGAGACGGAAACCGTATAGGCCAGTCGCAAGTGGCCGCTGTAGCCCGCGGCGGCGGCAGCCACATGGCTCCGCGCCTCGTCCGCCTTGGCCAGGATCTGCCGGGCCTGTTCAAGAAAGACCCGTCCCGGTTCGGTCAGTTTGACCTGGCGCTTGCTGCGTTCCAGCAGGCGCACACCCAGGTCCTGCTCCAGCGACTGGATCTGCTGGGAGAGCGGAGGTTGCGAAAGGTGCAGGCGCAAGGCTGCACGCGTGAAGCTGAGCTCCTCGGCGACGGCTACGAAATAGCGCAACTGGCGGAAGTCAAACATATAGCGATTTCGAATTAATAAGGCGCGAAATATATATTGGATACTTTATCGCGTCGATCATAAACTCTCCCTCGTCCCGCCACTTCCCCTCCCCCCTAGTGGCGGCGGCCCTCGCCCCGCAGCGACGCTAAATACGACATCTGGTTCAACTCCCCCCCTGAACCCATGTCGATGCGTCTCACCTGCGGGGCGCTTTCTTTTTCCGCCGTTGGTGGCTGGTCGCGGCTCAGATCGTGCTGGCGAGGCGGGTGCCCTGATCGATGGCGCGCTTGGCGTCCAACTCGGCTGCCACGTCGGCGCCGCCGATCACGTGCACGGTCAGACCTGCGGCGATCAGCTCGTCGGCCAAGCTGCGGTTGGGCTCCTGGCCTGCGCACACCACGACGTTGTCGACCGGCAGGACCTGCGGCTCGCCATCCACGGTGACGTGCAGACCCCGATCATCGAAGCGCTCGTAGCCGACCTTGCCCAGCATGGTGACCCGCTTGGCTTTCAGCGTGGCCCGATGCACCCAGCCGGTGGTCTTGTTGAGCCGCGCGCCGGGACGCCCCTCGCTGCGTTGCAATAGCCAGATCTGCCGGGCCGGGGCTTCCGGCTGCGGCTTCTGCAGGCCGCCACGTTGCGCCAGCTGCATGTCCACGCCCCACTCACGGCTCCAGCGGGCCACGTCGGTGGTGGGCGAGGGCGCATGCTCGACCAGGAATTCGGCCACATCGAAGCCGATGCCGCCAGCGCCGATGATCGCCACCTTTGCGCCAACGCTCTGGTGACGGGCAAGTACATCCAGATAACTCAGCACGCGCGGATCGTCGCTGCCAGGGAAGCTCACCGTGCGCGGCGTGATGCCGGTGGCGATCACTACTTCGTCATAGCCACCAGCATGCAGTGACGCCGCATCTGCGATCCGGCCCAGTTGCACGTCGACGCCGGTGTCGCTCAGTTGATGACGGAAATAGCGCAGTGTCTCGTGGAATTCTTCCTTGCCCGGAATCTGCTTGGCATAGTTGAACTGGCCGCCGATCTCGCTGGCTTTATCCATCAATGTCACATCGTGACCACGCTCGCCCAGCGTGCTGGCGCAGGCCATGCCGGCCGGCCCGGCACCAATCACGGCAATGCGCTTGCGCACACTGGCTGGTTCGATCTTCAGCTCGGTCTCGTGACAGGCGCGCGGGTTGACCAGGCAACTGGCCCGCTTGTTCTGGAACACATGATCGAGGCAGGCCTGGTTGCAGGCGATGCAGGTGTTGATGCGTTCGCTGCGCCCGGCCTTGGCCTTGTTGGCCCATGCGGGGTCGGCCAGCAACGGGCGCGCCATCGAGACCATGTCGGCCTCGCCGTCGGCCAGGATGCGTTCGGCCACCCCGGGCATGTTGATGCGGTTGGTGGTGATCAGCGGAATCGCCACTTCGCCCTTGAGCTTCTTCGTGACCCAGGCAAAGCCGGCGCGCGGCACGCTGGTGACGATGGTGGGGATACGCGCCTCGTGCCAACCGATGCCGGTATTGATGATCGAGGCGCCGGCGGCTTCGATCGCCTTGGCCAGCGTGACGATCTCGCTCCAGTCCTGGCCACCCTCGACCAGGTCGAGCATCGACAGCCGGTAGATGATGATGAAGTTGCGCCCGACCGCTGCGCGAGTGCGGCGCACGATTTCGATCGCGAAGCGCATGCGGCGGGTGGCGTCGCCGCCCCAGGCATCGTTGCGCTGGTTGGTGCGCGCGGCGATGAACTGGTTGATCAGATAACCTTCCGAGCCCATCACCTCGACACCGTCGTAGCCGGCGTCCTGGGCCAGTTTCGCGCAACGCACGAAGTCGTGGATGGTGCGCTCCACCCCGCGTGAAGACAGCGCTCGCGGCGTGAACGGAGTGATCGGTGACTTGATCTTCGACGGCGCCACCGACAGCGGGTGATAGCCGTAGCGTCCGGCATGCAGGATCTGCAGGCAGATGCGGCCGCCTTCGGCATGCACGGCGTCGGTGAGCTTGCGATGCCGCGGCTTGTGCCAGGGCATGGTGAGCCGGCCGCCGAACGGCTTCAGCCAGCCCCGGATGCTCGGCGAGATGCCGCCGGTGACCATCAGGCCCACGCCGCCGCGGGCGCGTTCGGCGAAATACGCCGCCAGCTTGTCGTAGTCGCTGGCCTTGTCCTCCAGCCCGGTATGCATCGATCCCATCAGGATGCGGTTGGGCAGGATGACGTGGCCCAAATCGAGCGGGGCAAACAAATGGGGGTAATTCATGCGATCCACGGATGGCTCAAACGATCGTATGAATGTGCCGGTGTTTCGCCCCCGAAAGCAAGCTCGGCGCGAACGCGATCGTCCAGGTCAGGCCAGCAGTTGCTGTACCAGCGCGATATAACGACGCATGGCTTCCTCTTCGGGAACGCCGTTCAACTGCGCCCAGGCTTCGTGCTTGGCGGTGCCGACGAAGTCGAAGAAGCCGGGCTGGGCACGCTTGAGATCACCCTCGGAACCTTGCTTGTAGAGTGCGTACAGCCTCAGCAAGGTGTCGTTGTCAGGGCGTTTGGCCAGTCGCTGGACATCCTGGGCAGCCTGGTCGAACTCGCGACGAAGATCGTTCATCAGATGGAGGGGCCATCGCTTGCAGGCGGGGGAGACCGGCTAGATAGCACGCGTTGCAGGTGCGGTCAACGCGCTAGACTGCCGCTTTTCCCTTGCCGCCAGGATGTTCCCATGACCCATGCCGCCCCCGTTCCCGTACTCACCATCGACGGGCCATCGGGATCGGGCAAGGGCACCATCAGTGCCCTGGTGGCCGAGCGACTGGGCTGGCGGCTGCTGGATTCAGGCGCCTTGTACCGTGCGGTGGGGTATGCCGCGGGCATGGGCGGAGTGGATCTGTCGGATGTGGAGGCGGTGACTCGCTGTGCGCGAAACACCAGGATCCAGTTTCGGGCGGCCACGGACGGCGACGAGACCCGGGTGGTCGTCAATGGCCACGACGCCACCGATGAGTTGCGCACCGAAACCGCCGGTGCGGCAGCTTCGGCCATCGCCTCGATGCCGACCGTGCGCGAGGCCCTGGTGGCGCTGCAACTGGGCTTTCGCAAGGCGCCCGGACTGGTCGCGGACGGGCGCGACATGGGCACGGTGATCTTCCCCGATGCCGCGCACAAGGTTTTCCTCACGGCAAGCTCCGCCGAGCGGGCGAAAAGACGTTATAAGCAGTTGAAGGAAAAGGGGCTCAGCGTTACACTTGGCGGCCTTCAGCGCGAAATTGAGGCGCGTGACAGCCGCGATGCATCGCGTGCGGTCGCGCCGCTCAAGCCTGCCGAAGATGCCGTATTGGTGGATACCACCGGGATGGGCATCGACGAGGTCGTCGCGAAAGTACTTGCCGTCGTGCGGTCCTGAGCGGATTGCGCGGCGGTTTCTGTGCCCCTGCTGCGGCAGGGGTTTGACCCACGGTGGCGACGGTCGGCTCTGCGCGAGCCGCCGAAGACACCCTCAACCGGTGGACCGGAAAGTCCGTGCGCAACATCCAATCCTGGCGCAACGGATCCAAAGGTCTTTTCCCATTATGGAATCAACATGACTGAAAGTTTTGCCGAACTGTTTGAACAGAGCCAGCAGGCCATCTCCAAGCTGAAGCCCGGCGCCATCGTCACCGGCATCGTTGTGGAAATCCGCAATGACGTCGTCGTGATCAATGCAGGCCTGAAGAGCGAAGGCATCGTCCCGATCGAGCAGTTCAAGAGCGAGGACGGCGTGCTGGAGGTGCAGGTTGGCGACGAGGTGAAGGTAGCCCTCGAAGCCCTGGAAGACGGTTTCGGCGAGACCAAGCTGTCGCGCGAGAAAGCCAAGCGCTCGATGGTGTGGGACGACCTCGAGCAGGCGTTCGACAAGGAAGAGACCATCGTCGGCATGATTTCCGGCAAGGTCAAGGGCGGTTTCACCGTCGACATCAAGGACGTCCGCGCCTTCCTGCCGGGCTCGCTGGTCGACGTGCGCCCGGTGCGCGAGCCGACCTACCTCGAGGGCAAGGAACTCGAGTTCAAGATCATCAAGCTGGATCGCAAGCGCAACAACGTGGTGGTCAGTCGCCGTGCCGTCGTCGAGACCGAGTTCTCCGCCGAGCGCGAGCAGCTGCTGGAGCGCCTGACCGAAGGCGCCGTGGTCAAGGGCACCGTCAAGAACCTCACCGACTACGGCGCGTTCGTGGACCTGGGCGGCATCGATGGCCTGCTGCACATCACCGACATGGCGTGGAAGCGCGTGCGCCACCCGTCCGAAGTGGTCAACGTCGGCGACGAGCTGGACGTGCGCGTGCTGAAGTACGACAAGGAGCGCAACCGCGTTTCGCTGGGCCTGAAACAGCTGGGCGACGATCCGTGGGTGAACATCTCGCGTCGCTACCCGGTCGGCAGCCGCATCTTCGGCAAGGTCTCCAACGTCACCGATTACGGCTGCTTCGTCGAGATCGAGCCGGGCGTGGAAGGCCTGGTGCACGTTTCCGAAATGGACTGGACCAACAAGAACGTCAACCCGGCCAAGGTGGTGCAGGTCGGTGACGAGACCGAAGTGACGGTGCTGGACGTGGATGAAGAGCGTCGCCGCATCTCGCTGGGCATCAAGCAGACCCGCTCGAACCCGTGGGAAGCCTTCGCCGCGATGCACAAGAAGGGTGACAAGGTCTCCGGCCAGATCAAGTCGATCACCGACTTCGGCGTGTTCATCGGCCTGGACGGCGGCATCGACGGCCTGGTGCACCTGTCCGACATTTCCTGGCAGGTATCCGGTGAAGATCTCGTGCGCGACTTCAAGAAGGGCGAGGAGATCGAGGCCGTGGTGCTGGCGGTGGATCCGGAGCGCGAGCGCATCTCGCTCGGCATCAAGCAGATGGAGCAGGATCCGTTCGGCCAGTTCATGGCGGCGAATCCGCGCGGCACCATCGTCAACGGCACCGTCAAGGAAGTCGATGCGAAGGGCGCCGTGATCGATCTGGGCGAGGGCGTCGAGGGTTACCTGCGCGCCAACGACATCGCCAAGGAGCGCATCGACGATGCCACCCTGCATCTGAAGGTGGGCGACAAGGTCGAGGCCAAGTTCACCGGCATGGACCGCAAGGGTCGCCAGCTGGCGCTCTCGATTCGCGCCAAGGACGAGGAAGACGCTCCCGAGGCAGCGGTGGACTATTCCTCTGCCGCCAGCGGTACGACCAAGCTCGGCGCGCTGTTGAAGGAACAGTTCAACAAGGCCGACTGATCGCCGATTGCAGGCACGACGCGGGGCGGCATTGGCCGCCCCGCTGTTTCACGTCACGGACATTGGGGCCCATGACCAAATCCGAATTGATCGAAGCACTGGCACGACGCCAGACCCATCTTGCGTTTGCCGATGTCGAGATGGCCGTCAAGAGCGTGATCGAACAGATGAGCCAGGCGCTGGCCCAGGGCGAGCGCATCGAGGTGCGCGGTTTCGGCAGCTTCGCGCTGCATTACCGGCCGCCGCGCATGGGTCGCAACCCGAAGACGGGTGACGCCGTGGCCTTGCCCGGCAAGCACGTTCCCCATTTCAAGCCAGGCAAGGAATTGCGCGAGCGAGTCAACCTCGATCTGGAAGACGACGCCGGTTGAGCGTTCTTGAAGATCGACCCCGAGGCAGGCGGCGCAAGCCGGTCCCGCCTTTTCGGATATCGACCGCGCCATCCGGCTGACGCCGACGACGTACTGCCGCCTGTGCCAGTCACGGCCAATCGGGTAAAGTTCGACCATGCGATTGCTCGCCATCATCACCCTGGTCGTCTTTATTGCCGCCGGCATCGTGCTGGGGGCGCTCAATGCGGGGATGGTCGGCTACGATTTCGGGTTTGCCCAGGTGCAGTTGCCGAAGGGGGCTGCCCTGCTGGGTGCCCTGGTGATCGGCTGGTTGCTGGGCGGAGTGAGCGCCTGGCTGGGAGTGCGGCCGCGTAAGTCGTCGCGCGCGGACAAGCACCCGCCGGCCAAGCCATGAATCCCCTCTATGTGCTGGCTGCCTTGCTGCCCGTTACGTTCGTGCTGGGCTGGTGGGCTTCGCGCCAGGCCGGTGCGCGGCGCTCCGGCGCCGAGGTCAGCGAACTGTCGTCGGATTACTTTCGTGGCCTGAATTACCTGCTCAACGAGGAGCAGGACAAGGCGATCGAGGTCTTCCTCAAGCTGGCCGAATACAACCGCGACACGGTGGAGACGCACCTGGCGCTGGGCAACTTGTTCCGTCGCCGCGGCGAAGTGGACCGGGCGATCCGCCTGCATCAGCACCTGGTTTCGCGGCCGGGCCTGTCGGATCCGATGAAGACGGTGGCCCTGCTGGAACTGGGCGAGGACTACATGCGTTCGGGGCTGCTC
>Ga0157370_10009330_pt1 | contig 10504 bp, 9 predicted proteins | sample C35metaG_FD_113463 | JGI IMG/M metagenome (GOLD analysis project Ga0157370, IMG submission 113463) | Corn rhizosphere microbial communities from Kellogg Biological Station, Michigan, USA - C3-5 metaG | ecosystem: Host-associated > Plants > Roots > Rhizosphere > Soil | place: USA: Michigan... | reverse complement strand
ATATGTGCCGTCGTAATGGTCTAATGTCCCTCCGGTAATCCTTTGCCTCCAGCCGGCTGTCATCGGGCCTGGGTACCAGAAATTCTCGTCACCCTGTTCGTAACCCGGATAACCCGTTAGTATGCCGTAAGCTCTTTCTTGGCTGAATCGCAAGATCCACGTTCCCAATGTAAGCTGCAGACTAAAACCTTCACTGGAGGCTTTACAGGAGCCCGGGCAGTTATAGCTCATGGCGATATTCATACAGCCACCACCATAGGAAAAGGGACAAGCGTCAGTGCAGGTCGTTGAAACACCTCCAATGGTGCAGGTATAAAGCTGGGAAGCGTCGGCCGCATTAGGCCGGTCGTAGTGACAGCCTTTGGCGCCGGTGACTATACTCTGCTCTTTCTGAAGCGTAGTCAGAATAACCTGGGGATTTACATGGTAAAGCTGGGCAGTATCATATATAGCTTGTCCCGCCGAAACATTGCCGCCGAACAAATACTTATTCTGAGATGTTGACCAGCCTTGAGGGTCTGGGGTGTTGAAGCCGTTGTTAGGGCTTATACAGCTGCTTCCGAATTGATTCAAAAAATTGTTTATACTTGTAGGACTCATCGACGCATAATCATTAAAGATGCTGTCGTCCATTAAATCGTTTGCGTCAAAGGCCAAAGCGCTGGAACGGAAAAAAATCAGGGCTGATACTACCAATAAAAATAGAAGGAATAGGCTGAAAAGTTTCTTCATGGCTGCACCTCGAGCTTAAATGTGTCGATGGTTGTTTTTGTTTGACCACCTAAAGATGCAACAGCAGTTACTTCCCAGGTGCCTTCGCTAAGGCCAGCTTGCGATACATCCCAATGCCAGCTGGTAGAACCCGAACCATCGGTAGTCTGGGAGGCTAGCTTCTTAGTTACGCCGTCCTTTGCAAAGGTAATATAACAGCTGGCTCCTGGGGTTGTAGTACAGGTTGATAATTCGCTGCTGGGTGTATTGTTAGCGCCGCTCAGGCTGGGATGGTGGTCGCTGACGAAAGTGCCATACGGAGCTGCCAAGTCAGTACCGCTGGGCGTTGCCACCGAGGCTGGATTCTTATCAGAGTTAGACGAAGCAGGGCCCGATGATGAAGACGGCTGCTGATTAACAGCGCCAGAGTTGGAATCCGCAGCCGGAGGAGTTGGATTGGTGCTCGGAATTATGTCCTTGTTTTTGTGAAAACGCAAAAAAAGCCCCAAAGCGACTATAGCCACCAATACAATTGCGGCCGATAGATAGATAGGGTTTTTAATTAATCCGCGCTTAATCATAGTTGAATGCTTTTTGTTTTTTGTATTGTAATCTTTATTTTAACATAAACATCTTCTCGTCAATAGAGTATGCGATGCTCAAAGTTGTCTCATTGCTTTAGTGTAATAATAGGTGCAGGGATGAAAAAGAAACAACCTCAGTCTCAAGTAACTGTAGTTAAGCAGTTAATTGCCAAACACAGGCTGCAAATACTAGTCTTTGTGGCTGGTTTTTTGATTATATTCTTACGCCGGCCTGATGCCCTTTTGACTCCCCAATTTTGGGCCGAGGACGGAGTAGCTTTTTTTGCAGTCGCCTACAATCACTCCTTCGGCTTGGGGACGCTTTTTATGCCGTATGCAGGGTACTTTCAACTTTTTCCAAGGGCCCTGTCACTGCTTGGGTCTCTCATAGGACTTAAATACATGCCTTTCGTCTTTACGGTTTTTGCTATTAGCTTTCAAGTGTTGCCTCTGATGTATCTTTGGAGCGAACGATTCGGAGAGATTGTCAAAACTAATAAACTAAGAATTTTAATAAGCATAATTTACCTATGTTTGCCGTATACGCAAGAAATAAGTTCTAATGCGACAAATTCGCAATGGTATCTGGCGATAGCAGCTTTCTTGATAATCTGTATTACAGAATCAAAGTCCAGAATCACTAAATTTTTCGACTACCTAGTTCTTACCTTGGCCGGGTTATCCGGTCCATTCTCAATCCTGCTGGCACCAATAGCTTTTCTAGAATGGTTTAGACTGCGCCGGAAGGAAAACCTTGTAAGGCTGAGTATCATCGTTGGCTGCGCCTTGCTTAATATAGTGAACATTTTGTTCATAGATAACTCTGTCCGGGGTTCGGCCTACTTAGGGGCAAGCCTAAGCAAGTTTCTGGACATTATGGGAGCGCAGGTTTTTACAGCGGGACTATTTGGTTATAAATCGTCCGCATGGGTATTAAACAATTCCTGGCTAGCGCCTGCAATCGCTGTTGTTGGAATAGCGATGATGGGCTATGCATTATTAAGAAGTCCCCGACAGCTTAGGTTATTTATACTCTTCGGTCTGCTAATTTTCTTCGCCGCCCTATTTTTCCCTACATCATCTAATTCTTCGACCGGTTTATGGTCGATATTTTTGGAAAAAGGCGCTACAGGCCGTTATTTTTTTATTCTGCATATGGCGCTCTTCCTGATTCTTATCTGGCTAATTAAATCTAGAACCATCCTACGAGCTGCACCGGCAGTGTTACTGATACTCAGCTTTATAATCGGGCTGCCTGCTGACTTTAAATATCCCGCAATCAGAGATTTACACTTTCAAACCTACGCACAAAAACTAAATCTTCTGCACCCCGGACAAACAGAACGCATACCAATTAATCCTGACCCCGCTTGGGACATAACATTAACTAAACACTAACCCAAATCATGTCTTTTTACGATAATCGCCGCGGGATAACCATTTTTCGAGCAAGCAGTATAGGATTATAAAAAAGTAACGGCTGCCCATTTCCTTCAGCTTCAGCTTGGATTCGCCGGCTTTGCGATTCGTCCAATGGTTAGGGACCACGCCGTACGAATACCCGCGGACGACAGTTTTAAGAGGCAGCTCTACTGTCAAGTTGAAATGATGGCTAAGAAACGGCTTGAGTCCATCGATAGTTTCGCGGCGGTATAGCTTAAAGGCGTTGGTAACATCGTTATACCTAATGCCAAAGAGAAGGCGGATTATGCCGTTAGTAAATCTGTTAAGCAGTAACTTGAAGCGCGGGTAGTCTATAGCTTTGCCGCCCTTGATAAATCTGGAGCCGAAGACGGCGTCATAGTTCCCGGACATCATTTTTCTGTAATACGCCACTAGATCCTTAGGCCGGTCAGACATGTCGGCCATAACGACCGCTACGCAGTCGCCACTGAAGTTCTCTAACCCGGCCCTCACCGCGAACCCAAAGCCGTTAGGCGGGAGGTTGTTGATGTACCTGACTTGGCGTATTCGTTTCGATAAATTCTTTAGGATTTTTTCGGTGCCATCCCGGCTGTTATCCTGGATTACCAGGATTTCATGCTGGATTTTTTCCAACTCTAACTTTTCATGAAACGCTAAGACGGTTTCTTCAATTGACGCCTCCTCATTGTGGGCTGGAATAATGATTGATAGCTTCATGTTTAAGATAGTATCGGCTTCAGACCTTGTTCATTAGTCTGGATCCATTCATATATGTCTTTCACCGTAGCCTTGGCATCCTTTTGCCATTTAAGGCCGGATTTATTTAAGAATTTCGCGCTGTCGGTTATATATAGTCTAACGTCGGCCGGCCGGTCTTCCTTGATCTGCGCTATCTCGACCGTATTCCCGGTTACTTCCTGGCAGAGCTTGGTCAATTCTTGCAGAGAGACGCTGTTTCCCAGCCCGCCGCCGACATTCCAAACCTCAGACTTATAAGCATCGAAATCTTCCAGCTGGCATCTTATTGATTGGTAGACGTCATCTATGTGTATAAAATCACGGACTTGCTTGCCCGTACCGCCATAACCGATATAACTCAGAGGCTGCTTGAAGTAGTGCTTGGCCACCCATAAGACAAATACCCCTTGATCGACTTTGCCCATCTGCCACGGTCCGGTAATCACCCCGAAGCGGTCAATGATAGCCGGCATTTTATACGTATCGGCATATTCGTGTATGAGCAATTCCGAAGCTAGTTTAGTAGCCCCGTAAAGAGAGCGAGCTTTATCCAATGGGAAAGTCTCGGCGATACCCTTAGACGAAACGCCTGGGACGCTTTGCTCGTCGCTTAAGGCGAAGCGCGTTTCTTGCTCTTCAAAATTCAGTGAGTTTATATACTCGATCGGATAGACGCGGCTGGTAGAAAGGAAAACTAAGCTGGCCTGGCACTGCCGGGCGAACTCCAGGCAATTTATCGTTCCCAGCAAGTTTGTATTAATCAGGTAGTCTGGAGCAGAGCTTATTCCGGCCATGACTGAGGGTTCGGCTGAGCATTCTAAAAGCAGGTCGACGGATTCGGCCTGCAGATCTTCTTTGTTCCTTATATCGCCGTGGATGAAATTAACACCAGCTTCGCGCAGCCTCGGCAGTGTGAGTTCTGAGCCTCGACGCTTTAAATTATCCAGGCATGTAATATTGACTTGCGGATAATCGGACTTAAGCTTAATGGCCAGGTTAGACCCTACGAAGCCGGCACCGCCGGTTATAAAGATATTCTTGAAATTCATCAATCCTTAACCGCGTCAGTCATTTCTTTTAGAATCGCATCGGTATCATATTCAAACTCCCATTTCGGATAATGCTTCTTAAACTTCGATACATCCGAGATGTACCATATATGGTCGCCAATCCGATTCTCGTTGGACAATTCGTAATTAGCTTTTTTACCGAGCAGCTTCTCAATTTTCTCAATCGCTTCAAGCATTGAGATATTTGAATTACGGCTGCCGCCGATATTGTAGACTTCGCCGGAACGAGGCTTTTGATAGAAGTGATAAAAAGCATTCACTAGGTCATGCGAGTGGATATTGTCGCGTACCTGCTTACCTTTGTAGCCGAAAATCGTATATTTTTTACCGCTGGCTATACATTTGATGAGATAAGCTAAGAAGCCGTGTAGCTCGGCACCAGAATGGGATGGGCCGGTCAAGCAGCCGCCGCGGAATACAGCCGTTTTAAATCCAAAATATTTGCCATATTCTTGGACCATGATGTCAGCAGCAACTTTCGATGCCCCGAAGATAGAATGCTTTGTATCATCAATGCTCATAGATTCATCAATGCCCTTGTAAAATGGATGGTCTTTCGGCAGTTCCCAGCGTTTCTCGAGTTCTATGAGAGGCAGCCGATTAGGCGTATCGCCATAAACCTTATTAGTAGACGTGAAGATAAACACCGCCTTCGGGCAGTGCTGCCGCATGTTCTCCAGCATTACTAAAGTGCCAGTGGCGTTGACGCTGAAGTCTGTATAGGGTTCGCGGGCAGCCCAGTCGTGTGAAGGCTGAGCAGCCGTATGGACAATAAGATCAAATTTATGCTCTTTGAAGATCTTACCAACTGCCTTATCATCTCTGATGTCGACATTATAGTGCGTGTAGGCATCCTTTAACTGCTTCTGGATTTTCTGACGATTCCAGTCCGTGCTGGCATCATCGCCGAAAAAATAACTCCGCATATTATTATCAATACCTATAACCTCAAAGCCCTTATCGGCGAAAAATTTCGCGGCTTCAGACCCAATCAGACCAGCTGAACCTGTCACTAGTGCTTTCATAAAACCCCTTTACTACCTAGCAGTATATTTAATTGAGCAGAGAGTCGTCAATTAAGCAATCGCTTCAATCTGAGCAGGAAGTTATGGACACTTCCATGGGCGGTGTCCTTTGGTCGCTAGACGCCAGATTGATTTTCGATACCTGAAAACTGTCCTCGGCCCGGTTATCAGCTATAAATGGCAGCCAGGGATTAACATAGAAATTGTCCTCCAGCGTAGCTGGGACGATTCGGAATTGCCTTTGGTTGCCGGATTTGTCGTATAAGTAGATTTCATATATGGGCTTTTTGTATATAGTATCCTTTAGCTTGTTCCTCAACGACTGATCCATAATGATTCTTATACTGCGGGCGTCGTTGCCAATTTCGATAGAGTTTCCTAAGTGTGTTTCGAATGTTTTGGCACTGCATTTTTCATTGTTGCTTGGCGCGACATTTTTCTTGGCCAGAATGAACATGCCATGATCCTTATCCGAGGCCGCGACAGTATATTCTGTTTGCAGGTATCTATCGGTTTGCGGTAAATCCTGCGAGGGCAGCTTGCTATCTATATTCGGCGCAATTTTATCCCAAAAAACCAGATAATCGGGGTGTTGGACCAGAAAATCCTTATAAAGCTTGTCGAACAGCTGAGGCGGCTGGGCGGGGTAATTCTGCATGAAAGGGCTGTAGACGTAATTCGCAGGCGCGGTAGCAGGCAGGAAGAAAAGACTATTGCCATATCCTGCTATCTTAACGTTATGTAGGTGATTTTTATCCAGATATTCATTGAGCGATTGTCTAATCAGGCTGGTCTGTGACGTCAGATTTGAAAATGATTGCTGGCTGATTTTCCGTTCCTTTGCAAAGTATGCGTAATCGTAACGCTTAACAACTTCGCGCAGCGATATCTGATTAATAACGTTTGTAAAATATTGCTGGCGTGTGAAGTTGAGTATCAGCCGCTTGTTCATTGGCGCAAAAATCCGGACGCAGATCAAGAAAATCGCGAGACTCACTAGCGTGTACTGCATAAAGCTGAGCCGCAGGAATTTATTGAGCACCATTAAAATCCGCATCAGCATGTAAAAGATGAATGGCAGGAAGACTAGCAGGTGGGCGTCTGATCTTGTGATAGCTTCTTTCAAAGCGATGAAAATAATCCAGAACTCTCCAATTAACGGGAGGCCAATGGCCACCAGTTTCCGCGGCTTGAGTCTTGTCTCAAAAAGCGCTGTGGCTGAACACAGGCACGCATAAGCGATAAAAATCCAGAAAAAAGTCGTACAGATGCCTGGATGATCGGTGAGATTCATGAAGTCGCCATATGCCAGGCCATTCTTGAGGGTATAAATTAAATACGTCGGCAGGTTAAGTACGGAAACACCCTCGAACACTAAAAACACTAAAGGCAGCAGCAGTAAACTTACTACTGATAGTATTCTCTTTTTAAATGGATACCGCAGGCTAAGGCCAGCAAGCAGCAGCACCAGAATGATCGTTATGAGGAAACTATTCTTATAGGTCGCCAAAAGGGCTGGCCCAGCAAGCAGCAGCAGTTTCCGGCTCAGACGTTCTTCTGTCATGACGTGTTTATAGACGGCTAACAGCGTAATAAAGAATAAGATGTCCACGCCGACAATACTCAGCATGCAGATGGATCCGATGGCTATAGTGCCGCCTTCGAGTAATTTATCTCTATAGTCGTACGATCTTAAAGCGGATACCAGACTGTAGAGGCATAGACCCAATAGCCCTGTAATTATTATCAAGCCGACGATAAAATCCTTAATAGTATCTTGATTGTTCACAGTCGTAACAATGCGGGTCGAAAGTGGTCCGTATGTAAAGAAGACGTTATTACCAAAAGATTGCGTGTGGTGGTGCCTGAAGGACGACAAACCGTACTTCCAGCCGCCGTCTATGTAGTTGTTCTTGTCAATCGTGGTGTACGCTAGCGAGGTAAAGAAAATACCAACATAAAGAATGACAATGATGATGATCGGGATCTTGTGACGCAGCGAGCCTTTATTAAGTCTGGATAAAAAGCCTTTGCTACTATGCTTTTTCATCAGCCTTGTTTGTGAATATGAAATTCTTGTATATCGAATAAGTCCAAGTCGTTTGGATTATTACCGCAAGAGCTTTGGCTAACGCGAAGTTCATATGGTGGCTCAGAATCGTCACAAAAAGTACTGTAAACACATAATTGAAACCCAGAAGAAAGAGATAATTCATCAAGTGTTTACTAAGGCTCTCTTTTTCTTTTATGCTGAATGTCCAGGCTCGGTTTAGAAAGAAGTTATAAGCAATCGCAACCCAATAGGCAATCGATGTAGCTAACGCTAAGTCAAACCCGGCTTTCTTATGCAGTAATACCAAAAGGCCTAAATCAAGAGCAAAGGTAGAGCCGCCGACAAAAACGTACCTTACCAGCGGATGGGTATATAAAAAACTGGAATAATCTTTAACACTTTGCACTGATATATAGAATACACGTAGTCTCAACTCGTTTGAATAATTGAATGCATCAAGTTAATACACTAGAATTAGACGAATGAAAATAGCGGTTGTGGGGACTGGATACGTTGGGCTAGTGACAGGCGTCTGCTTCGCCGAATCTGGCAATGATGTAACCTGCATTGACATTGATGAGACGAAAATCTCGCAACTTCAAGAAGGAAGCCTGCCTATCTACGAACCGGATTTAGAAAGATTCTTTAAGCGTAGTACGACCGAAGGTAGGCTTCACTTTACTACTAACCTATCTGAAGGTATTCATGCCGCCAAAGTCATATTCTTAGCGCTTCCAACACCTCAGGGTAGGGATGGATCTGCTGATTTATCATATATCTTGAGAGTGGCAGAAGATCTTGGCCCGCTGATAGACCGCTATGCCATAATCGTAAACAAGAGCACCGTACCTGTCGGAACCGCCGAGAAAGTCCATGATGCGATCAAAAAGTACGCAAATGTTAAGTTCGATGTAATTTCTAACCCCGAATTTCTACGTGAAGGCTTGGCGGTGAATGATTTCATGAAACCAGACAGAGTAGTGATTGGTACCACATCACAAGAAGCCAGGAATATCATGAAGGAGCTGTACGAACCCTTCGTAAAAGAGGGGAACCCCATACTTTTTATGGATGAGCGTTCTGCAGAAATGACAAAGTATGCCGCCAATGCGTTCTTGGCTATGAAAATAAGCTTTATGAACGAAATTGCTAACTTATCAGAAAAGGTTGGAGCTAACGTTGATGATATCCGGTTGGGGATAGGCACAGATGAGCGGATCGGTAAACGTTTTTTATTTCCGGGCATAGGCTATGGCGGCAGTTGCTTCCCTAAAGATGTGATGGCGCTCTACAAAACAGCTGAAAAGTACAAATACGACTTCAAGATATTACAAGCCGTCACCGAAGTGAACAAACTGCAAAAAAAGAATTTGTTTAATAAGGTGTCTAACTATTTTGAAGACAACTTAAAAGGCCGGACATTCGCTTTATGGGGGCTGGCATTCAAGCCGGACACCGATGATATACGTGAGGCGCCGGCGCTGGAACTTATCGATTTACTGATTGACGCCGGAGCGTCGGTGCGAGCCTTCGACCCCGAAGCTTCCGGAAATGTTAAAAATCTGTATGGCAATAACCCGAACCTAGAATTGGTCGAGCATCAGTACCAAGCTTTGGAACAAGCAGACGCTCTGCTTATAGCCACGGAATGGGACCTATTTAGAAGCCCGGACTTTAAAACTATCGCCAAAGAATTAAAGAAGCCGGTAATTTTTGATGGCCGGAACTTGTATGATCCATACGAACTGCAAAAATTAGGCTTCCATTATGAAAGTATTGGAAGGAGCGTAGCCGATGCTTAAGCATGTTTTGGTGGCTGGGGGCGCCGGCTTCCTAGGTTCGTACATATGCGATTACTATTTAGATAATGGCTATGCGGTTGACTGCCTCGATAATCTATCGACCAGTACGGGTGTGAATATCCAGCATCTTAGGGATAAAGATGAATTCAGATTCTTCAAAGCCGATATAGTAGGCACTCTTCCAAAAAAGATAAACGAAACAAAGTATCAAATCGTTATTAACCTGGCTTCGCCAGCCAGCCCACCGCACTATCAGCGGCTGGCGATTGAGACGCTCCAGGTTGGCTCGCAGGGGACGCTGAATCTTCTGGAGCTGGCTCGTCGAAGCGATGCCCGGTTCTTCCACGCATCGACTAGCGAGGTTTATGGTGACCCAGAGGTACATCCCCAGCCAGAAAGTTACTGGGGCAAGGTACATTCATATGGTCCGCGCAGCATGTATGACGAGTCTAAACGCTATGCAGAGGCGCTTATTTTCTCTTACCGGCAGAAGTATGGCGTCTCGACCTGTATCGCCAGATTTTTCAATACTTATGGCCCCAGAATGGATCCTGAGGATGGCCGTGTGGTTTCTAATTTTATCGTCCAGGCCTTGGAGGGCCATCCGATAACCATTTACGGCGAAGGCTTGCAAACCAGGAGTTTTTGTTACGTGGACGATCTCGTGAAAGGAATTACAGCCTTGATTGATTCGGATGAATCCGAGCCAATGAATCTGGGCAATCCCGTGGAATTCACCATCAAGGAGCTTGCCGAAATGATTATTAAGAAGACCGACAGCAATTCAAAAGTAATCTACCTGCCTTTACCAGGTGACGACCCCACCCAGCGGAAGCCTGACATCACCTTGTCTAAAACAAAGTTAGGCTGGGAGCCTACCATTCCTCTTGATAAAGGTATCGACCTTACGATTGACTACTTCGCGAAGCTTGTAAGAGAAGCAAAATCTGATTTCAAGACTCCCAAACCTATTCTATAGAAGGCTAAGTAGATATTGGCCGTAGCCGGATTTAGTGAGCGGTTCGGCCAGGTTGCGAAGCTGATCATCATTTATAAAACCTTGGCGCCAGGCGGCTTCTTCGATGGAACCGACTTT
>Ga0157370_10009329_pt1 | contig 10505 bp, 8 predicted proteins | sample C35metaG_FD_113463 | JGI IMG/M metagenome (GOLD analysis project Ga0157370, IMG submission 113463) | Corn rhizosphere microbial communities from Kellogg Biological Station, Michigan, USA - C3-5 metaG | ecosystem: Host-associated > Plants > Roots > Rhizosphere > Soil | place: USA: Michigan... | reverse complement strand
CATTTCCGCATGTCTTTTACCAATGTGTCCGCATCCTATTACAGCGAACTTAATTTTTTCATGTGTTGCCATCTACTTAATTCTGCTTACTATATTGTTTTCTAATTTATATTCTTGTTGACTCTCTTCACACACTGCCAATCCAGATTGGTCGAAGTTCAGTCTATGCCCGTATTCGCTAACCCATCCCAATTGTCTTGCAGGATTTCCTACAACCAATGCATAAGCAGGAATTGTCTTAGTTACAACTGCCCCTGCTCCGATAAATGCATAGTTACCAATATCATGTCCACATACAATGGTTGCGTTAGCCCCAATAGAAGCTCCTCTACCCACATGAGTTTTAGAATACTGTCCGCGTCTATTTACTGCACTTCTAGGATTTGTAACGTTTGTGAAGACCATTGAAGGCCCCAGGAATACATCATCATCACAAGTTACCCCTTCATATATAGAAACGTTATTTTGTATCTTTACATTTTTTCCTAATTTCACTCCAGGCGAAATAACAACATTTTGACCTATATTGCATTTTTCTCCTATTGTACAATTAGACATTATGTGAGAGAAATGCCAAATCTTCACACCATCAGCAATATTAGCTCCTTGATCAACAATTGCTGTTTCGTGCACAAAATATTTGTCTTCCATTTTATTTAAAAAAATTTACAACATTTTCTATAATGTAATTCTGTACTTCATCTTTCATTTCAGTATGAATGGGTAATGAGATAACTTCTTTACACAATCTTTCTGCTACGGGAAAATCACCCTCCTGATATCCATAAACCTTATATGCTTGCTGTAGATGCACGGGAATTGGGTAGTAGACCATGCTAGGAATCCCTTTTTCTTGCAAATATGCTTTGAACTCATCCCTTCTTCCGGTTTCAATTCTACAAGTATATTGATTAAATACATGTGTCGAATATTTAGCACGTGCTGGAATATTTAGACCCGAAAGAGAACTGAATGCATTATCATATTGCGCGGCTACTTTTTGTCTGGCTGCACTATAGTCATTAAGATATCCAAGTTTAACATCAAGAATAGCCGCCTGAATAGTATCTAATCTCGAATTTACACCAATTGTTTCATGATGGTATTTTTGTCGTTGACCATGATTAGCTATCATATTAATTTTCTCGCCCAATTCTGCATTTTGAGTTAGTAATGCACCCCCGTCTCCAAAACAACCAAGGTTTTTAGAAGGGAAGAAAGACGTGGTTCCAATGTCACCTACAGTCCCGGCAAAAGCTTTTGAACCATCTTTATAAATGTATTCAGCCCCCATTGCTTGCGCTGTATCTTCAATTATCGCAATATTATGCTTCTTGGCAATTGCAATAATAGCCTCCATATTAGAACATTGGCCAAATAAGTGTACTGGAATTATTCCAACTGTCTTATCAGAAATGACATCTTCCAACTTTGTGTAATCTAATTCAAATGTATCTTCCGTTACATCAATAAATTTGGGTATTAAACCTAACAATGCTATTACTTCAACCGTAGCTATATAGGTAAATGCAGGAACAATTACTTCATCACCGGGTTTAAAATCTAAACCCATCATAGCAATTTGCAAAGCATCAGTACCATTGGCACAAGTGACAGCAGATGTTACATTATTGAATTTCTGGAGACTACTAACAAATTTCTTTACCTGGGGTCCATTTATATAAGCAACTTCCTCCACTGCATCCAATAAAGCCTTATCAATTTCAGGCTTAATTTTTAAATATTGACTTTTTAAATCAACCATTTGAATGGCATCTTTCATAGATATCTATTTATATTTTTTCACTAATTAATTTTCCAATTGATAAACAAGATGTTGCTGCTGGCGAAGGAGCATTACGTACATGAATGATGTTTTCTGACTCCAAAATGTTAAAGTCATCTATCAAATTACCCAATCTATCGCAGGCCTGGGCTCTAACCCCGGCCCCTCCAGGAACAAGATCATGCTCAGTAATTTCTGGGAGTAGTTTCTGAAGTGCGGTGGTAAAAGCAGCTTTAGATAAAGAGCGATAAATCTCGCCCATCCCTATTTTTCCGTATTTAGCGGCAATCTTCCAGAATCCAGGCCAAGCAAAAGTTTCGCCAACATCACGCAAGCTAAAGTCCTTAAATTTATACCCTTCCCTTTTAAACGCGAGAACTGCATTTGGACCTGCTTCGACACCACCTCCTATCATACGTGTAAAATGTACTCCAAGAAAAGGGAATTTAGGGTCTGGAACTGGATAAACAAGGTTCTTAATCAATCCCTCTTTTTCCGGGCGCAATTTATAGTATTCACCCCTAAATGGAATAATACGTAAATCATTTGATTGTTCAGTTAAGCTAGCTATTCGATCCGAGAATAAACCTGCACAACTTACAAGATTTTGTGAAGTATATGAATGTTTATCCGTTTCTACTCTAATAGAATCACCTTCCTTCTTGATAGCAATTACCTCTTCATTGAAATTTGCATCTCCACCGAACTGGTTCTTAAAAAGCTCTAATAATACTTCAGCCATCCGTGGATAATCAATTATTCCAGTTTGTGGAACATGAATACCAGCAATACCTGCACAATGCGGTTCAAAATCTTTTATTTCTGCCGACGACAGTTTTCTAATTCCATTAAGGCCATTTTCAGTTCCTCTTTGATAAATATTATCAAGCCCACTTAACTCACTGGCATCAGTCGCAACGATAATCTTTCCACATATATCATATGGTATATTGTATTGCTTTGCAAATTCAAGTAATGAATGATACCCGGAAATACAGTTTTGCGCCTTTAAGCTCCCCGGTTTATAATATATTCCACTATGGATAACACCACTATTGTTTCCAGACTGATGAACCGCAACTCCTTTTTCTTTTTCAATAATAAGAATTTTTCGGTCGGGATTTTTTAGCTTAAGATTGTAAGCAACCGACAATCCAACAAGCCCAGAGCCAATAACGATTGTATCGTATTTATAAACGTCCATCAACTAAAGATCTATCCAAGCAAGCCTTAGTATCAAATATAACCCCATTGTTGCGTTTAATCTTCTTATAATCAAATTTTAAGAACTCATTATGTGCAACAGCAACAATAACAGCATCATAAACCATCGTCTCGTCAAGTTTATTTAATATATCAACATTGTACTCATGTTTCACCTCTGCCGCATCGGCCCACGGATCAAAAATATCCACCTCTAGTCCAAACTGGATTAATTCATGATATATATCAACCACTCGTGTGTTTCTAACATCGGGACAGTTTTCTTTAAATGTTACGCCCATGATCAAAGCTCTTGAGCCTTTAATCTTATGATCCTTTTGAATCATAAGTTTAACAACCTTATCAGCAACAAAAGGGCCCATATTATCGTTAACGCGACGACCTGATAAAATTACCTGAGGATGATATCCTAATGATTGAGCCTTATGAGCTAAATAATAAGGATCAACACCTATACAGTGTCCACCTACTAATCCAGGTTGATACTTTAGAAAATTCCACTTAGTCCCAGCTGCTTCAATAACATCATTAGTGTCAATTCCAATTCTATCAAAAATCAGAGATAATTCATTAACGAAAGAGATGTTTACATCTCTTTGAGCGTTCTCAATTGCCTTTGAAGCCTCAGCAACCTTGATACTAGGAGCCTTATGGGTTCCAGCTGTAATAATTGATCCATAAAGATCATCAACTCGGTTTGCAATTTCAGGCGTAGACCCCGATGTAACCTTTTTAATCTTAGTTAATGTGTTTATTTTATCTCCCGGATTAATTCTTTCAGGAGAATATCCGGCAAAGAAATCTTTGTTAAACTTTAGCCCCGAAAATTTCTCAAGTACAGGAACGCAATCCTCTTCTGTACACCCAGGATAAACGGTAGATTCATAAATCACAAGATCACCTGATTTCAAGATTGAACCTAGCATTTCAGATGCTTTAATTAAGGGAGTTAGATCGGGTGATTTAAATTGATCAATAGGGGTTGGAACAGTAACAATGAAAGTGTTATATTTTTTAAGATCTTCCTTATTGAAAGAAAAAGAGAGTCCTATTTTTGACTTACTTTCTTTTTTACTCGCCATTGTTCTGTTTAGATCCTCTAAATTGGCTTCCTGTGTACGATCTCTACCATCATTAAGTTCTTCAACTCTAGACTTATTGATGTCAAATCCCAATACATCATATTTTTTACCAAACTCAATTGCTAAGGGCAATCCTACATAGCCCAGGCCAATAATAGCAATTTTTGAATTGCTAACGCTTAACTGCATAATTATCTAATTAAAATCGTTTAAAAAAATCTTTAAAAATAGTTCTAAATGTTGCTTTATGATGCTGAGCATCATCAGAGTAATATCCGTAACCATAACCGTAGCCATACCCGTAACCATAACCATAACTTCCTCCTAATTGAATTCCATTAAGTATGATATTTAGTTTAGGAAACTTATTTGATTTGTATAGGTTATCAAAATGGAAAATTTGACTCTTAAGAGTTACCCCATGCCTTACAATATAAATGCTGGCATCCGCCAGACGCGCAAGAATCTGAGCATCAGTAACCAAACCAATTGGAGGGGTATCAATAATTATTTCGTCAAAGTTACTTTTTAAGTAATCCATCAAATCTTCTATTTCAAAACCAATTAACAGTTCAGAAGGATTCGGCGGCACTGGTCCGGAACCAATAACCATTAGGTTGGGTGTTATATTAGATGGTTGAATGATTTCTTCTATACTTGCTTTACCAATCATATAATTACTCAACCCAATTCGATTATTTAAGTTTAAATATTTACTAACCTTTGGTTTGCGAAGATCCAACTCTAATAGCACAGTTTTTTTGCCGCTGATAGCAAACGCTGTCGCAATATTAGTCCCAACGAAACTTTTTCCCTCTCCTGACATACTAGAGGTAAATAAAGTAACGAAACCTCTTTTTTCTTGTCTCTTGCCCTGGACAAAATTCAAATTAGTTCTAATTGCTCTAAATTGCTCAGCAATGGCCTTACGACTGTTCGCATGTACAACGATTGCTTCAGAACCTTCCTCATACATTAATTCTCCTAGGATTGGAGCTGAAGTAATTTTCGATATATCTGCTGAAGATCTAACCTTATTATTGATTAGCTCTTTACTATAGATATAGCCAATAGGAATTATTAATCCAAAAGCAATAGCCATTAAATAAGTAAGTACTTTTCTAGGCTTAATAGGAGCGATCGAGGAGAATGCGGCATCCACTACTCTACTATCTGCAACAGCTGAGGCATAAGAAAGTGCTGCTTCTTCTTTCTTCTGCAAAAGATACAAATAGAGGCTCTCCTTGATGCTTTGCTGTCTCTTTATACTGATAAATTTTCTTTCCTGACCAGGTATTTTTTTTATAGATCCTTCGTATTGATTACTATAAGACGTCAATCCTTTTAGAGTACTTTCTAAAGATTCTTGGATATTTTTAATATTTGATTTTATACCAGCTCTAATGGCATCAATTTGCTGATTTAACGAATCAAAAATTGGATTATTTGGTTGTGTGGTAGCTAATAAATTTATCTTTTTAAGCTGTAACTCACTCAATTGATTTATTTGACTCAAAAGCACTGGATCATCTATTCCCATAGTACTTGGTAATTTTTCCTGCGCACTTTGGGAATCAACATAGCGCTGAATATCCTTAATTACTCCAAGCTTTAGATTCACCTCATTCAGTTTTGCATCATTTGTTTTTACATTATCTAGATACAGTTGAGCCTCACTACTAATATCAGTCAATCCTTGGCTACTTTTAAAACCTTCGACATCTTTTTCAACCTCTACTAGCTCTCCTGTTATTAAAGCAAGTCGTTCGTCAATAAAATCAATTGTACTTTGAGTAGTCCTATTTTTATCCGCCAGGGCCGCTTCATTATAAACTTGAATTAAGGTATTTAGGATATCCTTACCTCGTTTAACAACTGCACTTTGATACACCAGTTTCAACACAGTAGATTGCTTGGTAGTTACTGATACTGATAGGTTTGACAAACAATCATCAACAACCTTTATAGGATCGCTAAAGACTACCGAAAATGATTGATTCTTTTCAATAGTAAATGATTCGGTCTTATCGATCTTATAAACGCCGAGAAAATTACGCTGCATCTGATTTAATAATCCGGTTATTTTTTTCCCACTCTCTTGATTTTCCAGAGAATAATGCATTTTATCCGGTAGCGTAAGTTTCCAGTGTTTACCAAAGTAATCTTCATGAATTTCAAAGGTTTGAATGTTTACCGGTCGGTTTTCATAGATATCTCTACTAACAACACGGCCCTCGCCACTTAGATTAACATTAAGATTTAAACGTTTAACTACTGTAGCCATTAGGGTCTTTGATTGCAATATTTCTACTTCATTCTCAACAACCTTAGATCCACCTACTAAATCCAATTGACTTAAAATATCATCGGCAGGCATGCCCTTTTTTTCATCCTTAATCAGTAAAGTACTGCTAATCTCATAAACTGGCTGAGTATATCTTAAGTATAAAAATGCGATAATAAGAGTAAATATTATGCCAAAAAAGAATACAGGCCAGTGATATACATATTTTCTTACAATTTCACCGACATTAATAAATTCCTCTTCCGATGATATTCCCTCCAGATTTCCCGGGTTTATTTCTTTATTCATAAATCAATTTCACAATTAAAAACGGCTGATAATTAAGGCTATGACCGACAAGGCAGATAAAATGATACTAACGTTTCTATAACTCGAGTCAACACTAGCATATTTAGCATTGCCAGGCTGTATATATAAAATATCATTATTCTGCAGATAATAATAAGGAGAATTGAATATTTCCTTTTTTTGCATATCTAGGCGAATATATTGTCTTTTACCGTCTTGTTCCCGAATCAAAAGCACATTATTTCTAACAGCCGTTATACTTAAATCCCCCGCCATACTTAATGCCTCAGAAATATTAACGCGTTCATTGTTTACAGGATAAACTCCTGGCTTTGCAACATCCCCCAACACCGACACCCTGAAATTAACTAATCGGATACTAACTACAGGTTCCTTAAGGTAATTCACTAATTTATTTTGAATTAAAGTTCTGGCTTCGCTAGTAGTTAACCCTTCCAGTTTTACAGAACCAATTAAAGGCAATTGAATCGTTCCTGCGTCATCCACCATAAAACCATTTGATGTATTTGTTGGATTAATATTCGGGGTGGTGTTTCCTTGTATAGAGCTTGTAGTTCCAAGATTAAAAATAGCAGAAGCTTCAGGATTTAAGCTACTAACAGTGATGGCAAGGATATCATTTTTTTGAATCTTTAAGATTGTTTGATTCTTAATTTGCTCTTGAATCGTTGAATCAGCAGGTAAATCTGTAAAGTAAGGTACCGATTTATATTTCACACCGCATGAACTCATAAAGAGTACCGTAATAATTAAATAAAGAAATTTTCTCATAGGCTTGTATAGCACATTTATTAAATTTTCCAAAGATAATACTTAAGATTTACTCTTGAATGATAAATAATCATTAATTGTACGGTTTACTATTAAGTACAAATTATCCTTTGCTGTAATTCACAGCCCCATTCACAAATTCCATACCATAAAGTTTTAAAATTTATACTTAGCTTCGTATTTGATTAATTATAATAAAAAAAGATTCCATGTTTTTTTTCAATCGTTCCGGTAAATCTAAGTACACTGATTTTAGCTCAATAGGCATTGACATGCATTCTCACCTAATTCCTGGGGTTGACGACGGCTCAAAGGACATACAAGATAGTATTCAATTAATTTCCGGATTAAAAGAATTAGGTTTTCATCATCTGATTACCACACCGCACACTTTACAAGACATCCATCCCAATACCACCGAAACTTTAAAAAATGGGCATTCATTACTGGAAGGCAAGCTGCCTGATGGAATTATCTTAAACCTTTCATCTGAATATTATCTTGATGAGCAGTTTCAAAATCAGCTTAGTGAAGGAAATTTAATGCCATTGCCTGGTAACAGGTTGTTGGTTGAATTCAGCCAGATTTCAAGACCCCACGATCTGGAAGAAGTATTTTTTGACCTAGGCATCAAAGGTTATCAGGTTATCCTGGCGCATCCAGAACGATATTTGTTCTTTCACAAACAATTCGATTACTACAAGCGAATTAAAGAGATGGGTGTTGAATTGCAGGTTAATGCGCTATCCTTAACAGAGCATTATGGCAAACATGTCAAATCAATTGCAGAAAAGCTAATCGAAAAAGATATGATTGATTTTATTGGAACAGATATCCATCATGTTAGGCATCTGGAAGGTTTAAAAAGAGTTCCATTAACAAAGCATTTCGAACGTTTGGTAGACAGTGGCTTACTAAAGAATGCTACCTTGCATTCTCATGGCCAGTAAGCACTTGCCAGGCCGTTAAGAATACAATCTTTAAATCCAGCAAAAAGGACCAGTTTTCCAAATACCAGATATCGGCCTCAACCCTTGCGGCCATAGAATCATCGATTTTAGTTTCACCTCTGAATCCTTTAACCTGTGCCCAACCGGTAATCCCCGGCAACAAAAAATGCCTTACCATAAATTGGTCTATAATGGCGGAATATTCCGCAGTATGCTGCAACATGTGTGGCCTTGGGCCCACCACAGACATCTCTCCCATCAACACATTAAAAAACTGAGGCAACTCATCAATGCTGTTCTTACGCATAAACGCACCAATTTTAGTAATCCGGTCGTCGTGTTTAGTCGCCTGCTTGCAATCTGCATCCGAATTCACTTTCATGCTTCTGAATTTGAGACAATAAAAGGGCTGGTTATCTTTTCCTGATCGCAGCTGCTTAAAAAAAACAGGGCCTTTTGATTCCAATTTGATCAAAATAGCCATAAGGGGCAGCATCCAGCTCATCACAAAAACAATGACAATAAGCGAGAATACAACATCAAAGATCCTTTTCACCACCTGGTTAATCATGATCTCCAAAGGTTCCATCCGCTGACTTAATATGGGTATATGCCCATAAACCTGTACTTTAACATTCTTTTTAAAATAGTGTTTTATATCGGGTACAAGTTTAAAACGGATCATCTCCTTATCTGCCTCCCGCATCAGGGTATTTATCTTATCCAATGAACTATCGGGTAATGCGCAAAAGATCTCCCGAATACTGCTCCCCTTAACGTAATCGATGCAGTCGCTTACCTTACCCAAAATATTAAAGCCCTCATCATCATCCGCAATATCATCGTCAAAAAAACCAACCACCTTATAACCCAGATGCGTATCAAACTCCATATGTTTTTTTAATGCCAAACCCAATGGGCCTGCTCCTACAATAACCACCTTCTTGTAATTGATTAAACTTTCTCTCCTGGAACGACGAAACAGCAAAAACACAATCTTTCCGACAAGGAATAGGCCCGAAAACACCACAAAAGTAAACGACAGCAATTGATAAGATTGGTTTAGGTCTTTTATGGTATAGATCAGTATACCCATGAAGGCTGCAAACAAAAGCAAGGACCCTAAAGCCTGCTTAATGGTTGGAATGGCATCCTTAACAAAAATATCGCTATACAAACGGGTGAGCTGTGTCACATTAAACCATACAAAATTGATGAGGAGGACATTCAGTAAATTGATATGCTGAAGATCTGTAAAGCTAACGCTTTGATAGGTCATCACATAACCAATATAACCCGCCAGGTTGATCAGAAACAAATCAATCAATATACTTATTACTTTATAATAAGTCCGGTACTGTTCATTCATATATAAGTGCAAACTTAGTCATAAATTTAGATTATGATTTAAATATGCTAAATTTGACGATTCATCTATCAGACTTGAAACAATTTTTAACAGGTTCATACAACCGTATAAAAGACACCAATATCTTATCGAATTTTGCGAATCTGAGTAGCATTCAGCTTTCGAATATACTGTTGTTAATTATTATCTTTCCGATCATTACCCATAAAATTGGTATCGAGGCCTTTGGTTTTGTAATGCTTGCCAATTCATTTTCTTCATTAGCCGGAATCATCGTCAATTATGGCACAAATCAAACAGGAATAAGGGACATCGCAGGAAATCTTAAAGACCCTGAAAAACTAAGAGCGGTATTCTACAATACCTTATGGATAAGATTATTATTCTTTATTGCTTATATCCTGGTTGTTTATATAATGCAATGGTTCAACATTAAGTATTATTTATTTATACTTTACGCCATTCCATTGGTACTCGCAGAGGTACTTAATCCTCTCTTTTTCTTCATAGGAATTGAAAAATTAAAGTTTTACAACATTTCAAATCTAGCTTCAAAAGTATTGTCTATTATTTTGCTCATCTTCTTTATAAAAGATGCCCGGGATGCGGAATGGGTAAATTTTATTATGGGAATGGCCACGGTGGTTACTTTTTCATACCTCCTGCTCAATGCAATCCCGAAGTTTAGGCTCTCCTTTCAACTTCCGGT
>Ga0157370_10009328_pt1 | contig 10506 bp, 11 predicted proteins | sample C35metaG_FD_113463 | JGI IMG/M metagenome (GOLD analysis project Ga0157370, IMG submission 113463) | Corn rhizosphere microbial communities from Kellogg Biological Station, Michigan, USA - C3-5 metaG | ecosystem: Host-associated > Plants > Roots > Rhizosphere > Soil | place: USA: Michigan... | reverse complement strand
TGCACATCAAGGGGACTATCGAGGAGAAATTCCGCCAGAAAGATAATTGGGATCTGCGTATCAGTACGGTGAGCCTGCTTTCAGAAATGCGCGATAAGTTGACTAAGTCTATCACTGTTAACCTGGAACTGCATAATCTGACGGATCAGCTGTTAAGCGGGATGCAGGAAATTATCGAAACCAACAACCAAAAATACCCGATGCGCAACTGTACGCTCCGTTTCAGAATAAGCGGTGACGGTATGAATATAGATATGCCTTCAAAAGCCTACAAAGTAAATCCAAGCGATGACTTGATGGCTGATATTTTTAATTTGACGAATGTAGCAGCGGTGTTGAATTGATTTTATTAAATCCTACTTGAAATTATTATGGCAAAAAATACTTTGTGGAAAGACGAACAATTTTTGGCTGAAATAAAAGCTCGTATTGAGCAATATGAAGCAGGAAAAGTGAAATGCTCAACATGGCAAGAGGTAAAGCAGAATGCGCGTCAAAGGAACAAAACAGCAAAGTGATATTTCTTATAAGTTGTCATTTCGAGCATAGCGAGAAATCTTATACGAGCGATACATCAAAGCGTATAAGACTTCTCCTCGTACCTCGTCGAAATGACATAGTTTATTAGTTGTTTGCTGCTGCCAAATCCTCAACCATAGCCTCTCCATTCTTCATAAAATTATTACCCCAAACTGCAAGCGATTGAAAAATATCGGTCATGGCTAAGCCGCGTTCGGTAAGGTTATATTCTACGCGGGGCGGCACTTCAGGATAAACGGTGCGGGCGATGATTTGGTCTTCTTCCAGCTCACGCAATTGTTGCGATAACATTTTTTCGGTTAATCCGGCTACGCCGCGATTGATCTCGCTGTAGCGTTTTGCGCCATCGCGCAGCTTATTCAGGATCTTCAATTTCCACTTGCCGCTAATCACATTTAACGCTGCTTCCATCGAACAGCTGTAGTCTGCTTGTCTTTTCTTTGTCATCTTATAAAACCCCGAAATTGCTTTAAATCAAAATGGCCCATAACCTACCAAAAAGTACGTTTCGCACTATTTGGTGCATTCTTGACTGGCCTTAAATGCCGGCGTAACTTTGATCTATCAAAACAAATATAATGAAAAAGCTAAGTAACAAGATAGCCGTTATAACCGGCGGAAACAGCGGCATAGGCTTCGCCACCGCTCAGGAATTTATAGCACAAGGCGCCAAAGTTATTATCACTGGCCGCAGCCAAAAATCAATTGATGAAGCCGTTGCCAGTCTTGGCGAAAACGCCTTTGGTATTGTGAATGATAGCGGCGACATGGCGCAAGTAAAGAATTTAGGCAACCAGGTGAAAGCTATTGCCGATAAGATAGATATCATATTCGTCAATGCCGGCGTGGGCCAATTTAACAGCGCCGACCAAATGAGTGAGGAAATGTTCGACCACATCATGGACGTAAACTTTAAAGGACAGTACTTTAGCTTACAGCAATTGTTGCCTTTGGTTAACGAGGGTGGTTCCATCGTTCTTAACACATCTATTAACGCACACATTGGTATGGCCGGTGCCAGCGTTTATGCAGCCAGTAAAGCAGCATTATTATCATTAGCTAAAAACTTATCGGCCGAGTTGCTGCCGAGAAAGATCAGGGTAAATGCAGTAAGCCCGGGCCCTGTGACAACACCGCTGCATAGCGCCGCTAAATTGAATATTACCGAAGAGCAATTAAGCCAAATGGGCGATGGAATAACTTCACAAATTCCGATAGGCCGGTTTGGTACCGTTGAGGAGTTAGCTAAGGTAGTTGCCTTTTTTGCTTCAGACGATTCAACCTTTGTTTTAGGTGCCGAACTGATTGCAGATGGCGGTATGTCAACACTGTAAAACTCTTAAAGTTGTCATCTAACGATAGTGAGAGATCAATACACGCACCTATGAGCGGATGTATAGATTTTTTCGCTACACTCAAGAGAGTAGTTCTCGCTATGCTCGAAATGACAGAATTGGTAATAATTATTTGAGCATCTGTCAGCTTAGCATCAAAGTGTAAAACTTACCCTATTGTTAGTAATTTCTTTGTCAGATTGTCAGGCAGGTACTTGTGGCAAGTAATTTGAATACTCATATTTGTTGAATAATTTAAAAATAAAAAATCATGGCTTTAGAAATTACAGACGCAAACTTTGACGAGCTTGTGCTAAAATCAGATAAACCGGTGTTAGTTGACTTCTGGGCAGAATGGTGTGGCCCTTGTCGTATGGTTGGTCCGGTAGTTGAAGAAATATCAAAAGAATATGCAGATACAGCTGTTGTAGGCAAAGTAAATGTTGACCACAACCCGGGCATCTCTGTAAAATATGGTATCCGCAATATCCCTGCGTTATTGTACTTCAAAAACGGCGAGATCGTTGACAAACAAATCGGCGCTGTTCCAAAATCTGTGTTAGCAGGTAAGTTAGATAAGCAAATAGCTTAATCCAATATATATTTAAGCATAAAAAAGCGTTGCAATGGTTGTAACGCTTTTTTTATGCAGTTTTATCAGGGATTGACTACTTTAGTCTCGAAACAATGGGGCAATTAAACGACGATCAGCAAATTAGGCAATTGGCCAACCTCGAACTCCTGGCACGCCAGGTGGTTGAGGGTTTTATAACCGGGCTGCACCAAAGTCCGTTTCATGGCTTTTCGGTTGAGTTTGCCGAGCATCGTTTATATAATAACGGCGAGTCGGTAAAAAACATCGACTGGAAATTGATGGCCCGTACCGACAAGCTGTTTGTAAAGCAGTTTGAGGAGGAAACCAATCTGCGCTGCTATTTGCTGCTGGATACTTCGTCGTCCATGAATTTTCCTGAGAAGGGTATCGATAAGCTGCAGTTTTCTATCTATGCCATTGCTTCGCTCATGTACCTGTTCAAAAAACAGCGCGATGGATTTGCTCTGGGCGTTTTTTCTGATCAAATGGATTGGATAAGTCCGGTTAAATCAACGTCGGCACATCTCTTTTATTTGTATGCCGAACTGGAGAAGCTGTACAATAATCCGAAGAAAAATACCACTACCAATATTACTAATGTGCTGCACCAGGTGGCAGAGCAGATTCATAAACGCTCGCTGGTGATCATCTTTAGCGATATGCTCGAGAATAACCTCGATCCCGAAAAGATGAACGCACTATTCGCCGCCATCCAACACCTTAAATATAACAAGCACGAAGTAGTGATATTTAACGTTACCGATAAGCAAAAAGAGCAGGATTTTAACTTTGACAATCGCCCGCATCATTTTATTGATATCGAGAGCGGGGAAGAGGTTAAGGTGCATCCGGGCAAGATTCGCGAAGCTTATCAATCGGCACTACAAAGCTATAAACACCAGCTAGAGCTTAAATGCGCCCAGTATCACATTGACATGGTTGATGCCGCCATTAGCGACGGCTATTATAATATCCTGAAATCGTATCTTATTAAGCGGAATAGTATGGTGTAGTGAGTGGTGAATGGAGAGTGGTGAGTAGTGGGGGGTGAATAGTGAGCTGACCTGCTATTTATTTACTTATACTCATTGACCATTTCACCCTTGACTACTCACCACTCTCCATTCGCCGCTCACCAGAATCACTAAAAAATCAAATTAACCAAATCAATTTGCGCGGGTGTGTGTTAAAACATAAAACTCACTAATAATTTATGAAGCTATCTGTTGAACGAAAGCCTGTAAGAGTTAATCCAGATCCTAAACGTGTTATAGCCAGATTTTTTTTCAACGGTAATGACCGTGCTAAGGAAGTCCTCGAACGTGTAATGGGCATAAGTGAAGAAGAAGCGTTCAGCATCATTTCGCCGCTACTGCAGGAATACTCCAGACGGCACCGCAATATTACCCGCGTGCTGAACCGTCATTGTGCCAAACTGAAGCCATTTTTTTCTGAACTGAATATAGATTATGATACGCTTACGGTTTACCGCAAGCTATTAATCGGTTCTTATTTTACGCATGAATACTCTATCGAGTCGGCAGCTTTTTTTAACCCATCCATCGTGCAGGATCCTGATCAAAATGAGCTGTCAGAAGGTGAGCGCCGCGTGATCATGAGTTTCAGGGCAGTGGGCGAGGGGCATATTTCATCGATTACCTTCCGTCGCGCATTGATCGACAAAAACAATAACATCACCGTTTTGCCGGCCGGTAACTATATTGATGAGGCCGAGATTGTGCGCAATGCGGTTTATAACAAAAAACTCTTTTTTGATAAAGCCGTAGTTACGCAGATCAATATTGATGTGCTGCGCGAACTGGAATCGAAATTAGATCATCACTTCGAATACTCGAACCTGCGTCGTATCATCATCGATTCGCAAAAAATGCAGGAAAACGATATGAAAAAGCTAGAGTACGATAAGATACTTTGGCTCGCCGATTCATACTACGAAATTGTTTTCTCGCTGGATACCGATATTTCAGACCGCGTGATCTTCCCGATATCAGAATATGAGCGTAAAGGCATAGAGGACGCGCGTTTTGTTCACTTTAAAAATGATGATGGCAGCTGCGTGTACTATGCAACCTATACCGCATATGACGGCGCTCTGATCATGCCTAAACTGCTGCAAACCAATGATTTTTATAACTTCAAGATCATGCCGCTATATGGCGCCGGCGCGCAGAATAAAAATCTGGCGCTGTTTCCGCGAAAGATCAATGGCAAGTACGTGATGATATCGCGCATTGATGGTTGCAACAACTACATCATGTACTCAGACAAGATCAATATTTGGGAAAAACCTATTCTGCTGCAAAAACCGAAATTTAGCTGGGAGTTTGTGCAGATAGGTAATTGCGGGTCGCCTATTGAAACTAAGTATGGTTGGGTGGTGATTACCCACGGTGTGGGGCCTATGCGCCGCTATGTGCTGGGTGCTAGCTTACTGAAACTGGATGACCCGGAGGTGGAAATAGGCAGGTTAAAAGAGCCTATCCTGATACCCAATAGCGACGAGCGCGAGGGCTATGTACCCAACGTAATTTATTCGTGCGGCGCTATTATTAATAATAACAAGATTATTATCCCGTATGGTTTATCAGACTATTCAACCTCGTTTGCCGAGATTGATATCGAAGAACTGATGGCCAAGTTTAAAGAAGATGGTATAGTTGCGACGGAAGATAGAAAAGAGATAAAAGCCGAAAAAGCCGAGATAGCTGCCGAGGAAAAGAAAAAAGCCGCAGCCGTAGCCAAGTAATCCCAATCCCTCTATAATTCTATGATTAGGCAAGCCGAAGTATTTAACGCTTCGGCTTTGTTGTTTGTCAGGTAAATAGTGTATTAAATAATAGACAGCGTTTTTGGCTTTAAGCTTTTAAAAACCGCTTTATTTTAAACTGTGGGGCCTTTGTGTGCCGGGTGTAATGTGGCATATACATTGTAATGTATTGATTGCCGGTATTTAGCTGTTAATGTGCACTTTATAATTGAAGAATATGAAACTAAATCTATCATACCATGGATCACTTTAGAGAAATAAAAAATCACCTCACCTGGCATAACGAGGGTAAGTTTGAGGTTGTATTAATTAACGGTGTAATAACAAAACTTAATTTTTGCGAACCTGGTAAGGGCCCGGATGACACCGGAAAAAGCCTTACCTCAACCAATTACAAATATCTGCAGGCGGTACATTCCTGCCTGGGTGAATTATTTAGCTTTATTGAGGAAGAAAATAAACGCCTGGGTTATAAATACGCCGAGCATATACCCGCGCCAAACTATCAGCATGTTGATGCTGATGATGAGAATCAAGAACTTCAGGAAGTTAAGCTGAGGCCGTTGATGAATTACGATAACCAACCGGTTGATGGTAATAAAGACAATACCCTGGGTCAGGATATTGAACTGACTGCTTAATAGGAAAATACTTTGTCATTTCGAGCGATAGCGAGAACTTCTTTCTTGAGCGTAGCGAAAAAATCTATACAATGATATTTGCGATTGCTTGACCGTGTATAGGTTTCTCGCTATCGCTCGAAATGACATGGTAATTAGATCATCGTTTCAGTATCTCCTTGTACAGCATGTAGTAATCATTCGCCATTTTCTCGCAAGAAAACTGCGATGTTGCCCAAGTATGGCAAGCTTTGCGGTTGATGTTTTTCAATTGATCCACCGCTTCTACCGCTTCATCAACATTATTCACCAGGAAACCGGTTTCATTGTCTCTGATCAGTTCGTGCATCGAACCTTTGTTAAAGGCGATGACCGGCGTGCCACAAAGCATCGATTCGGCTACGCTTAACCCAAACGGTTCAGCAAAGTTGATAGGGTGCAGCAAACCAATTGCGCTGCCCAATAGGGCATTGCGTTTCTCGGGTCCGGCGCTGCCTATGTAAATCACTTCATCGTTGACTAGCTGCGGCTCTATTCTTTCTCTGAAATAGCCCTCGTCTTGCACAATGCCGGCGATCAGCAATCTGCGTTTGCTTTTGCGGGCAATCTCAATCGCTTCAGCCGTTCCTTTGTCGGGGTGGATGCGGCCAAAGTATAGCAGGTAATCCAGCGGTTGTTCATTAAATTGAAATTCGTCCGTATTCAAACCGTTATAAACTGTGGCCAGGTAGTTTAACTCCGGACTGCGGTCGCTGTTACTTATCGACACATAATTATTCGTATCGTTATACTTTTTATATACGGGAATGATTTGCTGCGACGAAAAACCATGTATAGTAGTGATCATCGGTGTTTTGATCAATCGCGAATAAGTAAGCGGCAAAAAGTCGAAGTTATTATGGATAATATCAAACTGACCGGCCTTTTCCATCAGGTTGCTGATATGCAGGCACTCCAGCACCTTGGCGTCGTTCGAGCGGTCTTCCTCGTAGCCTTTGTCGCAGATGGATTCCAGCTTGCCTGCAGTAATTGAATCCCCGGTAGCGAAGAGGGTGACCTCAACACCGAGCTTAATCAATCCTTCGGCAATATTTGATGCTACCTGCTCCCACGGTCCGTAATGCCTGGGCGGTGTGCGCCAGGCAACCGGCGATAAAACAGCGGCTTTCATTTACTTAGCGGTCATTAATTTCTGCGGAAAGCGGTTATATTCGTATTCTAACTCAAAGGCCTCTAAAACAGTAAGGTGCGATATCAGATAGGCCAGCGTACTCTCGGCGCCCTGGTTACGGTTAATACCTGTTGGCAGCAAGCCGTCGCAGCAGCCTTTGGTTTCGTGGTCATACAATGGTGCGCGCAGGCTGTTTTCGCCCAGGAACCATTTGTAGCACAAAAACATTTTCTCGATATGCTCCGGTTTACGGAACAGCTGATAAGCCTGAAAGTGCATCAATACCATCGCCATGGTTTCAATAGCCTGCTGGTCATACAGCGGGAACTTGCCGCCGCGGGTATACCAGCCCTCATTGCCAACCGGAGTAAGGTAACCGCTGGAAAGTGTCAGGTTATCCAGAAACTCCATGGCCCTAAGTGCCACCGTCTTAACATGTTCATTACCGGTAATTTGCGATGAGTGCAGTAGTGCCAGCGGCAGGATAGCATTATCATAGGTCATAGTTTCCTCAAACCAATGCCAGTTGTCTGTGTGGTTTTTGTCGTAGGCCTCCATTAATGGTTCGGTTAAGCGTATCAGCTCGTTTACCATACCTTCGTCAGTTGGGTTCATTTGCAGATACAAACTTATGCCGATGATGGTGTTTGCCATACCGCGCAAAAAGGTCAGCGACCTAAAATGTGGGAACGAACGCTGAAACACCTCAGTCGCAAATTCTTTGTACGAATTGCTCGTCGCGTTAGCAATTAAATAACCTAAGCTCCAAATAGTACGACCAAATGAATCTTCAGAACCGACATCGTCCAGATACTGGCGACTAAAGCTCATAAAGTTGCGAAAGTTACCGTCGTCGGTCTGCATGTAGTGGATATAGCTCAGGTATATCGGTAGCAATTCAAAGGCCTCGCGGCTACCGCTGCGTTTATGCGCCATCAAAGCCATGATCAGGGCGCGCGCGTTATCATCCAGGCAATAGCCCTCCTTCAAATTTGGGATGCCATATTTTGCATGCTGAACAATACCTGTATCGTCAGTTAAGCGTAGCACGTGCGCCAGACTAAACTTCGGCATGATTTCAGGATCGACAATGCTGTTTTTCAATATCTTGTCGCGGTAGTCGTGTTCGTAGCAGGCTTCTTGCGCAACTTTAATATATTCTGCACCAACAACCGGCCAGCGAGTATGCAGGCCGTATTCGTAAGCGTTTTGGCGCATTTCGGTGATCACTCTTTCCTGATCCAGCAGTTCGTTGATTATCTCTGCCAAAGCATCGGCATTTTTAAAATCAAATAAGCGGCCGCGGTTGTCGTCCAGCAATTCCTGTGCGTGCCAGTACGGCGTTGATACGATAGCGGCGCCTGCGCCTACTGCATATGATAAAGTGCCGCTGGTTATTTGTGCTTCATTCAGATACGGAGTGACATAGATCTCGCAGGCGCTTAGGTATTGAATCAGCTCTTCCTCGGCCACAAATTTATTTACAAAGGCCAGATTTTGCGAAACGCCTAATTGGTTTGCCAGCGTTTTTAAGTGATCTCGATACTCCTCGCCCGAGCTTTTGATAACGCCTGGGTGTGTATTGCCCAATACCACATACATCACATCAGGATGATTTTTGACGATTCGGGGCAGCGCGCGCACTACAGTTTCCAAACCTTTGTTGCGGCTAATTAAGCCAAAGGTTAGCAGTACGCGGTGGTTTTTAAAGGGCGTAAGGTTTTTAACCGGATTATCTTCGGGCGCTTCCAGATCAGGCACACCGTGTTCTATGATCTGTATTTTTTCGGCAGGGATATCATAAATATTGGTCAGAAATTCAAGAGCACGATTGCTCATTACGATAATCTTGGCCGATTGCTCGGCAATTTCACGAATAATTACCCGCTGTACATAACTCGGATCTTTTAATATGGTGTGAAGAATCGAGATCAGCGGTTTTTCTAAACGATTGATCAGCGGTAAAATATAGATGCCGCTCTCGCCGCCATAAATACCAAATTCATGTTCAAGAATTACGGCGTCGGCAGTACTGGTATTGATATAATTCGCTGCGCGGATGTAATCTTTCTGGTGATTTTGACGAACGATGTATTTTACTTCTTCAGGATATTCATATTGAGTGATGTCTTCCGAATCATTAAGCGCCACTACGAAGTCGCCTTTTAACAGGCCATTACGTTCGGGAAAATTTGAGCCGATAGCCCGCATCAGGTTATGGTTGAAAGTAGCAATTCCGCATTCGCGGGGTGGATAGGTTGAGATATAGGCTAGTTTCATGTTTTTTGGTAGTATGGTATTATTAATATTAGTCATGGGTGAGTATGTTCCTTCCTGCACAGTGTTCCTATAGTGACTAAAAAATAGTGCACTCTTTCCATCAAAAACGCGGTTTCTGTGGTCAGGACACTATTTTTAGCGGTATACCTTATAAAAAGGCATAAACCATACCAAATGTTTTTAGAAAATTGGTGATAACGGATTTGGTGCGAGAAATTTGAGGAATGGGGGAAACAACGTCAATCAAAAGGCAAGACATTACAATTGTAAACTCGCAGGATTTCGGCGATTATCCCAGAAGATCAGAAGTTCTATTAAATCGTCATTGATTTGATAAAACAGACTTACTTGTTTTACGATAACGCAACGGTGAATGTTATTTTTGATTGAATAGGGGAAAAGCAGTGGGTTATCGCAAATGTGAGCTATAGCTTCTTCTGTGCGAACTACAAATGCGTTTACTTCTTTGGAAGTCCAATTTTTATCGAGATATTGCAGTATTTGATAATAGGTAAGTGTGGCGTTAGGTGACCAAATGATCTCGTAAGATATCATCTTATTTATTCAAAAAACGCTTTTTTACATCAGCCATAACTTGTGAATGAGCAATGCCCTCGCCGTTTTGAAGTTGTTCTTTAGCTTGATTAATGCCTTCTTTAATTTCGTTAGGTAAATCATCCCAAAAGTCATTTTTAGCAAGACCTAGAAGTGCATTGATTTCATTAAGCAGCCCTTCGTCATTACTTTGAATGATCTTTTCAACTATTTTGTATTTTGATGAAATATCCATATGATAGCATTTACATAAAGATAAGGCTTTTGCTTTAAATATTTACCTACCTAGCAATAAAAGCCAACCGCTTCAATAATCACCTCGCAAGCTTTTTTGATCTCATTGGGAGTGATGATGAGGGGTGGGGCAATGCGCATGGAGTTGTCGCAATGCAGGAACCAGTCGGTAATAACACCGTGGGAAATGCAACGGTCTATAATTTTTTTATTGATATCGAAGTTTTCCAGCTCAATGGCCAGCATCAGGCCTTTGCCTCTCACTTCTTTTATGGCAGGATGTACCAGCAAGCTGCGTATCAAAGCTTCTTTTTCGGCGACGGTATCCACCAGGTTTTCGTCCAGCAAAACCTCTAATGCGGCTAATCCCGCGGCACAACAAACCGGGT
>Ga0157370_10009326_pt1 | contig 10507 bp, 8 predicted proteins | sample C35metaG_FD_113463 | JGI IMG/M metagenome (GOLD analysis project Ga0157370, IMG submission 113463) | Corn rhizosphere microbial communities from Kellogg Biological Station, Michigan, USA - C3-5 metaG | ecosystem: Host-associated > Plants > Roots > Rhizosphere > Soil | place: USA: Michigan... | reverse complement strand
CCGGTGGCGACGCGGAACATGTGCCGCACGGCGTCGCCTTCATCGTGCCGATACAGGAACTCATCCAGCTTGCCCGGGGTCAACCGGTGATGACGGCTCAGCCATGCGCGCGGGATGTCCTCGGCCCCGGCCGCCACACCGACGTACAGCTCGGTGCGATTGCAGGTGGACAGGATCATCGCTTCCTCCACGCCGGGCTCGCGGCTCAGTTCGAGCAGCGCCTCGCCGGCGGCGTCCACGTCGAACGCCACCTGCTCGCGCAGGCTGACCGGCGCGGTGAGGTGATTGAGCCCGAGGGCGATCAGCGGCATGGTGAGGGAGGCATCTCGGCGGCGTGGGACGGGCGGCGTAGGCTAAGCTTGGCGGCGCGTGCCGGTGGCGACAGGTACGTTCGAAACAGGCAAACGGATGGAGAGTAGTGTGCGCAGCGGGTCAGCCAAGTTCAAGCAAGTGCGGCATTTTACGGCAGCGGCGCTGCTTGCGCTGGGGCTGGGCGCATGCGCCGTCACACCGCCGCGGCCCGCGCCGAAAACCGCGGTCACGCCGCAACCGCTGGCGAGGATGGTGATCGCCACGCCGGACGCCGACCACGACGCCATGGCCCAGCTGCTGGCGGGCGAGATGGCGCTGAACCATACCGATCTCAAGGCGGCATCGGAGCACTACGGCAAGGCGATGGCCGTGAGCGGCGATCCCAAGGTGGCCGAACGCGCCACCGGCCTGGCCATCGCCGTACACGACGGCGCCGCCGCCCAGCGCGCGCTGGATCGCTGGCAGGCCCTTGGCGCAGAGCCGGCGGAGATGGCGCAGGCGCGGGCCGAACTGGCGCTGGATCACGGCGATGCCGACGAGGCGCGCCATCAGCTGGAGCTGTTGACCGGAAGCGGCGCCAAGGACGCATGGCGCCAGTTCGGCCGCGTGCTGGTCGGTGCGCGCGACCAGGCCCAGGCCGGCCGCCTGCTGGAAGCGCTGGCTACGCCGCAGCGGTTGCCGGGCGACGCGCAGGCGTGGCTGGCGATGAGCGAGCTGGGCGACAAGTTCGGCCGCCATGCCTACGCCGTGAAGATCGCCGACGCCGCGGTGCAGCGTTTCAAGAACGCCGAGACCTACGCCTGGGCGGCACAGATGAAGTTCAAGGACGGCGATCACGACGGCGCCCGCGCGCTGCTGCAGAAGGCGCTCGTCAAGCAACCGAAAAACGCGCGCCTGCGGCTGGCGTATGCCGGCATGTTGAGCGAGGCGGGCGATTACGCCGGTGCCTCGAAGCTGCTCGAGCACGGTCCGCAGGACGCCGACACCTACGCCTTGCGGGCCGGGCTGGCTGCCCACAACAAGGACGGCAAGGCGTTGTCGGCGCTCTACAACGACTTGAAGAACGCCTCGCCCGATGTGCGCGGCAAGAACGCGTTCCTGCTCGGCCAGTTGGCCGAGATGCAGCATCGCGATGCCGAGGCGCTTGCGTGGTACGGCCAGGTGAGCGACGACGATGCCCACGCGTTCGATGCCGACCTGCGCAGCGCGGTGTTGCTGCATGCGCAGGGCAAGCTCGCCGAATCCCATCAATTGCTGGAACAGCTGCAGATGGATTCGCTGGATCAACCGGCGCAGTTGCGCCAGGCCTGGCAGGCGGACGCCGAGCTGTATCTGGGCGAACAGCAATACGCCAAGGCCGAGACGGCGTTCAGTCGCGCGCTGCAGGTGATGCCGAACGATCCGGGCCTGTTGTATGGCCGCGGCCTGGCGTATGCCGATGGCGGCCAGATCGATCTGGCGGTGAAGGATTTCCAGCAGCTGCTGAAGATCAAGCCCGGCGACGTCGATGCCAGCAACGCGCTGGGCTACACGCTGGCGGATGCGAACCGCGACCTGCCCACGGCAGAGCGCTTGCTCGGAGCAGCCCGCGCGGCCAAACCGGACGATCCGGCCATCGCCGATTCCTGGGGCTGGCTGCAATACCGGCTGGGCCACCTGGACCAGGCCGCGCAAGCCTTGCGTGCCGCCTGGGCGGCGCGCCAGGATGCCGACGTCGGCGTGCACCTGGGCGAAGTGTTGTGGAAGCAGGGCCATCAGCAGGAAGCGCGCAAGGTCTTCGACGACGTGCGCAAACTCGACCCGAAAAGCCGCAGCCTGCAGGAAACCCTGAAGCGGTTGCAGCCATGAAACAGGCCTTGAAGCTTTTCGCGGCGGCGTTGCCGCTGCTGCTCGCCGCCTGCGTGGCGCCGGTGCGCATGAAGGGCGATGCTGGACTGCTCGACGCTCAACGGGCGCGCGAAAAAACACTGGCCCACGCGGATCATTGGGTACTGCAGGGCCGCCTCGGTGTTTCCGACGGCAAGGACGGCGGCAGCGGCAGCTTCAGCTGGACGCAGAACGGCGACCGCTACGAATTCGTGCTGCGCGCGCCGATCACCGGCAAGAGTTTCCGGCTGAGCGGCGACGCCGGCGGCGCCCTGCTGGAAGGGCTGGAGCCGGGGCCGATGCGCGGGACGGATGCCGAGGCGCTGATGCGCAAGGCGCTGGGCTGGGAAGTGCCGTTGCGCGACCTGCGCGCCTGGGTGCTTGGCCTGCGTGCCGACAGCGGTCCGGCCGAACTGGATTTCGGCGCGGATCGGCTGCCCTCGCTGCTGCAGCAGGACGAATGGACGGTCGACTACCGCGAGTGGGACACCGCCAGGACGCCGCCGCTGCCGACGAAGGTGTACGCCGAACGGCCGCCGTACAAGGTGAAGCTGTCGATCGAATCCTGGCAGTTCCAGTAAGTCCGCCGTCGCAGCGGTTGGGTTAGGCTTTGCGCCCTCGCGGCGGCGCCGTCGTCGCACTACCGGGATCACGATGGCATTCCTCATCGAACGTGCGGACCCGAGCCAGGTCGACGCCTTGTGCGCGATCGAGCGCGCGGCCGTGCAGCTGTTCCGCGGCCATCCCGCCTGGGCGAGCTACTCGGCGATGTCGATTCCGCCGGAGCTGCTGCAGCTGGCGATCAGTCGCGGTCTGGTCTGGGTGGCCCTGGACGAGGTGCGCGAGCCGGTCGGGTTTGTCTGGCTGGACACCGACGCGGGCGGCGGCGTGATCGGCATCGCCGACATCGACGTGCTGCCGGCTCATGGCCAGCGCGGCATCGGTGCGGCGCTGCTGGAGCATGCCTGCGAATGGGCGCGCGCGGCCGGTTATCGGCGCATCGACCTGGGCACGCTGGCCGACGTGCGCTGGAACGCGCCGTTCTATGCGAAGCACGGCTTCGCGGTGGTCGACAAGAACGATCCGGCGTTCGCCTATGCTCGCGACCGCGATCGCGAGAACGGCTTTCCCGATCACCTGCGCGTGTTCATGAGCCGGCCGCTGCCCGCACCGGCGCACGGCGAATGGACGGTATGGCCGGCGCCGGCCAAGCTGAACCTGTTCCTGCGCATCACCGGTCGCCGACCCGATGGCTACCACGAGCTGCAGACGGTGTTCCGCCTGCTCGACTGGGGCGACGAGATCCGCCTGCGTTTGCGCGATGACGGCGAGATCCGCCGGCTCAATGACGTGCCCGGCGTACCCGCGCACGGCGACCTGGTGGTGCGCGCGGCGCAATTGCTGCGTCAGCATGCGGGCGCGGCTGTCGGCGTGGATATCGAGCGAGCCGGGGTCCCGCCTGGCGTGGATATCGAGGTGAACAAGCGCATCCCGATGGGCGGCGGGCTGGGCGGCGGCAGTTCCGACGCAGCGACCGTGCTGGTGGCGCTGAACCTGCTTTGGCAGCTGCATCTGGACGACGATGCGCTGGCTGAACTGGGCCGCCAGCTCGGCGCCGACGTGCCGGTGTTCGTGCGCGGACGTTCCGCCTGGGCCGAAGGCATCGGCGAAAAGCTCACGCCGCTGGCCTTGCCGCCGCGCCACTACGTCGTGCTGGACCCGCACGAGCCGGTGCCGACCGCCGCGCTTTTTCAAGCGCCTGAATTGACACGAAATGCTCCGCGGGCGACAATTTCATCCTTTGTTTCCGGTGAAACCACGGAAAATGCCTTCACGCCGGCCGCGCGCGCGCGTCACCCCCGGGTGGCTGCTGCCATCGACTGGCTCGGAGGTTTCGGCCAGGCGCGACTTTCCGGCAGCGGCGGTTGCGTGTTTCTCGAAACCGGCTCGCTTTTTCGGGCATGCGCTGTGGCGGCGCAATGTCCGGCGGCCTTCACGGCGCGGGTGGCTACAGGTGTCGAGGTTTCACCGCTGCAGGAAGCACTGGCGCGCCACCGGGACGCGGATCGGGCAATACGCACCAACTGACCGCCGCGGCGCGGCGGTCGACAGAGACAGGTTACGAGCGAACACACACATACTGGGGCGTCGCCAAGCTGGTTAAGGCACGGGATTTTGATTCCCGCATACGCAGGTTCGAATCCTGCCGCCCCAGCCATTTCATGATGGCCAAGGTTTCGAGGTAGCTCACGTGGACACGTCCACCCCGATGATGCTGTTTACCGGCAACGCACATCGTGCATTGGCCGAGGATGTCGCCCACCGCCTGGGCGTTCCGCTGGGCAAGGCACTGGTCGGCACCTTCAGCGACGGCGAGGTGCAGATCGAGATCGAGGAGAACGTCCGCAGGCAGGAAGTGTTCGTGCTGCAGCCGACCGGCGCGCCGAGCGCGGTCAACCTGTTCGAGCTGCTGGCGCTCACCGATGCGCTGAAGCGGGCGTCGGCCGCCAGCGTCACCGCGGTCATCCCGTATTTCGGTTACGCGCGACAGGACCGGCGGCCGCGCTCCGCGCGCGTGCCGATCACCGCCAAGCTGGCTGCCCGCATGATCGGCGCCGCGGGCGTGGACCGGGTGCTGACGGTGGATCTGCATGCCGACCAGATCCAGGGCTTTTTCGATATTCCGGTCGACAACGTGTATGCCTCGCCGGTGCTGCTGGCCGACATCTGGCGCAACCACAGCATGGACGACCTGATCGTGGTCAGCCCCGACGTGGGTGGCGTGGTGCGCGCCCGGGCGATCGCCAAGCGGCTGGACGATGCCGACCTGGCGATCATCGACAAGCGCCGCCCGCGGGCGAATGTTTCGACCGTGATGAACATCATCGGTGACGTGGAAGGGAAGACCTGCGTGATGGTCGACGACATCGTCGACACCGCCGGCACGCTCTGCGCGGCAGCTGCAGCCCTGAAGGAGCGCGGCGCACGCAAGGTGGTTGCCTACTGCGTGCACCCGGTGCTGTCGGGCGCGGCGATCAGCAACATCGAGGGCTCCCAGCTCGACCAGCTGGTGGTCACCAACACCTTGCCGTTGAGCGCGGAAGTGCAGGCCTGCGCCAAGATCCGCCAGCTTTCGGTGGCCGAGCTGCTGGCTGAAACCATTCGCCGTATCGCCTTCGGCGAGTCGGTGAGTTCGCTGTACGTGGATTGATCCACTGATTTTCGCCGAGGCGGCCTGGCCGTCCGGCACCACCGGCTTTTCTGGTCGCGGAAAAGTCATGCAATCGCCGCGAGGCGGTTCTTAAAAACCAAGGTAGCAACGAAATGTCCAAGACTCATGAAATCAAGGCGCAAAGCCGCAAGGACGAGGGGAAAGGTGCGAGCCGCCGCCTGCGTCGTGCCGCTTACGTGCCTGCCGTCGTGTACGGCGGTGACCAGGCTCCGGAGAGCATCCAGATCGAGCACAACACCATCCTGCTTGCCGCCAAGCACGAGTGGTTCTTCTCCTCGGTGCTCGACCTGAACGTCGATGGCAAGGTGCAGAAGGTGCTGGTGCGCGACTGGCAGAAGCATCCGTTCAAGCAATTGATGATGCACATGGATTTCCTGCGCATCGACGAGAATGCGAAGGTCCGCGTGAACGTGCCGCTGCACTTCCTCAACCAGGAAACCTCGGTCGCGGGCAAGACCTCCGGCGTGGTGATCTCGCACAACCTGACCGAGGTGGAAATCCTCTGCCTGCCGCGGGATCTGCCCGAGTTCATCGACCTGGACCTGGGTGCGCTGCAGGCTGGCGACATCATCCACCTGTCCGACCTGAAGCTGCCGGCGAACGTCGAGTTGCCCGCGCTGGCGCTGGGTGAGGCGCACAACATCCCGGTGGTCACGGTGAACGTGGTCAAGGAAAGCGCCGCGGACGCCGCGGAAGACGCCGCTGCCGAGGCCGAGGCCGAGGCCAACAAGGCTGCTGCCGCCAAGCCCGCCAAGGCCGCCGCCAAGCCTGCCGACAAGAAGTAAGTCATGCTGTCCCGCGCCCGCATCGGGCGCGGGACTCGCATGGCTGGCTGCTCATGGCTGCGCTGCAACTCATCGTCGGACTGGGCAACCCCGGTGCCGAATATCTCCGAACCCGGCACAACGCCGGGTTCTGGTTTGTGGACGCTCTCGCCGGTGGTCAGGGCGAGCGCTTCGGTTTCGACGGCAAGCTGCACGGCGAAACCTGCAAGGTGCGCATCGGCGGCCGGCAGGTGTGGCTGTTGAAGCCCGCCACCTTCATGAACAAGAGCGGCATCGCCGTGGCATCGGCGCTGCGCTATTACAAGATCGAGCCCGAACAGTGCCTGGTCGCGCACGACGATCTGGATCTTCCCGCCGGTACCGTGCGGATGAAATTCGACGGTGGCCACGGCGGCCAGAACGGCCTGCGCGACACGATCACGCACCTGGGTCACGGCAAGTTTCATCGCCTGCGCGTGGGCATCGGCCATCCCGGCCATCGCGACCAGGTGACGCCGTGGGTACTGGGACGGCCGTCGGCGCAGGACGAGGACGCGATACTCGGCGGCATCGCGCGAGCGCTGGACGTGCTGCCGCTGGCGGTCGATGGCCAGTTCGACAAGGCGATGCAGCAGTTGCATACGACAGAAGACGGCAAAACCAGGTAACACCACCATTCATGCGGCAAGCGCGGTTGCAGGCCGATCGTTCGATCGGCAGAACTCCACCCGCGTTTCCCCACCGGAATCATCATGGGCATCAAATGCGGCATCGTCGGCCTGCCTAACGTCGGCAAGTCCACCCTGTTCAACGCGCTGACGAAAGCCGGCATCGCGGCGGCGAACTTTCCGTTCTGCACGATCGAGCCGAACGTCGGCATCGTGCCGGTGCCCGATCCGCGGCTGAGCCAGCTGGCGGAGGTCGTGAAGCCGCAGAAGATCATCCCGACCACGATGGAATTCGTCGACATCGCCGGCCTCGTCGCCGGTGCATCGAAAGGCGAGGGCCTCGGCAACAAGTTCCTGGCGCACATCCGCGAGGTCGACGCGATCGCCCACGTGGTGCGCTGTTTCGAGGGCGACGTGATCCATGTCGCCGGCAAGGTCGATCCGATCTCCGACATCGAGACGATCGACACCGAGCTGGCGCTGGCCGATCTGGAATCGGTGGAGAAGGCGCTGAACAAGGCCGAGCGCGCGGCCAAGGCGAACGACAAGGAAGCACTGGCCAAGAAGCCGGTGTTGCAGAAATTGTTCGCTGCGCTCAACGACGGCCGCTCGGCGCGTTCGATCGGCCTCGATGCCGAGGAGAAGGCGCTGGTGCGCGACATGTTCCTGCTCACGCTCAAGCCGCTGATGTACATCGCCAACGTCAGCGACGACGGCTTCGAGAACAATCCGCTGCTCGATGCAGTACGCGCTCGCGCGACCACCGAGGGCGCGGAAGTCGTGCCGGTGTGCGCATCGATCGAAGAGGAAATGGCGCAACTGGAAGACGCCGACCGCGACGAATTCCTGAAGGACATGGGGCTGGACGAGCCCGGCCTGAACCGGGTGATCCGCGCCGGCTACAAGCTGCTCGACCTGCAGACCTATTTCACCGCTGGCGTGAAGGAAGTGCGTGCGTGGCAGGTCAGGAGCGGTTCCACCGCGCCGCAGGCGGCTGGCGTGATCCACACCGATTTCGAGCGTGGCTTCATCCGCGCCGAGACGATTTCGTTCGACGACTTCATCAAGTACAAGGGCGAGGGCGGTGCCAAGGAAGCCGGACGCCTGCGTCTCGAAGGCAAGGACTATCTGGTCAGGGAAGGCGATGTGCTGCACTTCCGCTTCAACGTCTGAGCCTCGGCGCGACGCTCGCGCCCTGGCCAGGTTCGCGCGTCACTTGAGATACTTTTCCATCCATCCCAACCAGCGCCGGTACATGTCGGTCATCTGCACGATGTCGTGGGGCAGGTGCGATGTTTCGGGATAAGCGTAGAACTCGACCGGGACGCCGTTGTCGCGCAGCCCGTGGTACCACTCCTCGGCATTCACGATCGGCACGTTCGTGTCCATCACGTCGCTCAGGATCAGGGTTGGCGCCTTGACGCTGCGCACGTAGGTGATCGGCGACTGCGCGCGCGCGATCTCCCAGCCTTCATCCGTCCAAGGCGACGAGCCGAACAGAAAGGAATCGCCCTCCTGGTAATAGGAGATGCTGTAATCCATCAGCCAGTCGGTGACCGGGGCGCCGGCGACGGCAGCCTTCCACACGTCGTAGTGGCTGGTGAGCCACGCAGTCATGAAGCCGCCGTAGGACCAGCCGGACACGCCGATGCGGCTTTCGTCCACCATGCCGAGCTTCTCCACGGCAGCGAGGCCCGCCATCACGTCCTTGCCCGGCCCGTCGCCGGTATTGCGGTAGATGGCGTGTTCGTAGGCGTCGCCCAGGTTGGGGCTGCCGCGATAATTCGGCTGGAACACCAGAAAGCCGGCGGCGGCGAAAAGCTGCGCGAGCTGCTGGAATCCCGCGTTGGAAGCGATCGTGGGGCCGCCGTGGATCAACAGCACCAGCGGATACTTGCGCCCCGGCTCGTAACCGACCGGATAGACCAGTACGCCGTCTTCGCGGAAACCGTCCGGGCCATCCCATTCGATGGACTGCGTGCGGCCCAGATCGAGCTGGTCGATGAAAGCGTTCACGTCGGTGAGCCGGCGTGGCCTGGCGCGGGTGGAATCCAGAACGTACAGCTCGCTGGGATGCTTGGCTGTGCTGCCGATGAAGGCAATGGAGCCCATCCGGGAAACACTCATGCTGGTCGTGTCGTTGCTCGTCGTGACGCCCAGGCCGTTGTTGGCCTCCACATCGCCGAGATCGAGCAGCCTGGCTTTTCCTGAAAGCGGTTGCTCCCATAGCACCGTGTGCGTGCCCAGCGCGCCGGCGGTAATCAGCGAGCGTCCGTCCGGCATCCAGGCGTAAGTGCTGAAGTGACGCGCCATCGCCGCCGTCGGATCGGAGGTCTTGCCTCCCACGCTCACATACACGGCATTTCCGTTGTTATGGTCGCCGTTTCTCGTGCGCGAGAACGCATAAGCATCGCCCGTCGGCGCAAATTCAAGATGTTCGGCAGCTTCCGCGGGAACCAGTGTCTGCATTTCGCCGCTGGCGACATCCACTTCGGCGATGACGGAGCGAAACATCGACGCCCAATGCACGCCGGGATACCGGGTGAACGCAATGCGCTTGCCATCGCGGCTCCAGGCTGGCGTTGTCGTGCCGCCCTCATCGGTGCCCAGGCTGAATTCTCCCCTGGTCAGACGCTTGGGCGTTCCGCCTTCCGCCGGCGCAATCCATAGCTGCCAGGGCGCCACTTCCCTGGTCAGCAAGTAATGGCCGTTGGTGACCCGGAACGCCTTGTTGTGCGCCTTGATCGCCGCCGCGTTGAGCGGCGGATCCTGTGCAACGAACGCGATGCTTTGGCCGTCCGGGCTCCAGGAATAATCGTCCACGCCCTGCTTGTTGTCGGTCGCGCGCCGTGCGCTGCCGCCGTTCCTCGGCAGCACGAAGACCTGGGTTTGCTTGCTCGACGGGTCTTTTGCGAGAAACGCCAGACGCGTGCCGTCGGGCGACCAGCGTGGCGAAGACAGGCTTTCGCGATGGCTGACGAACGTGCGGCGCGCGCCGTTCGCCACGGCCACCAGATCGATTTCCTTTCTCGCTTTGTTGGTCGCCCAATCCGGCGTGGACACGATCACGGCGATGTCTTTTCCATCCGGGGAAATCTGCGGATCGCCGAGCGAGACGATCTTTTGCAGATCGTCCAACCGGAAAGTGCGCGGCGCTTGCGCCGCCTCGCTCAAGGGACACGCCAGCAGGCATGCGATCCAGAGAACGGCGCGCGCGGATTTCATGAGTGGTCCGGTCGGGATGCCGTGCATGGCGCCTCGTGGAAACTCCGCTTCACTCACTATGGCTGCCACCGAGCTTCATGTTCGCTTCGAGAAAGAAGGCGCGGCCGGTCGGGTTGTTCCAGGGAATGTAGTAATACGGGTAGCTGGTCCAGGTGGGATCGCGCCGAGGCTTGGTGTCGAACAGGTTGTCGATGGCCAGCGACAGGTTGAAGTTCTTCGTGATGTTGTAGCTGAATGTCGCGTTGTAGTTGAAGCTCGGCGCGAGGCGGAGAGTGCCGTCGTAGTTCGGGATGCCGCCCATGCGCGAGCCGTAGAGAGTGGTGGTGAAATCGCGGAAGGTCCACGTCACCGAGGCGTTCGCCTTGGTACGCGGGATCAGGTAGTAGTAGATGTCGGTCATTTCGTTGTCGACCGGCGAGTCGGGCGAGAGCCGCGTCCGG
>Ga0157370_10009325_pt1 | contig 10507 bp, 14 predicted proteins | sample C35metaG_FD_113463 | JGI IMG/M metagenome (GOLD analysis project Ga0157370, IMG submission 113463) | Corn rhizosphere microbial communities from Kellogg Biological Station, Michigan, USA - C3-5 metaG | ecosystem: Host-associated > Plants > Roots > Rhizosphere > Soil | place: USA: Michigan... | reverse complement strand
CGCCGAGCGGCCGCGGCTACTCGCCCTCAACAAGACCGACCTGCTTGACGACGCGCGGCGGCGCGAGCTGTCGTTCCGCTACCCGCGCGCGGTGCAGATCTCGGCGGCCACCGGCGACGGTCTTGACGACCTGGCCGAGGCCATCGAGGCCCAGTTCCTCGCCACGCTCCGGCCGATGGAGCTGCTCGTGCCCTACGACCAGGGCGGGCGGCTGTCCGAGCTGCACGATCTCGCCGGCGAGATGGAGCGCGAGGACACACCCGAGGGCGCGCACATCCGCGCGCGCGTGCCGGTGGGGGTGGCGGCGCGCTTCGAGCGCTTCTCGGTGAACGGCAAGTGACGCTTACGTTCACGCGTCTCTCGGAGGACGCGCGAGAACCGAGCCGCGCCCACGAGGGCGACGCCGGCTACGACCTGTACGCGGTGGAGGCGGCCACCGTCGCTCCCGGCGAGCGCGCCAGCGTGGGCACCGGTATCGCGCTCGCGATCCCGGACGGCTGGGCGGGGCTTGTGCTGCCGCGGTCGGGCCTGGCCGCTCGGCATGGGATCACTCTGCCCAACGCGCCCGGGTTGATCGACGCGGGCTACAGGGGAGAGGTGCGGGTGCTGCTGCTCAACGCCGATTCCCGCGAGACGTTCCACGTCGCTCCCGGCGATCGCATCGCCCAGCTGGTGCTGGTGCGGCACGAGTCGCCCGAGCTGATCGAGGTCGAGTCGCTCGAGGAGACCGTGCGCGGCACGGGCGGGTTCGGCTCGAGCGGAAGGTAGGCAGCGCGCGAGCGCCCGCGGGGGACGCGGACGCTCGCTTGCTTTGGTGAGGGACGCTGCTAGGCCGAGCGCCGCTCGTCCGACCAGTCGGCCGGGGGAGCGGACGGGACGGCCCAGTAGCCGGGGTCGGACTCAGGCTCGGGCTGCGGCTCCGGTTCCGGCTCGAGCGCCATGATGAGCTCGGGCTCGGGCTCGTAGATCGGCTCCGGCTCGGTGGCGATGATCGGCGCCGGTTCGGGCTCGGGCTCGACGATCACGACCGGCTCGGGCTCGGGGTCGACGATCACGACGGGCTCGGGCTCGACGGCCGCCGGCTCGGCGACGACCTGCGGCTCCGGATCCTTCGCCGCCACGGGCTCGGACGCCGGCGCGGCCATGTAACTGTTACCGCGCCGGACGAGCAGCACGGCGATCACTCCCGCCGACACGACGAGAAGGGCTGAAAGACGAAAACGCGACATGTAAAGCGACTCCCTCACTAGATTCGGCGCATCCCCCGAGGGCGGTATCGACCACTTCCGCCGCCGACTTGACCGCGACTAGACGCCGGCGGCGCGGCGCGCGCTCTGGTGCGCGGCCCGCTCGAGCTCGTCGTCGCCCAGCGGCTGCAGCTCGATCCCCAGCGCCAGCTCAATCAGCCGGTCCGCCAGCCACACGTTCTTGGGCAGCAACGGGCCGTGCAGGTAGGTGCCGATGGTGTTGCCGCGACGCACACCCTCATACCCGTCGCGGCCGTTGTTGCCGAACCCGTTCAGCACCTTTCCGAGCGGCTGCTCGCCGTCGCCGAGGTAGGTGCGCCCGCCGTGGTTCTCAAAGCCGGCGATCACGCTGTCGCCGCCCAGGTCGCTCTCGATCGCGCAGTTGCCGATCAGGCGCGGCCCCGGTTCGCGCACCGTGCGCAGGTCTACGAGCTCGACACCCGGCAGCTCCTGGTCGCCCATCTGGTAGCTCGACCCGAGCAGCTGGTAGCCGCCGCACACGGCGAGGATCACCGCCTCGCGCGTGTGCGCCGCGTGGAGCGCGTCGCGCTTGGTGGCCACCATGTCTTCGGCCACGAGCGCCTGGTCGCGGTCCTGCCCTCCGCCCATGTAGAAGAAGTCCGCCGAGTCCGGGTCGAGCGGCTCGCCCAGCCCGGACGCCGAGTGCTCGAAGCCGATCCCGCGCCATTCGCAGCGCGCACGGAGCACGGCGATGTTGCCACGGTCCGCGTAGATGTTCATCAGGTCCGGATAGAGCGAGCACACGCGCAGCGCCGGCATCACACGGCCTCCAGCATCACGATCGTGCTGCCCAGGTAGCGATCATCCTCGGGAACCGTGCGGCGCGGCAGCACGCGGAACAGACCGCCGGCCTCGCTCTCGAGCCGCTCGGGTTCGAGCTGGTCGAGCACGACGGTGTCCATCGATTCGGTCAGCTCACCGGCAGGAGACACAGCCTGTCGCAAGCGGTCGATCGCCGTGCTCCCGTCCTCGATCCGGACCGCGATCGGCATGCTCGAGAACACCCAGCCACCCTCCTCCCGCACGTCGGGAAGCGGCGGCAGCACCTCCTCGTCCTCGATGTCCTCCAGCGGGTCGGCCAGCGCGGCGGCGAACACCCCGCCCGGCTCGAGGTGCGCGCGCACGCAGCGCAGCATGGCGGCACGGCCAGGCTCGCCACCCATGAGCTGCGCCACCTGCATCGGGGCGATCACGAGCGCGAACTTACGGCCCAGGTCGAACGCGCGCGCGTCTCCCACGCTGGTGTGCACGCGCAGGGCGCGCTCGCGCGCCCGCGAGGAAAGGGCGGCGACCAGCGCCGGATCGGAGTCGAGCGCGGTCACGTCGTGGCCAAGCGCTGCCAGGTCGAGCGCGATGCGCCCGGTGCCTGCGCCGATGTCGAGCAGGTGGCCCGGGCGCTCGTCCGCGAGCGCGCGCCACATCGGCAGGTCGATGGAATACGACGCGCACTCCACGTCGTGCCAGATCACGGCCTCGTCCATCGTCCTCAGTCCGACCACCGCCCGGCCAGGCCGCGGTCGGCGAGCAGGTCGCGCAGCTCCAGCAGCGCCGTGTAGGTGGGGAGTGCAAACAGCCGCCCGCCGTTCGCGCTCGCCACAGCCGAGTCGAGCGACGGCCCCAGCTCGCGCTCCACCGCGATCGGTCCCTCGAAGCCCGCGTACTTGAGCCTCAGCGCCATCTCCTCCGCGCGCGTGCCCGAGCAGGTCACATGGCCGGCGCGGTCGGCCAGCAGCTCGAAGTCGGCATCCCAGATCCACGAGATGTCGCGCCCGTCCGCGATGCCGTCGTTCAGCGCGATCCAGAGGTCCAGCGCGCCGTCCTCGAGAGTCAGGGTCCGAAGCACCTCGTTAGCGCCCGCGGGGTTCTTGACGAGCAGGATCGCCACGTCGCGCCCGTTCACCCGCACCTGCTCCGCCCGCCCGAACGCGGCGGCCACGCGCGACAGCGCCTCGCCCACCTGCGCGGTGGTGGCGCCGAGCTGCAACGCGGCTGCCGTGGCCGCCAGCGCGTTGTAGACGTTGTAGAGGCCTGGCAGCGGCAGGCTCAGCTCGATCGCGCCGGCCGGCGTGGTGATGCGCACGTCCGAGCCGGCCATGCCGCGCAGCCTCACGGTCTCGGCGGCGATCTCGGGCTTCGGCCGCTCGCGCCCGCAGTTGGGACAGCGGTAGCGCCCGAGGTGGCCGAGGTACACGGCTTCGTACTCGTACTCGTGGCCGCAGTTGCGGCAGCGCTTCGAGTCCGAGGCGTGCTCGAGCGACTCGAGCGAGTGCGACCGGTCCTCCACACCGAAGTACACGACGCGCGAGCGCTCGCGTCCCAGGTCCGCCACCAGGGGGTCGTCGGCGTTCAGCACGAACGTGGAGCGCCCGTCGCGCTCTCCCACGAGCTCGGCCCAGCGGTCGGCCAGCAGCTCCAGCTCGCCGTAGCGGTCGAGCTGGTCCCGGAACAGGTTGGACAGGAGGATCAGCGACGGGTCGAGGTCGCGCGCCACGCGATCGAGCCAGGCCTCGTCCACCTCGAACAGTCCGATCTGGTCGGGCGCGCTGCCCGCGTCGAGCAGCGCGGTGGCCACTCCCCAGTTCATGTTCGACCCGGCGCGGTTGTGCACCACCGCGGCGCCGGAGGCCTCCAGCACCGAAGCCAGCATCGACGAGGTGGTGGTCTTCCCGTTGGTCGCCGAGACGACCACCGACCCGCGCGCGAGCTTCTTCCCGAGCGACGCGATCGCCCTGGGCTCGAGCCGAAGCAGCACCCGCCCGGGCAGAGTGGTCCCGCCGCGCCGCCCGAGCGTCCGGCTCAGCACGCGCAGGACGCGCGCGACAGCCAGCTTGAGCCGCATCAGGGCGCGATCACCCGCAGCGCCTGCTTGGCCACGGTCACCGTCACGGGGAGATCCGCGATCGGGTCGCCGTCGGCGTACATCGTGAAGGGACGATCCGCGCTCACCTCGATCTCGGAGCCCGACAGCCACTGGAGGTTCGGATCGTCCACGTGCTTGCCCTTGAACACCTTGGGCAGCGAGGACAGCCAGTGCAGCTTCGAATGCGCGCGCGTGAGCATCACGTCGAGCCGGCCGTCGTCGAGCTCGGCGTGCGGCACGAGGTACATGCCGCCGCCGTAGGCCTTCGAGTTGGCCACCGCCACGCCGTAGCCGGTCACGCTGTGATGCTGGCCGTCCACGGTCACCTCGAAGGTCGCGTCCTTCCACGCGGCGAGCGCGCGCAGCCCGGCGTAGAGGTAGACGAGGTCGCCCTTCACGACCTTGGTCTCGTTGGCGATCCGGTTGGCATCCGAGTCGAAGCCCACGCTGGCGATCCCCACGAACGGCTTCCCGTTCACCGCCGCCACGTCCACGAGCTTCTCCTCGCCCTCGGCCACGAGCCGCGCCGCCCCCTCCGGTGTGAAGGGGATGCCGAGCACCCGAGCGAAGTCGTTGCCCCGCCCGCCCGGCACGATGCCGAGTGCCGAGTTCGTGTTCATGAGCGCGCCCGCCAGGCAGCCCACGATGCCGTCGCCGCCGATCGCCACCACCGTCTCGTCGGCGGCGGCCGCCTTCAAGGCCTCCTCGCGCGCGTGTTCGAGAGAGCGCGTGTCGAGCACCCGGTAGCTCACACGCATGCGGTCCAGCTCGTCCCGAACCTGCCCCAGCGCGCGCGCAGCACGACCCCCGGCTGCGGCGGGGTTGAGAAACAGCGCTAGCGCTTGCCTCACTCGGCGGCGGCCAAGCGGGCCGCCCGCTCGGCCGCAAAGCGCCCGCGCTCCTCACCGCGGAGCTCGTGCCCCTCGGTGAACTTCACGATCTCGGCGCGCTCGAGCAATTCGTCGCCAACCAGCCGCTGCGCCTTCGGATCCTCCACGTTCCGCGGGTCGAGCGTGAGCAGGACGTCCTGTGCGACGCAGTGCCACTCCTCGCCGGCGGTGATCTCCTCCGATGCCACCAGGAGCTGCCCGGGGCGGCTCAGCCAGTACAGGGAGAAGATGCCGAGCTTGTACGCGTAGAGCTTCTCGCCGTCGCTGAAGATGAAGTTCATGCCGGAGAACGGCGAGCGCTCGATCACCGCCGTGATCGCCGCGCGCAGCGAGCCGACGATGTCCCGGCGGTCGAGTGTCGACATCAGGTAGTTGAAGAAGTGCTCGGTGTCGGTATTGCCCTTCGGCGGCTGCACGCCGTACTCGAGCAGCCGCGGGAAGTGCAGCACCGTGCCGTTGTGGCCGAACGAGTACGGGCCGAGGCAGAACGGGTGCGTGTTCTCCATCACGAGGCCGCCCATCGTGGCCCGGCGCACATGAGCGTTGAAGATGCGCCCGCGCAGGCTGGTCGCCTCGGGGAAGCCGTCGTCCTGGAACGCCGCCTCGGGGAAGCGCATGCAGGTCGGCTCCTCGCCCTCGCCGCGCTTGTAGGCGGCGATTCCCCAGCCCGAATCGTGCTCCTCCGACTGGCGGATCATCGGGTTCTCGGCCTCGAGCAGCTCGTGCCGGAGCGAGACCGGCTCGGCGGCTACGCAGCCAAGAATCCGGCACATGGGGGCGAGAACCGGTCGCTCACGGGCTTAGGAGTCTAAAGCGACCGAGGAGCTGACATGAACCAACCCAATCGAATCTGGTGGGCGCGTCCCAAGAAGCTGTGCGCGATGGAGCGACCGGGTGGCGGCGGGCGCAGTCACAGGCCCGCGCGCCGCGAGTCGGACATCGCATACCTGAAGGAGCACGGAGTGCGGCTCGTGATCAGCACGATGACCACGCGGCACAACCTGGGCGACTACGAATCGGCCGGCCTCGAGTGGCTGCACGTGCCGGTCGCGTCGTGCGACGAGGGCGCGGACGCACTCGACCAGCTGTTGCCCGTTCTGCGGCGCGAGCTGCGCAGGCGCGGCGCCGTGGCCGTTCACGGCAACCGGCACACCGACTTCGTCGCGGCGCTCTGTGCCGCGCACCTGCACGAGTGGCGCGGGCTGGACCTGGAGCTGGCGCTGGGCGCCGCCGCGGAGGCCGGACTGACCGTCACGCCCGAAGCGGGCCGGCTGCTCGGCGTGAGCTACGAGGCGGTCCAGCCGCGCTCGCGCATCGCGTCCTCCACCACCTCAGGCCTGTCCGTGACCACATAGGCGTCCACGATCGCGCCGTCGGTGTTGATCGTGATCGACAGCCCGGAGTCCGTCCGCCGCACCTTGGAGATCGGGGCGATGGGACGGCCGGAGCCCATGCGCGGCTTGATCCGGCCCGTGGCCACGCGATGCACGCCCTCGATGCTCGCCAACCCGTCGAGCAGCCGGCGGTAGCCCTTGGTGGACGAGTGCTTGTGGTGTGTCTTGCGGGCCATCAGGCGATCACCAGTTCCCTGAGGTTGGCAGCAACGGCCACCGGTTTTGGCTTCTTGGCGGCTGCGGCCTCCTCGGCGCTCGTGTCCCCGGTCAGCACGAGCGCGGCCTCCAGGTTCGCGCGCGAGGCGCCGAGCACGTCGCTGTCCAGGCGATCGCCGATCACCAGGGTGCTGCCTTCGCCCAGGCGATCCAGCGCGGTGAAGAAGAGCTGCGGTTCCGGTTTGCCCACGATCGCGGCGGTCTGGCCGGACGCCGCCTCCACCGCCGCGAGGATCGCGCCCGTGCCGGGCCAGTAGCCCTCGGGCATGGGGTAGGTCGGGTCGCGCCCGCTCGCCAGCAAATCGCCGCCGCGACGCGCGGCCAGAGCCGCGTTCTTCAGGTCCTCATAGGTCAGCTCCAGCGTGGCCGACACGACCACCACCTCCGCGCGCGATGCGAGGTCGGTTCCATTCAGTACCCGCAGGCCGGCGTCCTGCACGTGCCTGAACATCGGCTCCGAGCCGAGCACGAACGCCGTGCGGCCCTGGCGCGTCTCGGCCAGCAGGTGCTGCATTGCGCCGCCCACCGTCACCACGTCGGCGAGCGAGGCCTGCACGCCCATGCTCCACAGCTTGGCCACCTGGTCCTCGCCCGAGTACCAGCTGTTGTTGGTTACGAAGGCGAGCCGCTTGCCGGCCTTGCGGATCGCGTCGATCGCGTCGACGGATCCGGGGATCGGATCGGGCCCGATCCAAACGCAGCCGTCCAGGTCGAGGATCACCTGGTCGTAGCCACTCAGGAGAGGCGTGAGCGCCATCAGGCTGGCAATGGTCTCATGGAGGGTCGCTAGCCTTACGCGCCGTGCGACGCCTGGCTTTGACGTTCACCTTCCTTGTGGTGCCGCTCGCGGCAGTCGGCTGTGGCAGTTCGGGCTCGGATACGGCCTCGAGCGCGAGCGTTCCCGCCGCATCGTCTCCGGCTGCCAGTGCTCCTGCTGACACCCAAGCCGCGAGCACGAGCGGCTGCCAGACCGTCCAGGCACCGGCGCCGCGCAAGGCAGGCGGCGAGAAGAAGCCCACCCAGAAGCTCGACGCCGGCAAGACCTACACGGTCACCGTCGAGACCAACTGCGGCACGTTCGCCTTCAAGCTCGACGTGAAGGACTCGCCGGACACCACGGCCGCCTTCGCGGGGCTCGTCAAGCGCGGCTACTTCGACAACCTCACCTTCCACCGGATCGTGCCCGGCTTCGTGATCCAGGGCGGCGACCCCAAGGGCACCGGCGAGGGCGGTCCCGGATTCAGCACCGTCGACCCGCCGCCGAAGAACGCTGACTACAAGCTCGGCGTCGTGGCGATGGCAAAGACGCAGACCGAGCCCGACGGCGCCGCCGGGAGCCAGTTCTTCGTGGTCACGGCGCAGGACGCCCAGCTGCCGCCGCAGTACGCGCTGCTCGGCAACGTGACGAAGGGCATCGACGTCGTCAAGAAGATCGGCGAGCTCGGCAATCCGACGGACCCGAACGGCACGCCCACCCAGGTGGTCGTGATGAAGAAGGTCACGGTCAGCCCATGACCGCCGTGTTCGACGTCGGCGAGCAGGACTTCATGCAGCGCGTGGTTGAGCGTTCGCGCGAGCTCCCGGTGGTCGTGGACTTCTGGGCCGAGTGGTGCGGCCCATGCAAGGCGCTCGGTCCCGCGCTCGAGAAGGCCGCCAGCGAGCGCGTCGGCAAGGTCGAGCTGGCGAAGGTGGACGTGGATCAGAACCAGGCGCTCGCCCAGAGCTTCGGCATCCGCGGGATCCCCGCGGTGAAGGCCTTTCGCGACGGACGGGTGGCCGCCGAGTTCACCGGCGCGATCCCGCCATCGGAGGTGGAGCGCTTCTTCGACAGCCTGGTGCCGTCCGAGGCGGACGAGCTCGCCTCCGGGGCGGATGAGGATTCGCTGCGCCGCGCGCTCGAGCTCGAGCCGGGCCACGCGGGCGCTGCCGTCGCGCTGTCGCGCCTGCTCCTCCAGCGCGGCGAGCTGGACGAGGCGCTGGCGCTCGTGGAGCCGCTGCACGCGGACTTCGGCGCGATCGGGCTGACCGCCCGGATCAAGCTCTCCCAGATGGATAAGCAGCCCGCGGGCGCCTTCGAGGCCTGGGACGAGGGCGACTACGAGACCGCGCTCGAGAAGCTCCAGGAAGCGCTCTCGAACGCGGCCGAGAAGGACGAGCGCGATCTGCTCCGCCAGGTGATGGTCGCGATCTTCACCGAGCTGGGTCCGCAGAGCGAGGTGGCGAGCCGCCACCGGCGCCGGCTCGCGTCGCTGCTCAACTAGGGCGCTGCTCGCTCACCACTTCGAGCGACTCCACGCGCAGGCGCCCGACCTCGAGCTCCTCGATCCGCAGGTGCTGGATCGCGGCGCGCCGAATCGCAAGGCGGCCGATCGCAAGCGCCCCGATGGCGCCGGCGCCAAGCGCGAGCGAGCCCACCGCGGCCGCGACCGTGGGCTTCCATCCGACGATGCTGCCGATGCGGGCCTCGATCCCGAAGGCCTTGAACGGCGGCTTCACGGCTCAGCCGCCGCCGGCTATGCGAGCTGAGCGCTCGGCCTGCTGGCGTTTCTGCCGTCTTCGCCCAAAGAAGGCAAGTGCCGCGAGCACGACCACCACGATCAGAATGCCCCAGAAGATCGCGATGCCCGTGCCGATGCCGCCGAACGCCAGCCCGATCAGCTTGGCCAGGCCGAAGCCGATCGCGAGCGCGACGATGATGATGGCGAGCAGGAGCAGCCAGCCACGAATGCGCAGGAGGATCGAGGAACCGGGCGGGGGCGCCACAAGGCTCATGAGCCGCAGCATCAGGAGCTGGCGGGCGCTAGGCGGCTCCTGGCCGAGCTTGGTGACTGCCTCGCGCAGCTCGTCGGGCCGGCGCTCGGCCAGCGCCAGGGACGCCTTCATCATCTGCCGCAGAGCCGGGCGCTCCTGCGGATGGACTCCGGCGAGCGCCTCGTTGAAGTAGGTGCGAGCGGCCTTCGCGTCGTAGCGCTCCGCGGCGCGCGCGCCGAGGATCGCCCGGGCCGCGGCGCGGTGCTTGGACTCGCTGAGCAGCTGCTCGTCGGTGCGCGATTCGAGCTGCTGGATGGCAGCCAAGCTGCCGACGCGCTGCTGCATCTTGATCTGCCGCTGCTTCGCCATCGGCACGTCAGTCTGGCAGAAGCGGCGGAGCTGTCGGCAGTTGACGGATGCTGGTTTCACCGAAAGAGGCTCGGGTACCTCAAATGGCAGGCAGCGAGTACCCGCTCAGAGCTTCACAAGCTGAGCGCCAGCTTCTTCTCCGGCCGCCTCGGCCTCGTCGCCGTGCGCCCGGATGGAAGCCGCTCCTAGGGCCGCCGCGCATCGCCCCGCGCGGCGGCCCAACTTTTTCTGTGAGTAGGTTGACGGGGTGAACTCGCGCTCACTGGCCCACCTGAACGAGCGGCCTGCGCTTGCCGCCGTCGCGGGCGCGCTGACGATCGCGTTCTCGGCCATCCTCGTGAAGGCCTCGCACGCTTCGCCGTCAACCGCCGCGTTCTTTCGCTGCGCCTACGCGGTGCCAGTGCTCGCGCCTCTGGCTCTGCTCGAACGCCGCCGCCACGGCCCGCGCTCCCGGTTTGACCTCAAGCTGTCACTCATCGCCGGTGTCTTCTTCGCGGCCGACCTGATCCTCTGGGCCTACGCGATCGAGGACGTGGGGGCGGGCCTCGCCACCGTGCTCGGCAACCTCCAGGTGGTGCTGGTAGGCCTGCTCGCGTGGATCATCTTTGGAGAGAGGGCGGAGTCTCGCGTGCTGGGGTCGATCCCGATCGTGCTCTGTGGCGTGGTGCTCATCTCGGGGGCGATCGGGAGCGGTGCCTATGGCCGCGACCCCGCTCGCGGCGTGCTCTTCGGCGCGCTCACCGGCCTCACCTACGCGGT
>Ga0157370_10009322_pt1 | contig 10508 bp, 9 predicted proteins | sample C35metaG_FD_113463 | JGI IMG/M metagenome (GOLD analysis project Ga0157370, IMG submission 113463) | Corn rhizosphere microbial communities from Kellogg Biological Station, Michigan, USA - C3-5 metaG | ecosystem: Host-associated > Plants > Roots > Rhizosphere > Soil | place: USA: Michigan... | reverse complement strand
GGAGTTGGGGTTGTAAGTGATCCACTGAGATAGTAGCCCCTTTGGTCGATGGGTGCAACCTGTAGTTCCCATACATATCTTGCTGATGGACACCTCCGGTAGCTGCACTCTAAGATCCGAAGGATCTCTTAGAGATCTGTACTCCATTAGGTGGGGTATATTGGTTCTGCACTTTCTTATTGGGCCCTCTCCGAGGTTTAGCTACCGGATGGAGCCCACCTATGGTGGGTGAATCGTGAAGTTTAGAAAATGCAATCATCTTTCCTAAGGCCCGTATCTTTAGCCTTCTCAACATGCCAATGACCGACTGAAAGGAGGTCCCATACAAAGATTCTGTAGTACAAAGAGCCATTCGCCTACGTAGTAGGCTCATTCCATAGGATAAATCTAAATCCTGCTAATGGTGTCGCATCAAAGATGGTCATTTAGGGTTGTAACCAATCGAACTAGGAGAATGCCCTCTGGTACCCTTTTAGGGGGATTAGCTACTACTGATGCCATGAATTATTTCTAGTGTAGTAAGTGGTAATGATTAGTTGCCTAGGATTAGGATTAGGAGTGGCCTGTAGGTTCGAGTCCTACCTCATGCAGCTGTTGTGTGACCCCTCCGGTAGTTTGTCGCCCACCAACTCCTTTGCTCCCTCTGGCCTCCTTTGCAATCGTAACCTCATTGCTCCCTGTCGACCCCTCTGGGTCCCTTGTCTCTGTCCCTATGATCTCATGCTGATATCATGTTTTCTCCTATGGAACAATATGAAATTTATCCATTATAGAGTTTAAATCTTACTCTTAATAATGTCATTTTCTATTTACTTGTTGCAGCATTTATTTCTATTATTATTACTTTAGTTGGAACTATTAGAGGTGAATTAGTTTCTAATTGGTGGGGTATTTAGAGTGAATCTCTTTACAGAACTATTTTATCTATGGTAGAAAATTATATTGGTATTAAATATACAGTATACTTACCTTTAATTTATACAGTATTCCATCTAATTTTATTTAGTAATTTAATTGGTATGGTACCATATAGTTCAACTCCAACAGTAGAAATTATTATGACTATTTCTATTGCCTTAACTTTATTAGTAGCAGTATTATTAATTGGTTTCCAAAGTCATAAAGTATTATTATTAGCTGCATTCCTACCAGCTGGTACTCCAATAGGTTAGGTACCATTAATGATTGTATTAGAAGTTTAGGCTTATGTTACTAGAACCTTAAGTTTAGGTCTAAGATAGGCTGTAAATATGATTACTGGTCATATTCTTGCTAAAGTATGTGTAGGATTTATATGGGTTGCTTATCTTAATGGTACTTCTTTAATTGTATTAACTTTACCATTATTATTATTAACCTTATTCTAGGGTTTAGAATTATTAATTGCTTATTTACAAGCATATATTTTCACCTTTATTACTTGTATTACCATAAAAGATATTGCTAACAATCCCTGCACTAATAGGGACCCCTCCGGTAGCTGTTACCTAGAACTTCTCTATTGGAATGAGCCTACGTAGTAGGCTAATGGCTCCCCCAAGGAATCAGATCTTAGAGTGACCATGCTTGATTGAGTTACTTTGATTCCTTGAAGGGTTGTATCCTCTGGTCACTATGGTAGATAAACTAGATATTAAATAAGCTGTAGTTATCGGATAACCATTAATCTAACTCTAATAAGGCTTGATTACGTGACCAGTGTCGGCAAGATCTAGAATTCTAGATCCATTCGCCTATGGCTCATTCCAATAGAGAAGGGGTACAACCAGCAATTAAGTAATGATTAGTGCATATTCTAATCTTACCTGGATTTGGTTACGCCCATAAATTAGTTCCAATGTTATCTGCAGGTTATCTCTAGGTGCCCCCTGAGGGGGGGCACCCTCAGGGGGCACCCTCCTGTAGCTGTTACCTAGAACTTACTTTAATAACTTGTACATAATAAATAAGGCCATAATCATTACTTAATTTCAAGGAATCTCTGGGTCACTACAAGCACTTCTTTGCCATCACCCAGTGCAGCCTTAGATCCATCATAATGATTTGAACCATTGATGGAAAGGAATCTATCCAATAACATTAGATAATACTACTAATAAATTATTTGGATTAAGTAATGATTGTATATCTAATATTTCTAGTATTTAGTTAGTTATCCTAATTATACTTGTATTAGCTAGGATCATACACTAACTCTAGAAATACATAATGAGGAATTACTGATCTTAACCCACACACCAATTAACATAAATAACACCAGCAATTAAGAGGGAGTAGGTACACCATCATCCTACCAATTAAAGTAATATACCTCTAAATTAATAGTGATGAGGGTGGGTGTAACACCCACCCATAAATTAACTTCTAAATCATAAATTGCTGGATTCTTTAACCATTGCAGCGACCGGTAGGGAGCGACCATAAACTAAATTGCTGGACTTCTAAATCATAAGGTATCCCGACCAGAGGGAGGATTTACCCATAAATTGCTGGACTTCTTGATTGCCGGTGGTACCCCCACCTCCCAGAGGGAGGTAGGATTCCATCTAAAAAGTCTTTATAATTAGGGTTGGTGTTTCACCAACCCATAATTAAATAATTACTAAAAATAATTAACTTCTAAATCAAAAGGTATCCCGACCGGAGGGAGGATTCACCCCACCATCGCTGCACGGGTTGGGGCTTCCAAATCATATAAGTTGGAGATAACTAACTAGGCCACCGTAGGTGGCCCCTTAGGGGCCTATCTCTCTTGGAGCACACACACCAATGCAACAGTTACAACTTTTGGTTCTTCGTATTTAAATTAGGATGGTTGGTTCCCCCAGAATTACTAAAATAATAATATTGCACCAGCTAATGGTAAGAACCATCATCTAAAAGCTCAGGAAGTGCAGAACCATTACGATTACTAAAAATAACGGTTATTTAGGTGCTGCTCCTTTCCATCAATGGTTTAGCCATTCAACCTTAGAACCTTCTGATTGGGGCCTCCCTTCGATCGGGTAGCTCCCCTTTGGTCGCTGATACCTCTGGTAGGATAAGATCTTAAAGTGCTGGATTATTTCTTATGTTCAATGGAAGCCTCATTCCAGAGATAGTAGCCTCCGGGAGTTACCAGCAAGATGTGGCCCACCATAGGTGGGTGCTCCAATTAGGTACCCCTCTGGTGTCAAAAGATTGGATGTAACCATCCAAGTTGTATTTGTAAAAATCATTACTACTAATTAAATAGAGCTTGGATGACACATATTCCTAGGGTATGGAAACTAACACAACCGCCTATGGCCTTTTAGTTCTTCGTATTTAAATTAGGTGCTCCTTTCCATCAATGGGTTGGTAAATCCTACTACAGCTGGTTAAGATCCATTTAGGCTTCGCCTATGTCTGGAGCATTTGGCCCTTCGGGGGGCCTCACCCTACGGGTTCGGTAGGCCTCATGGCCAGAGGTATCCCAGTCCTCTGGTTACTATCACCCTTAGGTTAGATGATAGCTACTACTTACACTATCTTTAATCTCTAATGGTGTTAGTGGTAATGATTGGTTGGTATGGCCCGTAAGATAAAATCAAAATATGTATACTTTAATAATCTTATTACCTCTATTTGGAGGAATATTTGCAGTTAATCGTAATTGTGGCCTTAAAGGAGGTCCAGTGTTGAGTGTTATTTGTATAATTAGTACCGCTATTTAGTGTACTATTGCTTTTTATGAAGTGGCATTAATGGGTTCACCTGTATCCCTTAAATTAGGTAATTGGATTGAAGCTTTATATCTTAATGTAGAATGGGGATTTTTATATGATTCATTAACTGTATCAATGTTACTACCTATAATTTATGTATCTGTATTAGTACAAATTTATTCTTAGGGTTATATGGAATCAGATCCTCATTTACCAAGATTTTTCTCTTATTTATCCTTATTCTCCTTCTTTATGTTAATTTAGGTAACTGGTGAAAATTTATTAGTAGTCTTTTTGGGTTGGGAGGGCGTTGGTGTAGCCTCATATTAGTTAATTAATTTCTGGTTTACTCGTTAGGCAGCTAATTTTGCAGCCTTAAAAGCCTTCTAGATTAACCGTGTTGGTGATTGGGCCTTAACCTTAGGAATCTTATTAACCATTGGTTAGATTTATGATCTTAGTTAGGCTAGCCTATTCAGTTAGGCTAGCTATCTGAATGGTGATTTAGTCTTTATTTTATCTATACTATTTTAGATTGGAGCTGCTGCTAAATCAGCTCAGTTCGGTTTACATAGTTGGTAGGCAACTGCAATGGAGGGTAGATATCTAGTCAGTAACCTCTCTATGTATTTCAATTAGATTATATGTATTTTGATGGGTGTAGAAATTATTAATTCATTTCATGAAATTTAGCCATTTATTTATGATACCCTGTTATCTGCAACTCCTTAGGTTTAGACAGAATACCAGAAAAAAGCAGTTAATGGGCTATTACTTTCTGATGGTCATCTACGCCTACCAACAGGTAATGGTAATAGTAGATTGGAATTTACATTTAAAAAAGTGGTTTAGCCTTTTATGATTTGGATTAAATTTACTGTGTTTGGTAGTGTATCTAGTTCAGCCACACCTACTCCTTATCCTAAACACAATCCAACCCAATACTGGTTTAGTACCAGATCTTTACCTTTATTTACTGTATTACGTTCTTTATGGTATAGATGGGATGCAGATTAGGAAAAATTACTTAAAGTTGTACCTATGGAATTGGTAGCTGAGAACTTTGATGAAATTACTCTAGCTTTCTGGATTATGGGGGATGGTTACTGGTCTGAAGGCAGTATTTATTTATGTACCGAAAATTTTACTAAAGACGAGGTTAATGCCTTGATCAAATTATTGCATAACCAATTGGGTCTAGTAGCTACTATTAAAAAACGTGGCTCTGGTGCTCGTATTCGTTTTAGTCGTCGTAGTATAAGTAAATTACGAACATTGGTTCATCCTCATCTACATCCAAGTTTTTATTACCGTTTAGGCTTATAAGGATATTGCTAAAGCGGTCTATACATATAGTTTATTGACCCCCAGAGGGTCCATTGAATTATTTAAGGAGACGTTAATTGGGCAGTTGGGCCCTCCTAAAATCTTTTAATATGCTGGAAGGTTAACTAATCAGCAGGAAATCCTCAGAGACTACATAAAAGACTCATTGAGAAGAGATAGTCCAAGCATATCTGATTCAATTGGTCAGATTTGCATATTGCCAACTCCAGTTTCAGCTCTGATTCATGCCGCCACCATGGTAACTGCAGGTGTATATTTATTAATGCGTTAGAGTCCATTATAGGAATGGAGTTCAACAAGTTTAATTGTGATCACATGGTTAGGTGGATAGAGTGCATTATAGGGAGCAGCATGTGGTTAGTTAGAAAATGATTTAAAAAAAGTAATTGCATTTTCAACTACTTCACAATTAGGTTATATGGTAGTAGCTTGTGGATAGAGTCAATATAGTTTAAGTTTATTCCACTTAATTAATCATGCATTCTTTAAAGCATTATTATTCTTATCTGCAGGTGCAGTAATTCATGCTTTATCAGATCAACAAGACATGCGTAAAATGGGTGGATAGGTTTAGTTATTACCTAAAACTTACAGTATGATTTTATTAGGTAGTTAGTCTCTGATGGCCTTTCCTTTTTAGACTGGATTTTATTCTAAAGATTATTTATTAGAAATGGCTTTAATTCCCAATAATGCTACTTCTACAGTTGCATATGTTTAGGCATTATAGGCTGCTATCTTAACTGCTACTTATTCAGCACGTTTAATGATTTTAACCTTTTAGAGTTCTCCACATTATCCACATACTGTATTAGAATCCATTGCAGATCCATCTAAATTAATGTTGATACCATTATAGATCTTAGGTTTTGGAGCTGCATTTGTAGGATATCTAACTCATGAATTATTTTAGGGATAGGGTTCAAGTTTTTATCAACAAGCCTTATTTACTCATCCTAATAATTTAACTTTATAGGATGGTCCATTATCTGCTCCATCATGGTTAAAATTTCTACCACCTGCAACATTATTAATATTATTAACCTTAATTCCAATTAGATCTAGATTGGGTAACATTGTAACCGGTGCTACAGGCACTACCGGTAATGTAGGTAATGTAGGTAATGTAGGTTCAGTAGGACCACATAAATTATCTTTATGGACTGGTATATTAAATCATTTCAATATCTATAATCATTGGATAATGCATAATAGCTAGAATTTCGGTAATATTGTTTTTAGATATTGGGATCGTGGATTGGTAGAATTATTAGGTCCAATGGGATAGATGAAAGTAATTCATTATTAGGCATTTAGAGTAGAATCAACAGGATTTATACCACATTATGCATTTATTATAGTATTTAGTATGGTGATTGGTATCAGTATGTGTGCCTTGAAGTGATAGGGCCAAACCAGTAGCTCATCGACTCACACCTTAGGGTACCCAATCATTACCAATATTAGCTGCATTATTAGCTTAGTTATTAGTTCTTACGTCTTACTAGGCATTTATTATTGGTGGTTGCCCTCAGGAAGTAACCAATGCTGTAACCGTGATCGTAGCCTTAGGTGCCTGTGGACCCCAGGGAGCTCCCTGGGGTCGGTAGCCATTGCTCCCCTGCAGGTTACAGCTGATCCATTCGCCTATGGCTCATTCCAATAGATAGGCACCAAATTAACATAAATAACACTATTAAGGTAGATAAACTAGATATTAAATATAACTCAACATTACTAAAATAATATACTCCTACAGCAGCACCAACTCCCTCTTCTGGGGTAGCTGCACATATTAGTTGGAGAAGTTGCTATCACCCACCATAGGTGGGGTATTTAGAGTTAGTAATGTTGGCCCACTGGTAGCTGATCCTGGTGGGCACCCTCTGGTAGCCCTCGGAGAGGGGCCAGATCTGTACTACGTACTCCAGCAGTTCTTTGTTTGGCACCCACCATAGGTGGGTTCGATCGACACATCTGCAGGTAGTTTGGGTACTCGTCTAGGAAGCCCGAAGGATTGGTGCAACTAACTCACCATCATAAAGATCAGGCACCCATTGATCTTTATCTCTAAGTGCAGCTCTAAAATATTGGTTCTTACGTCTTAGCCTAGTATGCAATTAAAGTATCGATGAATACAAAGTATCCATCATCATTTATAATTCAAATTGTATCAGCAGTTACGGCCTCAGGGAGTCGGCTACAGCTATCGGAGGGAGCTTGATGGCACCACCTATGGTGGGTGATCCCATACAACTGCTGGAGTTAAACACAACCGAAGGTGGGATTGAGTATAACTCAATGGATTAAGTAGCACCGGTGCACCGAAGGGTCCACTGGGCGGCTACAGCCGTTTCTCACTAACTAAGTACCCGAAGTTAGACTCGAACTAACATTGTTGGTTTTGGAGACCAAAGTACTAACCATTATACGATTCGATTGGACGGAATGAGCTATGCTCATACCTACATTCCTAATACTCACTGACACCAGTAGCTACAGGCGCTATCGGATGCAGCCTACAGGCGCTACCAGAGGTAGCTACCGGACCCCGAAGGATCTGCAACCGGGCGGATCGCCGAATGGCTATGCGATGGCAATGGCTCCCGGTGGAAACATTCGGAGCTACCCTAATAATGAGCAGCTGGGCTACCGGATGGCGTAACCAAAGGGCCTAACCTACCAGTGCTATAGGGGCTACCAGGGTGAAATCTCATTACCACTTACACCATCAGCAATTGAACATGGTATAACCGGTAGCTATTCTTTGGTAGGAGGCCCGGATCTTTAGGTGCTGCAACCGGAGGGCACCCACCGTAGGTGGGGCCACAGAGTCTCTGAGGTCACGTAATCAAGCCTTATCTTTCTTAGCTTATCTGACCCTAGAACTTAGCTATCTTAACATTGGTAATTTAGTCTAATTTAGGGTTGTAACCAATCGAACTAGGAGAATCTGAATGAGTTTATCAGCTAATTATTTACAAGTTATTAAAGTCAATATAATTATACCTTAAATCTAAAATCCTAAATGATAAATGGATAGATCGGGATTGGTACTACTATTGGATTGGCTAGCTGCTCCCTCCTGTAGCCCGAATGATTAGGTTAGATGATGGTTACCTTTTTATTCTTGTGATTAGCTGTAGCATTATTATATGCTTATACTGGTTCAAGCTGATTAGACCAGCACCTAACCAGATACTAGAAATATTAGATATACAATCATCTTGAAATTAGTCTAGATCTTATTTGCTCCCTCTGGGGTCACTATGGTAGATAAACTAGATAACAACCAACCAATATTAATAAGAAATATTTAACTGATTAGGTCGTAATTGGAGTTGGTACACCAGTGCAGCTACAGGAGGGATGCAACCAGAGGGGTCGTAAAGACCCCCTCTTCAAGGGGTCTACCAGCACTACCAGCACTACCAGCACTACCTAACCAGATGGGCAATGAACTACCAGATATTAGTTCTTACGTCTTACTTGGTTAGCTTGGTGTTAGTCCACTGAATCGTGAAGTAGCCACCAGGTCCTAAACCTGCTGATAACATTGGCACCTAATGGAGTAGCTCATTGGGCAACGTATTAGTGTAATAGTAAATCTCTTTAAACCGCAGCTTCCGCTACGATTACCTTGTTTCGACTTATCCCCCCTTACCTATTAAGCTTGGCGGGATTGACGGGCGGTTTGTACGATTTCGAGACTTTTATTCACCACGGGTTGATAAACCGTGATTACTAGCAATTCCAACTTCAAGAGCTCGGATTCCAGATCTCTATCCGAATGATATTTATTAATGCTAATATCTTTGTAGCATGTGTGTAGCCCTTTTCATTGGGCCGTGCGTGCTTGAAGTATTCCCTATTGGTCATTAGGGGAGTTGCTCTATTAGGATCACTTCTAGAGCTTACAACAGCCATGCAACACCAAATCGAATGATCAGAAAAGGTAAGATTTATAGCGTACCATCTAATTAAACCACATGCTCCACTGCTGGTGTCAAAACCCGCCAAATCAATTCCATTTCAGCGTTGCCACTGTACTATGGAGGTGGAATGTTAGCCCATTAAGAGAGATCACATTCAGTATTTAGGGTGTGGACTACTCGGGTCTCTAATCCGATTTGCTCCCCACACTTTAGTGAATCAGCGTCAGTTACTTAATAGAATAATGCTGTCGCTAGTAGATGTTCTAACCCATATCTCCAGATTTCATCCTTTCATGGGTTATTCCTTATTCTCCTCAAGTAACTCTAGTTGACCCTTTCGGGCTCTGAACCGCCTAATCACGCTTAATACCTGTTAAAGGTTCAAACGCAATCCCACCTGTATTACCGCGGCTGCTGGCACAGGTTTGGCCGGGATCAATCTCTAAACTAATTCATTCTATCAGTTTAGTTATCCTAAGATTTCATTAGCTGGGTCAAGCTTTCGCCTATTGCCCAATATTCCTCACTGCTGCCTGTGGGAGAAACTTGATCTATTTCTCTGTGGCCTAAGCTAAAGATCATCGGCATGGGTTGACCCATCTACCTAATCCTCAGGGTGAATTATCCATATAATGATTAAATTATATGGGTAAATAGACCCCATACTCACCTATTGCCCAAATTAATGGACCAGCATGTGTTAAGCTAATGAAGTGCGTTTAGACTGAGCTATGATCATACACTAACTCTAGACTTCCGGAATTCCATCCGATCTGTACTACTTATTGCTAATTATCATTACCACCTACACCACTATAAATTGAAAATGGTATAAGTGGTAGCTGAATGTGGCACCTATAGGGTGCCTAAAGGTAACCATCATCTAACCTAAGACCCTCTGGGGTCAAAAAGAATCGCTGCACGAAGTTAATCTTATCTTATTAGTTTAGCCAATGCTTCTGTAATGGGACCTCCGGGCTATGCCATCCGGTAGCACTGGTACTCCATTAGGTTAGATTGGTTACACCCGGAGGGTGACCGGAGGGAGCCCGGAGGGAGCCACATGAAAAGGTGCAGCAACACCAAGTAACCTACCTCTGATTGATGAGCAGCTCCCCCATATATCTTGTTGATGACCAGTGCAGGTATTGATCAACTGATGAACCCACCATAGGTGGGGTGTATTTGAACCTGATTTACCTTTAATGGGACCTCCATAGTACATTATGTTAGATCTCTGGTTCCTAACCAGAGATATCTGGGATGGATACTTATTTTCTTATATGCCTTCTGATTTGGAAGCCTACTGACCCCAGAGGCCCATCCGTAATTATGTGTGCCATTTAGTTATGATAAATAGAAATCTAAATTACCAATATTTAGGTAATAAAGATAAAGTTAATACCCTAATTATTTCAACATTATTATCTTAATAGTGAAGTATAATTAACCATCCAAGCTTGGTTAGAAGTGGGTGGATAGAAATCTAAAATAAGTACAAGCTAATAAAGTTAATAGAATATCTTTAGTACAATTAATT
>Ga0157370_10009320_pt1 | contig 10509 bp, 7 predicted proteins | sample C35metaG_FD_113463 | JGI IMG/M metagenome (GOLD analysis project Ga0157370, IMG submission 113463) | Corn rhizosphere microbial communities from Kellogg Biological Station, Michigan, USA - C3-5 metaG | ecosystem: Host-associated > Plants > Roots > Rhizosphere > Soil | place: USA: Michigan... | reverse complement strand
TTTAGTGACTTCTAGTGAATCATAAATTTTTGGAAGTTCAACATCTTTACCGTTGAAAACTACGTCTACTACTGGTCCAATGATTTGAGCAACTTTTCCTATTACTTTTGACATTACTTATGTGTTTATTAAATAGCTATTTAGGTTTATCGAAAATACCTCTTTTTTCAGAGCGCAAAGATAATTTTTTAAAATATAAAATCAATTTTTTTTTCATAAAAAATACCACGATTTTGTTTGATTCATAAAACTTACCCAAAAAACAAGCAAAAAAGCATTTTTTTAATAGAAAGAAAAAAAACCGCTTCATCTTAAAAATGAGCGGTTTTTTGAGATCAAAAATCGTTATAATTATAATTTCGCCGGAAACAGAACCGGATAATTCCCAATATCTACACCTTTTAAATTTGAACCGTATTTACCATTAATTGCCTGAATAAATTTATTAGCAATAAAAGCATACCCTCTTGGAGAAGGATGAACTCCATCTAAAGAAAACATACCTCCCGTAACAAATGTCGCTTTTAATGTAAAATTGTTCATTGTAATACCACTTGGCTTATTTAGATCTGCCATAATTGATTCTGCATCAACAATTGCTAAACCATTTGCTTCTGCAACTGCTTTTATTGTTGAATTATAAGCTGCTGTTGCCACTCCAATTTCTGCTACTTCAGAAGGAAGTAAAACATATCTGTCAGGCAAAGGAAAAGTAACTCCTAACTGCGATAAAGCAGGAGAAGGTGAAGCAATTCCATCAAGCGCTACACTTGGAACTTTTCCAATTCTGCTGGAAGCCCCCAAAACAATTAAGTCAGTAGGAACCGCTTGTCTCGCTCTTCCAAAAATCTGCCCCATAACCGTAGCGGTAGTCGCATCTAATCCGCCGCCCATTAATACTGTTTTTAAACTTGCCGACAAATCAGGCAAGGTCTCGTCTACAATTAATAACGGATTATTTCCAGTTGTAGACAAAAGATTAATTCGGCTTCCCTGCCCTAAAAAAACTAAAGCATTACGCAATGGCCCGTACAATTGAGCGTTTAAAGTATTTACTAAGCTAACTCCTCCGGCACTTAAATTAGCCTGAGTAAGTTGATTATATGCAATTACATGAAAATGAGGAAGAGTTGTAATAACCGGTAAATTAGCCACAACACCTTTTCTTCCACCAGCAACAAGCTGCGTAACCAATCCTTTATATGCCGCATCGAAAGTGGCAGGCGGCGTTAAAGGATTCACCGTTGGGTCTCCACCAGCAGTTGCATATCCTAATTCATCATTTCCTCCAATCCATAATGAGAAGAAAGTAGGATTTTGACTTAAAGCATCTGCCAAAACTGTAGTTGTTGCACTTGAAGCAAAACGAGCAAAATAAGGATTCGCCGTTCCTGCAGCTACCCCGGCCGGATTACCATAACCAGGCGCCAGCAAATGAAAAGATTTAGCGCCAGGAACTCCTAAATTATTAAAACTACCCGTCAAGTGAGCTGTAACTTCTGTTGTTGGCACTCCACTAACAGGATCAACAGTTGAAACTGGATGCTCCGGCGTAACAGTTGTATTAAAATAAAAACGAGGCCCGGCAATAACATTACCTCCTAACAACAAACCTCCAATATTATCTTTTGTAAAAGGCGTTGTAAATGTTCCTCCTCCTGCCAAAGCAAATTGCTGTGCCAAGATATTAGGATATGCACCTTCCTGTCCTTTAATAAATAGAGCATTGTCACTAAAACCCGCTGCAAAAGAATCTCCTAACGCAACATATTTAGAAAAATTAGCAGAACCAGATGTCAAAGGCTGACCATCTGAAGAATCTACAACGGTAACCGCGTCATCGTCGCTGTTACAGGCCGCAAAGGTCAACGAAACCAATAAGAGCCATTTGAAATTTTTTATCATGATTATATATTTTTAAATTATTTCTTTCTAAAAAGATCACTTCATTGAAAGCAAATAATATGATTATAGTATTTTAAAGATTTTCAATTACGGATTAATTGTCCAAGAAGCAAAGTATTGCTGTCCTATTAATCCAGCCCCAATTACCTGGTAGTATTCTTTACCGCCAATGTTCGCCGCTCCTAATTTCACAACCGATTTTAATTGTGGAATTCCATAATTAATCTGAGCATCTATTACTGTTGCAGATTTGATTATACCATCAGCAAATCCTGCCTGCCATAAATATTCGCTATTCCATCTTCCGCTGACATTAAATCCAAAATTTTTGAATAATTTTTCATTTCCAAGAGAAACTTTAACTCTATGTTTTGGAGTATTAAAACTAGCCTCAAAACTTGGATCTTTCGCCTGATCAAAATCAAATTGAGCGTAATTATAATTAACTCCTAATTCGAAGTCAGAAACTATTTTTCTAGAAAGACCAACCCCAAATCCTAATGAATGAATTTCTACATCTGAATTTGTATATAATTGATACGTTCTATATTCTCCGTTTTGAAGAGCACGTATAGATTGTGCGCCTGCATCAGTAATCGGATTACCAGGTATTGGCAAGTTTGGACTATCCTGTGCTGTTCCATAGAAAGGAGAAACCACATTTAAATTACCAATAAAATTATTGTAGATATTATAGTAACCATTAATATCGATTGACATTCCTTCAAAAACAGAACGATATCCTAATTCAAAAGCTTTCACTTCTTCCGGTTTAACAAGATTAGCTCTTGATTTCGTTAACAACGCAGCCGCTGCAACAGGATTAGTTCCGGCCATAGCAGAAAAAGCGCTAACAGAACTTGCTATATACGAATTGTAATAAGCATCGTTACCATTCATAACTTTCGACGGACCTCCATTATACGCCTGACCTTCTGCACTAAGATTAAAAGTTTCATTAAATCTAGTTAAGTTATCCGGAGCAGATCCAAGCAATACAGCATTTCCGATATTAAATCCGATATACTGATCCTGAGTTGACGGGTTTCTGAAACCTGTTTGGAAAGATCCTCTGAAAATATGATTTTTTCTTTCACCTGCCGAATATACCAAAGACAAGCGCGGTGAATAATTTCCATCAAAATTTTTAGACTTATCATAACGAATAGAACCTGTAAACTTCAATCTGTCGTCCATGAATTTTTTCATTAACTGAACGTAAGCACCATATTCGTTATAATCAATTGGTCCATTTGCATCTGTGTAGATTCTTCCATGAGAATTTAATTCATAAGCTCTAAATGATCCCCCAGCCTGAATTTCAGCAAATTTTATTAGATCTCTGAAATTGTAATTAACATCTGAATGATAAATTTTAGAATTATCTACCAATTTTGAACCAGAAAGAACATCTGCTTCATTTATAACCTGATTAAATGCGCTTTGAAATTGAGGTGTTCCCGGTAAAAATCGTCCTGTATCAGCTGTAGCTCTTGCTGCAGCATGAGCTTGCTGCGGATTCATCCCTCCTAAAGTTCCCTGAATAAAAGCCCCTGCATATTGACCAAACCAAGTATTATCGTCTTTCCATTTTCTGTTTACATTAATCCCTGTAAAAACCATATCGTAAGAATGCCCTCCATCTTCTGAAGTCATATAACCTCTTAAGAAAAAGTTTTTTCCTTTAAATTCTAATTTATGCTGCTGCATAAAGAAGTCATTTAAATAATATCTGTTTGCTCCTTGGTAAACCGCATTACCAGTACCAAATTTACTCTGCCAGATAATCTCTAATCTTTCATCACCAAAAGGTCTGCCGTGAAAAGAGAAATCAACTTTTTTATTTGCTGCTTTATTATTAGTTAAATCTATTTCGTTGTACCCAGTTCTGCTTACATTTGAATTTGGAAGAAGATTAGATGCTCCTGCAGGAATTAACCCCATAGCTTCTAATTTTAAACCAACCCCTTTAATGTTTGTAGAAGCCTCATCACCATATACGTTGATACCATCGTAGTTAGGATCTGTTCTATCAACACCTGATCTTGTTTTATCATTGTAATTTGTTGCATACCAATCTGTAGCCTGCATATAAGTAAAATTCGCTTTTGCTGCAAAATATTTATTAAAAGCATGCGCGAATCGAATACCAAAATCATAGTAACTATTTGTACCCGCTGCCTCTTGTGAAGTTACACCATATTTAAAATAAGTTGAAACACCTTGATAGGTAAAAGGGCTTTTACTATTCATGAATAAAATTCCGTTGAATGCATTTGCTCCATATAAAGCTGATGATGCTCCAGGAAGCAGCTCCACACTTTGAACATCAATTTCGGAAACTCCAATCATGTTTCCTAAAACGAAATTCAACAGCGGAGATGAGTTATCCATACCGTCTACCAATTGCATAAAACGAGTATTGGCTACGGTTGCAAATCCTCTGGTATTTACAGATTTAAAAGTCATACTACTTGTATTCATCTGCACCTCTTTTAAATTCTCTAAACCATCATAAAAAGATGGCGAAGCAGTCTTCTTAATATCCTGAATACCCATTCTTTCAATTGTAACAGGAGATTCTAAAATACGTTCAGGTGTTCTTGAAGCCGAAACCACGATCTCATCCAGCTTATTTTCTTCGCCTTTTAAAACCACATTTACTTTTTGACTTGCCGATGTTACATTAACTGTTACCGTTTCAAATCCTACCGCCGAAACTTTTATCGAAAAGGGCAGTTTAGCATTTGTAGTCAATTTAAATGTTCCATCAAAATCAGTTGATGCACCAGTACTGCTGCCTGATACAACAACATTGGCACCGGGAATAGATTGTTTGTTACCATCAGTAACAGAACCTGTAATTGTATTCTGCGCAAAGGATATTCCGCTGAAAAACAACATAATTAGCAAATAGACTCTCATTAGGGTTAGGTTTTTGGTTAGTTTTATTACTAGTTTGTATAGCCAAAATACAAATAATTTTAATATTAATAATAAAATGTTAAAAAAAACCAATATTAAGTACAATTTTTGCAACAATTTTAACTATTTCGTAATTACTTTTATTAGATTAAAATCAATATTTAATTACAATATCAACAACAATACTATGCATACATATAAAATTTCGTAACATTTTTGAGAATTTAATAAAAATACATATCGCAGAAAAAAAATTTGGCAATAAAAAAAAGCGAGACCTAAATCTCGCTTTTTTAACATTATCTAAGCTTTTAACTTACTTAGACTTTACTTCTTCTACTTTATCTAATCTGTTTTTCAAATCAATGATTTGTTTATTCTGCTCAATCATATACAAAGTCATTTCTTCGATTTTCTGAAGAAGTTTTGCATTCATTTCTCCAAGGTTAATTCCGTTTTTCAAAACCTCTTCTTCACTTGGAATATTTTCTAAATGTCCTTTTTCAGCAATATGTTTTTCTACTTCAATAAGGGTTGGCAGATTGTATTCTTTTTTAAATACAAAATCAGACCAGCCATCCATATCTCCATTCACTTCCTGCGAATGGATTGTTCCTTTTACATCTAGTTTGTTTTTTGGGTTTAGTTCTCCTATGCCAACGTTACCATTATCCATTATAGTGAAACGATTACCACACATTCCTCCAGCGCAACCTAAATCATCATAGGCCCAAAACTGTAAGCTATTTCCGTAACCGCCAGTCATATTATAAATATTCCAACTGGTTGCAGAACCAGTACTTGTTTTTAAAGGGTTTTTTAATTGTAACTGACCTCCTATAACATCTGATACAGAACTAATAATTGCTCCCTGAAATGATGCATTCCCCCTTACATCTAATTTATGGGATGGATTTGCCGTACCAATACCTACATTGTCACCATTAGCAGGAAAAATACTTTGAGCAAAAGTAATTTGCGAAACAAACATCACAAATAATAAAACAAATCTTTTCATTGTTTATTTTTGGTTTTTCTTTAATAATTCAATTTCTTTTTTCATTTCAATCATATACAAAGTCATTTCTTCTATTTTCTGCAATAACTTCGCATTCATTTCGCCAAGGTTAATTCCGTTTTTCAAAACTTCCTCTTCACTTGGAATATTCTCTAAATGTCCTTTTTCGGCAATATGTTTCTCTACTTCTTGAAGTGTTGGCAAATTGTATTCTTTTTTAAATACAAAGTCTGACCAGTTATCCATATCTACATTTACCTCCTGCGAATGGATAATTCCTTTTACATCCAGTTTGTTTTCGGGATTTGATTCTCCTATACCAACATTGCCGTTGCCTAAAATTCTCATCTTTTCTGTTTGCCCCGTCAAATGAGAATCTTCAGTAAAAAATTGGAGTCCGTAATTGTTACTTCCTGCATTTTGAGTAATAGATCTAATTGATGTACCTGTGGTATCAAAATTGCTTATATTTACTGAATGTGCCACCATAATAGAAGAAACACCATCAACATTTTCAATATTTCTTATTAATAAATTTCCTCCAGAAACATCAAGTTTTGCTAAAGGATTATTCGTTCCTACTCCCAAATTACCTTGAATACTTTGATTACCCACAAAATCATTAGCTCCTTTAGTTGCTAATTCAATCCAAGGATTCCAAGTATTAGCATCCCCATTTTTGGTTCTAAAGGAAATATGACTACTCCAGTAATCACTACTTATCTGGGTATCGTAATTATTATCAAATCCTCCAAAGCTAATAAGAGAACCATTCCACGGGGTTCCCGATGTCGCATAGGAAAAGGTATATCCTCCTTTAAAATTATCCGCGGTTCCTTCAACCCAAATATGAGATGTTGGTTCTAATTTTTGTGCATTTAAATTAGAAATTAATAATCCCATTACAATCGTAAACAACAGTTTTTTCATGTTCTTTTTTATATCATTTTAATTTTTCTTCAATATTAGACAATCTCTCTAAAACATTTTTCAAAACTTCATTTTCTTTTTCCAATAATTCAATTCGTAAAGATTGTTTATTATTATTCTTTTCCTGTTCAATAGCATAAAGCGTCAATTCCTCAATTTTTTGCAATAATTTAGAATTCATCTGCCCTAAACTAATTCCGTTTTTCAAAACTTCCTCTTCACTTGGAATATTCTCTAAATGTCCTTTTTCGGCAATATGTTTCTCTACTTCTGTAAGCGTTGGCAGATTATATTCTTTTTTAAATACAAAATCAGACCAATTATCCATATCTACATTTACTTCCTGCGAATGGATAATTCCTTTCACATCCAGTTTGTTTTTGGGATTTGATTCTCCTATGCCAACGTTACCATTATCCATTATAGTGAAACGATTACTGCACATGCCTCCAACACAACCTAAATTATCATAGGCCCAAAACTGTAAGCTGTTTCCGTAACCGCCTGTCATGTTATAAATAATCCAACTATTTGCCGTACCACTGGATAATTTAGAAGGATTTACAATTCGCATTTGCCCCCCCATTTCACCTGACCTGGAAGTTGTAATTGCCCCACTAAAAAAACCATCACCACGCACATCAAGATCATAAAGCGGTTCAGTAGTTCCAATACCTACAGAACCTGCGGTTGGAAATCTATTTTGAGCATAACTCAAATTTAATACTAAAAAAAAGGCATAAAACAGTATTCTATTCATCATTTTAATTTTTATAATTTATATTAATAGTTCTTTTTTCTTTAAATAATTATGCCTTTTAAGTTTCAACTGCATCCTTTATAATGACATAATAATAGTTTTCATTTTTGATTGATTTTCTTCTTTCAAAAATCAACTTCTTTAGATTGTTTGTTAATCTTCTTTTTTATTTTATTTGAAAAATTAATTACACTAGGGCAATATTTCTCTTAATCATTCTTTTGAACAATCAAGTTATCTTCGATATTTACAATTACCAAACCTGATGATTTATAAACTAAAAAATTAAAACTCCCCTTTTTCTTCACTATCGAATCTCCAATATCAACCTTTTTATAGCAATTATTCCAAACGTTTACTATCTCTCCTGATTTCAATTTTAATTTACAAATTGAATGATCTGAAGAATCTATATACTTATTGACAACAAATCCTTTATATTCATAATTTATTTCATCTTCATAATTTACCATATCTTTTGATTTTTGAAAAAAAGAAATAGTAATCAACAAAATAATTAAACCCAAAACACCTAAACTCCAATATTTTTGTTCTTTACATGGCATCAAACCATTCATCCCATTGCTCATAACATATCAAAAATTAAAATGTCTATCTCTAGATTCTGTAAAAGTGCCAACACCCGCTCTGCAAAGTCTCCTTTCTTAAAATCGTAATTGCTGTGCGAAGTCTCCCTACTTCGTACCCGTTTGCATATTCTTTTTTAGAAATTCGTAACCCTATATCGATCTTTGACTTTTCGAAGTCAGGAGACTTCGTAGAGCCAGGAATTATTTCGTTTTAACCTCAATGCCTCTTTTATTTAATTCTTGTATAATTTCTTTAATATTTTCACCATACCATCCATCTATCTCGTCTACACTAAATAAGCTTTTTTCTTCTCCTTTTTTATAAATTCTAAAACGAATACCCCAAGATTTTCCTTCATTTTCTTGTTTATAAGTAAATAATAAGTCCTCATACCTATATGATTTTACATCTCTTTTAAAAAACCACTTAGCAAAAATCAATTCAATATGATCATTTTGTAACTCTATAGAAATTAAACTCTTAACAAGAGAGATAATTACATTAGGAATAATTACTATTAAAATCCAAACTATTAAAATATTTTCAAGATGTAATTTACCTCCTAAGGCAAAAAAAACCAGAAAGATATGGGATATTAAAAACCGATGTAGTAAATACTTTTTGTTTCTTTCGAATATCATTTTTATTATTGTTTATTATTAAATAGTAAAGAAAAGCCACTATTATAAGTACCATATGTACTATAGATTGAAATCCCATTATATATTACGTTTTCCCCTCTATATAATTCCTTAACGGCTCTAACCGTCCCTTTAGTATTCCCCAAAAGCGTAGGAGCATTACCTACACTTCCAGTAATCCAAGCAGAAGTAAAATCAATCATAGGAGCATATCTACTTCCTTTCTTTCCTGCTATGAATCCTGGAATAGTAGAATAATCATGTAAGACTGAATCAGGTCGATCATTAAAAGAATCAGCCATTTGAGCCATTCCAATTGAAGTTTGTCCAATTGTCAAACTTAATGCAAGTCCAGATGCACCTCCTGTCTCTGGAATAGCTCCTATAGCTCCAATCGTAGCAACAACTCCAAAAGTGGTATTCATTAAACCATTACCAAATTTTGACTGAGGCTCCAATAATTGCGATTGAAAAACATCACCTCTATCTAAAGTATGATGACATGCCACACAAGGAATTGTATTGTTGCCAACACCCTCTTTTTTATCTCCAGATTTTGCTATACTGATATAATCATCATTTACAAAAGAATGTAAATTATTCATCCATCCAATTGCGCTAGCTCCTAAAGCTGGCTTATTATTATAATTATCAATATAACTATTAACCCCTGTTGTAGCATTATACGATCCAACACTTGAAGTTGTACTTGAAACCGCACTCAACCATGTAGCAGAATCCCATTTAAAAGGATTTGCTTCTCCGCCACTGGCAGCGCCTCCATGCACATAAGTCGAAAAAATAAATCCTAATACAAATCCAAAAATAGATTCTCCACTTGGATCTGTATATTTTAGCGGATTATTTACAACGTACCCATAACGGTTGTAATTTTGTGTATTAAATGGATCCTGAATATTATTATCAGGCTGTAAAAAACGGTGCAGTTTTGGGTCGTACAAACGTGCATTCATATTAATAAGGCCTACGCTCTGTAAATGTTCATGACCAGTATAACCGCGATCTAAAATGGTTAACCCTGCTAATGTATTTCCGGCTCCGTCTTGCACCTTAGCAATATCTCCCCAGGCATCGAACAATCTTTTTTCGACAACAGCACCAGTTTGATCCGTAATGGCAACAATAGACCCTTGATAATCCCTTTGTAAATATAAATATTTCTTATTGGCTATGCCATCGCTTTTAAATACTAGAGGTGCCGTGTAACCATCACCGCCAATATAAGTAACAAAATCTGTAACTCCGGTTTGTTTATTTTCTTTAATTTCTACACTGCCATCGGCCGCATAATATTTTCGGAAAGGTCTTTTAAGTTTCTCGTCATTCAAATCGCCATAAAACATTGCCGCACCACTATTATTATCATTATAATCAAAACTTATTTTGTCTGCGTCTTTTTCATCAATCAGCACCGGGCTTTTAAATACATTATAATTTATAAGCTGCGATGGTTTTGCAGTATAATAAGGCAATGCCTCTGGGCTTACTGTTATAGATGCATTTTGATACGGATTCTCTTTAGAATAATTATAAGTTCCTAAATTATTCTGGGTAATCCTGCCTTTGTTGTCATAAGCTTGATTTTCCTTATTTCCCTGTACATTAACGTATTCTGTTAATCGGTCTAAATTATCATGTTTAAAACTTTCATTCCAACCAAACAAACTATTGGAACGTTTGTCCAGATTTCCTGTTTTTACATCAAAAACGGCGTTTAA
>Ga0157370_10009317_pt1 | contig 10511 bp, 7 predicted proteins | sample C35metaG_FD_113463 | JGI IMG/M metagenome (GOLD analysis project Ga0157370, IMG submission 113463) | Corn rhizosphere microbial communities from Kellogg Biological Station, Michigan, USA - C3-5 metaG | ecosystem: Host-associated > Plants > Roots > Rhizosphere > Soil | place: USA: Michigan... | reverse complement strand
TTCAAGATCGACGTGAAGGTGGTCGGTGCCTATCCGGGCCCGGTGATCACCCGCTTCGAGATGGAGCCCGCGCCGGGCATTCGCGGCTCGCAGGTGTCCAGCCTGGACAAGGACATCGCGCGCGGCCTGTCGGTGGTCAGCGTGCGCGTGGTCGACGTGATTCCCGGCAAGAACGTGATCGGGCTGGAGATTCCCAACACCCGCAAGCAGATCGTCTACCTGTCCGAGATCCTGCGCTCGGACAAGTACGACCAGATGAAGTCGCCGCTGGCGCTGGCACTGGGCAAGGACATCGGCGGCAAGCCGATCGTGGTCGACCTCGGCAAGATGCCGCATCTGCTGGTGGCCGGCACCACCGGTTCCGGCAAGTCGGTGGCGGTCAACGCGATGGTGCTGAGCCTGCTGTACAAGGCCAGTCCGAAAGACGTGCGGATGATCATGATCGACCCGAAGATGCTGGAGCTCTCGGTGTACGAGGGCATTCCGCACCTGCTGGCGCCGGTGGTCACCGACATGAAGGAAGCGGCCAACGCGCTGCGCTGGTGCGTGGCCGAGATGGAGCGTCGCTACAAGCTGATGGCGGCCGTCGGCGTGCGCAACCTGGCCGGTTTCAATAAGAAGGTGAAGGACGCCGAGAACGCCGGCCAGCCGCTGCTCGATCCGCTGTTCCGGCCCAATCCGGAGATGCCGAACCTGGCCGCCGAGCCGCTGGAGCCGCTGCCGAACATCGTGGTGATCATCGACGAATTCGCCGACATGATGATGATCGTCGGCAAGAAGGTGGAGGAGCTGATCGCCCGCCTGGCGCAGAAGGCGCGCGCCGCCGGCGTGCACCTGATCCTGGCCACCCAGCGTCCCTCGGTGGACGTGATCACCGGCCTGATCAAGGCGAACATTCCCACCCGCATCGCATTCCAGGTCTCCAGCAAGATCGATTCGCGCACGATCCTCGACCAGAGCGGCGCGGAGGCGCTGCTCGGCCACGGCGACATGCTGTACCTGCCGCCCGGCACCGCCACGCCGGAGCGCGTGCACGGTGCCTTCGTCGACGATCACGAGGTGCATGGCGTGGTCAACTGGCTGAGGTCGCAGGGCGCGCCGGACTACATCGAGGGCGTGCTGGAGGAAGTGCAGGCCACCGGCGACGGCAAGTTCATCAACGACTCCGGCCTGCCGCAGGAAGGGGAAGAGGGCGGCGATGCCGATACCCAGCTTTACGACAAGGCGGTGGCCGTGGTCACGCAGACCCGCCGCGCGTCGATCTCCGGCGTGCAGCGCCACCTGCGCATCGGCTACAACCGCGCCGCGCGGCTGGTCGAGCAGATGGAAGCCGACGGCGTGGTCAGCGCCCCGCAACACAATGGCAACCGCGAAGTACTGGCGCCGCCCCCGCCAAAGAATTGAGATAAAACGCCGGCAGGAGCCCGCTGGCGGGCGATGCTCCTGCTCTGGTCTCCCACCGTGCGACATGGCAAAAGGCATCGCCCGCCAGCGGGCTCCTACCGATCGGTTAAGCCGTTGCTGTCCACAATCAAGATCCTCGCCATGGCGGAACGCCCGATGAAACGCCTCCTGCTTGTCCTGCCCACCTTGTTGCTGATGATGGTTTCGGCTGCGGCGCATGCCGCCAGCGGTCCGGCCCGCGCGCGGCTCGATGCGTTTGCCACCGGGCTGCACTCGCTGACCGGCCATTTCAGCCAGACCCTGACCAATGCCAATGGCCAGGCAGCCAAGACCAGCTCCGGCACGCTCGCCCTGGAAGCGCCGCGGGAATTTCGCTGGGACACCCTGGCGCCGTACAAGCAGACCATCGTGGCCGACGGCGGCCGGGTCTGGATGTACGATCCCGACCTCGAGCAGGTGACGGTGCGCAAGCAGAATACCGAAGAGGCGCACAGCCCGCTGACCGTGCTGACCGATCTCAAGCAGTTGGACAGGGAGTTCAAGGCCAGCGAACGGGGCGAGCATGACGGGCTGATATGGCTGCGGCTGACCTCGACCAGCAAGGACCCGCAGTTCGCTTATGTCGATCTCGGCTTCGATGACAAGGGTCTCGCCCGCATGGCCTTCCGCGTCCAGGTCGGGTCGACCACCGAGATCCGCTTTTCTGACTGGCAGCGCAACCCGTCGCTGCCGGTGGGCAGCTTCACCTTCGTGCCGCCGAAGGGCGCCGACGTGATCGGCGACGTGCCGGACATATCGATCCAGCCGATCAAGGACTGAGACGGTGCCGGTGTTGCGCAAGCTGCCGCGCTGGGCCTGGTACGGCACTGGCATCCTCGCGTTCATCGCGGGCATGGTCAACGCGGCGGGCTATCTCGGCTTCCGGCATGAGTCCATCAGCAACATGACCGGCAATACCAGCTTGCTTGGTATCGCACTTGGCAACTCCAGCGGCAGCGAGGCGGTCCACTGGGCTCTCGCGATCATGGCGTTCGTGTTCGGCGCCACGCTGAGTGGCATGATCGTGCAGCAAAGCACGCTGAAGCTCGGTCGCCGCTATGGCGTGGCGCTGGTGCTGGAGTCGCTTCTGCTGGTCGCCGCCGTCCCGTTGCTCGAGGCTTCGAATTCCGCGGGCCTGTACCTTGCATCGGTGGGCATGGGGTTGCAGAACGGCATCGTCAGTGCCTACAGCGGCGCGGTGATTCGCACCACCCACGTCACCGGTATCTTTACCGACCTGGGCATCTACATCGGCCACATGTTGCGGCGGCTGCCGGTGGACATGCTGCGTCTGCGCGTCTGCATGGTGGTGGCTGCCAGCTTCATGATCGGCAGCGCAACCGGGGCCATGCTGTTCCGGGTGATGCAGGAACGCACTCTGCTGATTCCCGCGGCGCTGACCGGATTTTGCGGCGTGAGCTACGGCCTCTATCGACAATATGCGATGAGGAAGGGAACCACTTCGGACGTCCCATGATCGTTTCCCGGCTCAGACGGCGACGGCGCAGCGGTTGCGGCCGCCGCGCTTGGCCTCGTACAGCGCCTTGTCGGCGCGCGAAAGCCATTGCTCGATGGATTCGCCCGGGCGCAGCGCCGCGACGCCGATGCTGACCGTCACCCGGATCGACTGGCTGTTGTAGTCCACCGCGTTGTCGGCCATGGCGCTGCAGATGCGCTCGGCAATTTCCCGTGCCTGCGGCACGCTGGTGTCAGGCAGGCACAGCACGAATTCCTCACCGCCGTAGCGGCCCAGCAGGTCGCCCTGCCGGCAATGCTGCTTGATCACCTCGATCGCGCCGCGGATCACGGCATCGCCGGCAAGATGCCCATGGGTGTCGTTGATCGCCTTGAAGCGGTCGAGGTCGAACAGGGCGATGCAGACCGAGCGCTCCCGTGCCTGATCACGCTCCGTGCGCGCCAGTTCCAGGAAACGGCGACGGTTGTAAATGCCGGTGAGCCCATCGGTGCTGGCCAGCTCGTCGAGGCGCTGGTTGGCGGCGCGCAGGTCGCGCGTGTGTTCGTTGATCTGCCGCAGCAGTTGTGCCGCCTGGCGGCGCAGATACAGCGTGCGCAGGTGCACGAGCAGCACCACCAGGGCGATCAGCAACGCGATCGCGGCCAGTTTGCTGAACCAGGTCTCGTACCAGCGCGGGGCAACCTCGAGCAGCAGATGGGCCTGGACGGTTTGCGGATACATGCCGTGGGTGGAAGCGCGCAGGTAAAGCGTGTAGCGACCATGCGCCAGGTTGGTGTAATTCGCGCTTGGCAGCGCACCCTTGGAGATGTCGACCCAGGTGTCGTCCAGGCCATCCATCCGGTAGCTGTACGAGGTTTCGCCCGGCGCCCGGTAATCGAGCAAAGAGAAGTCGATGCGCAGATTGCGGTTGTCCGGATCGAGCCCGATGGCGGCGCCATCGCGAGGCAGCTTGCCGAACGGCAGCACGGCGTTGCCGACCACGGCATGGGTGATCGCCAGCGAGGCCTTCGATCCGGCTGCGGGCTGCCATTGCGGGCGGATGACGGTCAGCCCGCCCAGCCCGCCGAACATCAGTTCGCCGCCCGGCGCGCGGGCGGCGGCGTCGGCATAGTGATAGCTGCGGATATGCAATCCGTCGCGCGGACCCAGATTGCGCACCGCGTGGGTGCGCGCATCGATCACCGAAACGCCGCTGGAAGTACTGGTCCAGATGTGGCCCAGGTCGTCGCTCAGCGCGCTGTTGACCTTGTCGCTGGTCAGTCCCTGGCTCACGCCGATGCTGGAGAAGCGCCAGGGTTCCCGGCTGGTGCTCGCTGCCAGTCCGCCCGACGTGCTGACCCAGACGTTCCCCTTGGGATCCACCGTGACCGCGCTTATGGAATCTCCCGGCAGGCTGGATGGATCGTTGCCGCGATGGGTCAGGGTGTGGAAGCCGCGGCGATCGTGCGTGTTGTCGGCGATGCTGATGCCACGGGCCGTGCTGTACCACCACTGCCTGCCGACGCGCAGAATCTGCCGCACGGTATCGCTGGCCAGACTGCCGGGGTCTTTCGGGTCGTGCTTGACGTGATCCAGCACCCCGGTGCCGGTGTCGTAGCGATACAGGCCGTCGTAGGTGCCGATGAGCAGGCGGTTGCCGTCGCGCTGCAGGTTCAGCACCGGCACGTTCTCCAGCGCCGGCAGGATCGATGGGCGGATCGCGAACGTGACCGGGTCGATCTGCGCCAGGCCCTGGGTACCCACCCAGATCGAGCCGTCCGCCGCCTCGACAAAGGACTGGACGTCGCGATGGGTCTGGCTGCCCCCCAGGTGCAGATGGCGCATGCGCCCGGCCTTGAGGTCGATCACGTCGATGCGGCCCGAGCCCAGCCCGACCCAGATCAGCCCGCGGCTGTCGACGTAGAGGCCGCGCACGCTGGTGTCGCTCAGCGCATTCTGCTCCAGTGGTGACGGCAGCACGGCGAAGGCACTGCGGGCGCCGGGATAGGTGCGGGCCACGCCGAGATCGGTGGCCACCCATACGTTGCCCGCGCGATCGCCCAGCAGGGCCCGCACGGAGTCGCCCGGCAACGACGAGTCGATCGCCGGGTCGTGTTCGATCATGCGTGGATGCGCGTCGCCGGGCCTGTAGGCCAGCACGCCGCTGCCATCCGTGGCGATCCACATCGTGTCCGCCGAAACCTCCAGGAAATCGCGTACGGTGGCCTGCTGGGCACCCTGCAGGTAGCCGCTGAATTCCGGCACCGGATGCCACTGACCGTCGGTGTCGCGGAACACCGCGCCAGCCTGGCCGCTGCCTGCCCATAGGCGGCCGGCCTTGTCCTCATGGATGGCCCAGACCTGGTTCTCGAGGACGGTGGCCACCGTGCCGGCGGGATGCTCCGGGCGGACAAAGTGACTGCTGCCGGCATGGCGCACGAACAGGCCGTTGCTGTTGCCCAGCCACAGGTTGCCGGCGCGATCCTGCATCGCGGTGAAATCGCGCGGCGCGGCTTCGCCGCCGGTATCCACGTGACGAATCGTGTTCGAGCGCAGGTCGAGGTGATCCAGACCTTGCTCGGTGGCGATCCAGACACCGCCGGCATGATCGTCGGCAAGCGCAAAGATCTTGCTGTCCGAGGTTCCGTTGGCGCCGCTGGGGTAGCTGCGGAAGGTATTGGTCGCGGGGTCGAAACGCACCAGTCCACCGGCGTTGGTGCCCACCAGCAGGCCACCGTCGGGAAGCGCCAGCAGGCAGCGCACGTAGGCATCGGGCAGGCCCTTGCCGTCGCCGCCACGGACGTCGAACATCTGGGTGCGGTAGCCGTCGTAACGGGCCAGTCCGACCATGGTGCCGATCCACAGCAGGCCTTGCCGATCCTGCGCCAGCGCCGTGACGATCGAAGGCGGCAACCCTTCGGCGGTGGATACCTTGTCGAACCAGGGGGCGTCGAACGGCGCCCACGGATCGGGGCTGGCGGCGAGGCTGGAGCCCACCCGGGAAATCAGCAGGATCAGCCCGAAAAGCCCCAGCCAGGAGCGACCTGCCGACAACCTCACGCAGGCCACCGGCAATTGCCGGACGCCGTGCAGAGCGAACGTGCGCCCTCAGCTCCCTTGATGCCCTGACTGATCCTGCGCACGATCACTTGCTGGTCGCCCCCCGGCGTGCCCTGTAGAGCAAATCCACATCCCAGGCAAGCCCATGATAGCGGGAAACCGCGAAATTTCGGCATGCCGACGGTGCCGGTGCATGCCGTATCATGCCCGCATGTCCCGTTCTGTCCCGTCGTCCGCCCCCGGCCTCTTCGCCGAGCCAGACGCCCTCAAACCGCTGGCCGAGCGGATGCGCCCGCGAGACCTGGAGGAGATCGTCGGCCAGCAGCGCCTGGTCGGTGCCGACAAGGCGCTGCGCCGCGCACTGGAAGCGGGCAAGATCCATTCGATGGTGCTTTGGGGGCCGCCCGGCTGCGGCAAGACCACGCTGGCGTTGCTGGTCGCGCGCTACGCCGACGCGGATTTCCGCGCGATCTCCGCCGTGCTGTCCGGCCTGCCAGACGTGCGCAAGGCACTGGCCGAGGCCGAGGTGAATTTCGCGCAAGGGCGGCGCACCGTGCTGTTCGTCGACGAGGTGCACCGCTTCAACAAGACCCAGCAGGATGCGTTCCTGCCGCATATCGAAAAGGGCGTGATCATCTTCATCGGTGCCACCACCGAGAACCCGTCGTTCGAGCTGAACTCCGCGCTGCTGTCGCGCTGCCGCGTGCACGTGCTGGAGCCGATCTCGACCGACGACATCGTGGCCGCGCTCAAACGTGCACTGATCGACAGCGAACGCGGCCTCGGCGAGTTGCAGTTGCAGGTCAGCGACGAATCGCTGGACTCGATCGCGCAAGCCGCCGACGGCGACGTGCGCCGCGCGCTGACCTTGCTGGAAATCGCCGCCGAGCTGGCCGAAGACAAGCGCATCGACGAGGTCACGCTGACCCAGGTGCTGGCCGACCGTACCCGCCGCTTCGACAAGCAGGGCGAGCAGTTCTACGACCAGATCTCGGCGCTGCACAAGTCGGTGCGCTCGTCCGACCCCGATGCCGCGGTGTACTGGCTGTGCCGCATGCTCGACGGCGGCGTCGACCCGCTGTACCTGGCCCGGCGCATGACCCGCATGGCAGTGGAAGACATCGTCCTGGCCGAGCCGCGCGCCTGGCGCATGGCGCTGGATGCGTGGGACACCTACGAGCGCCTCGGCAGTCCCGAAGGCGAACTCGGCCTGGCCCAGCTGGCGATCTGGCTGGCGATCGCGCCGAAGAGCAACGCCGCCTACATGGCCTACAACAAGGCCCGCGCCGCCGTGCGCGAAGGCGGCACCCTCGAAGTGCCGATGCACCTGCGCAACGCGCCGACCAAGCTGATGAAGGGCCTCGGCTACGGCAAGGGCTACCAGTACGACCACGATGCCGAAGGCGGCATCGCGCTGGATCAGCAGTGCCTGCCTGACGAACTGGTCGGCAGCGTGTTCTACGAGCCGGTCGAGCGGGGGCTCGAGCTGCAGTTGCGCGAAAAACTGCTGGCGTTGCGCGCCGCGCGCGAAAAGGCTCGTAGCAAATAGCCAACTGCCGCGCTTGTGCCTGTTGCGCCCGACCTTGAACCCGCCCGCCGCTGTATTTAGATTGGGCTACCAACCGGGAGGAACAAATCATGCGCGTACTGGTAGCGGGTCTGATCGGCGGCATCGTGATGTTTCTCTGGGGTGTCGCAGCACACATGGCCCTCGGTCTTGGTGAGGTCGGCCTGCGCTTGCCGGCGAATGAAAACGTGGCACTGAGCGGTTTGCAGGAGGGGCTCGGCGGCAAAGCCGGCGTCTACATGCTGCCTGCGCTGGATCCGAAGCAGATGAACGACCCGTCCGTGGTGCAGGCCTATTCCATCAAGGCCGTGCGCTCGCCCTACGCCTGGGTGGTCTACCAGCCGCAAGGCACCGACATGATGCAGATGGGACCGCAGATCGGGCGGCAGTGGGCGTCCGATACCTTGAGCGCGCTGGCGCTGGCGTTCGTGATGGGGCTGGCCGTGGTCGGCTTCCGTCGCCGCCTCGCCATCGCGGCGGCGGCCGCGATATTCGCCTGGCTAAGCACCATGCTGCCGTACTGGAACTGGTACCGCTTCCCGCTCGACTTCACCCTCGCTGCGCTGGTCGAGCAGCTCGTCGGCTGGCTGATCGCCGGCGCCGCCATGGCCTGGTGGCTGGGCCGCAGCGAACGCAAGCTGGCCAGCTGAGCCGGCTGCAAGCCCGGGCGGCGTGGCCACGTCGCCCGGTATTCATTGCGGCGATTGCCGCCCGGCAGCGATAATTCCCGGTTCAAGCCTTCATCTGGAACCGATCATGCTGGATCCCGCCCTGCTGCGTTCGCGCCTCGCCGACACCGCTGCACGCCTCAAGGAAACCCGCGGCTACGTGCTCGACGTGTCCGCCGTGGAAGCACTGGAGGCCACCCGCAAGCAGCTGGCGATGGAGACGCAGGAGTTGCAGAACCTGCGCAACACCCGCTCCAGGGCGATCGGCCAGGCCAAGGCGAAGGGCGAAGACGTCGCGGCCCTGATGGCCGAGGTCGCCGGCCTCGGCGACAAGCTCAAGGCCAACGAACATGCGCTGGCCGACGCGCAGTCGAAGCTCGCCGACATCGCGCTCGGCATCCCGAACATCCCGCACGCGTCCGTACCCCTCGGCAAGGACGAAAACGACAACGTCGAAGTCAGTCGCTGGGGCAATCCACGCAGCTTCGACTTCGCGGTGAAAGACCACGTCGAACTGGGCGAACGCCATGGCTGGCTCGACGGCGACGCGGGCGCCAGGCTGTCCGGCGCGCGCTTCACCGTGCTGCGCGGCCAGCTCGCCCACCTGCATCGCGCACTCGGCCAGTTCATGCTCGACCTGCACACCGGCGAGCACGGCTACCTCGAATGCAACGTGCCGGTGATCGTCAACGCCGACAGCATGCAGGGCACCGGCCAGCTGCCGAAGTTCGAGGAAGATCTGTTCGCCACCGAAGTCGGTGAAACCAGGCGCTACCTGATCCCCACCGCCGAAGTCTCGCTGACCAACCTGGTGCGCGACACCATCCAGGACGCCGACGCGCTGCCGCTGCGCATGACCGCGCACACGCTTTGCTTCCGCGCCGAGGCCGGCAGCTACGGCCGCGATACCCGCGGCATGATCCGCCAGCACCAGTTCGAGAAAGTCGAGATGGTGCACATCGCCCGCGCCGACCAGTCGCATGCGCAACTGGAGGAGATGGTCGGCCACGCCGAACAGGTGCTGCAGAAACTCGGCCTGCCGTACCGCAAGATGCTGTTGTGCAGCGGCGACATGGGCTTTACCGCGGTCAAGACCTACGACCTCGAAGTGTGGCTGCCCAGCCAGCAGACCTATCGCGAAATCTCCAGCTGCTCCAACTGCGAGGATTTCCAGGCGCGCCGCCTGCAGGCGCGCGTGCGCAACCCGGACAGCGGCAAGCCCGAACTCGTGCACACCTTGAACGGCTCCGGCCTCGCCATCGGCCGCACCCTGATCGCGGTGATGGAAAACAACCAGAACGCCGACGGCTCGATCACCGTGCCCGCCGTGTTGCGCCCCTACATGCACGGTGTGGATCGCATCGCATGAATACCCGGGTATCAGCGGCAGGTTCGTGGAGCAAGGTCGAGCGCGTCACCAGCGTCACCCTGATCGGCTGCCTGTTGGCCTTCATCGGCAGCCGACTGGTCTTCGCCCTGTGGTGGCCGTTGCACCCCGTCGACTTCGTCATCTCGACGATCGCCGTGATCCTGCTCGTCGTCAGCTTCTGGTTCGCCGCCCGCCGCCGCAACTGGCGCATCGCCGTGATCGCCTACGCCAGCGCCACCCAGCTGGTACCGATGGTAATCCGCGAACCGGTCCTGCTGCTGCCGCTGCTCGGCGCCCTGATTCCCCTGGCGATCCTGTTCGGCTGCCTGCTGGCGCTGTCGAAGAAGGGAGGCGGCAGTCACTCGCAACAGGGTTCCTGATAGGATTGCGACCCTCGCGGAAGGATCGCGAACAAGTTCGGAGAGATGGCCGAGCGGTTTAAGGCACCGGTCTTGAAAACCGGCGAAGGGTCAAACCTTCCGTGGGTTCGAATCCCACTCTCTCCGCCAGAAAAGCAAAACGCCCCCGAGTGGGGCGTTTTGCTTTTCTAGTGGTGACGACGGGGATGAGAACCCACCGGTTACTCGGCACATCCTGTGCCTCGCCCTTCGGACTGTCGGCTGCGCCGACGTTCGCTCCGGCATCCCCGGATCAAGTCCGGGGCAGGCTCTGCCTCCGCAGTCGACGAATTCGCCGGGGCGAATTTGAACGGCCGCAGGCCGGCCCCGCAGCGTGCGGCACGAAGGGGGTGAGGCTCAGAATGAGCCGACCATTCCCACCCATCATGAGTAGCGAAAATTCGTCGGAAGCGACGCTGATCCGCTTAGTTATTCCCTTGACAGTCGCGCCTGGCGTAACTACATTTAATAACTACGAAATCTGGGATCCATGGATATGGACTTCGAATGGGACGATGCGAAGGCAGCTTCAAACCTGCGCAAACATGGC
>Ga0157370_10009316_pt1 | contig 10512 bp, 12 predicted proteins | sample C35metaG_FD_113463 | JGI IMG/M metagenome (GOLD analysis project Ga0157370, IMG submission 113463) | Corn rhizosphere microbial communities from Kellogg Biological Station, Michigan, USA - C3-5 metaG | ecosystem: Host-associated > Plants > Roots > Rhizosphere > Soil | place: USA: Michigan... | reverse complement strand
TGCGGCCCGACTTCTTCGATGCCTTCATCAAGAACGCTGGCTTCGTGGCGTTCGACTTCTTGGCTGTCTTCGCGGCGCCGCTCTTCTTGGTGAAGAGATGCTTTCTGAGCTGCGGCGGCGTGACGCCTTTCTTTGGTTTTGCCATTGAACGACTCTCCGATCTACTGCGGTTGAATGACCCGCGACTCGCCGATGCCATAGATGCGACTACCGCGGCGGAAGATTGCGTTCTCGACCGGTCCGGCCGCCCCGATGCCGACCTGTGTCGCGAAGTCCGACGGCGAACTGAATTCGTTCGGATCGTCAGGCGGGGGCGCCACTGGCGGCAACGGGTTCGGTCGACGCATGATGGAACTCGATCCCTACTCGTCGTCTTCGATCAGCGAGCCGTCGTCATTGATGCGATGACCTTCCGAGTTGACGAGATCGCCCGACCTATTCTTATAGCGTCCCCCAGGAATCGTCTTGTCGAGACGTTCGCCCGGTTCGCCCGAAGACACCGCGCCGATGGCGCCGCCGGCCAGCGCGGTGATGTAATCGTCCTTGAGCGGTTCCCCTTCGGCGCCATCGCCGCGCGTGACGGTCAGTCCTCGCTTCTGAGCGAGCTTCTCGAGCTTGGACTTGTCCATTTCCTCGAGTTGCTCGCGGGTGTAGTTCTTCTCGGCCATGTGCTACTCCCGGTAAAGACCAGCGTACACCAGTGAAGACCAGCAACGATCAGGTGATCGTGGGGTCGGTGTAGTCCGCGTGAGCGTGATCGAGCACCGCGGCCGCGACGCGGTTCCACACGCCGAAGCCGTATTCTGACTCCATGAACCGTGCTTGGAGCGGGAAGGCGACATTGTCGGCGACCGTCTCGAGACGGATCGGGCCACCGTCGCGCGTGCGTGCGGCCAGCACCGAGTCGATGCCAGGCGCGAACGAGACGCACACCGCGTAACCGGCGATCGCCCACGGCTTGACCCAGATCTCGGCCGCACCGAAGAGACCGATCTGGCGGTTGTTCGGATTGAACGGCTCGAGACGGGTCAGCGGCGTGGCCGCCGTGACTGGGAGCGTCAACCGAACGTCCGTCAGCGGCAAGAATCCGGTGAGCCCGCGCCACGCGGCCTCGTTCCCGATGTTGATGAACACGCGGATCGGGCCCGCTGCGTAGTGCTCGAGCACCGTGTTGATCAGCGCGTTCGCGCCATCGACGTCGAGCGCGGCTTCGGCGAGGTAGTGCGTGTGCGTCGCCCCGTCGAATACTTCGCCGTTCGGGCCGTTTGGAATCGGCGCACCGTCGGCGTTCGCGAGCCGCTTGACCGAGAGATCGATGCCCGTGTCGCGGTAGTCGGTGAACGTGTAGTTGGTCGAGAGATAAAACGCTTCCTTGAGCGCCTTCAGGACATCGAGCGTCTGCCCGACCTGAATGGCCTGCTGCGTGATCGCCATGTCGGCGACCGTCTTTTGCTTGAAGAAGGCGGACGTCCACCCCGTCGCGTACTGGATTCCGTCGAGCGGAAAGTCGACGACGGACGACGTCACGACTTTCTGCGTGTGCGCGGAACCAAATTCGTCGGCGCGCGAGCCACGAATCGATGACCCGACGCCGTACCGTCGGCGAATGTCGTTCGTCGTCACCGCGTACGGCGCGACATAGAGATCGTTGAGCAGTTTGTTGTGAATCGCCATATCGGCGTCGAGCGATCGTTGGATCACATCGAGGCCCAACTTGAGCGGCGAAATATCGCGACGCTTGAGTAGGTCGCTGAGACTGAGGGTGCCGACGTTTGCGCCAGGCATTGCGTGACTCCTTCCCGAAGGATGTGTTTATTCGGGAGCGCCCACGGCGGCTCCAAATGACCGACTGTGACTGCCGTGAGCGGGAGCTAGACGCCCCGCGTGATGCGGATATTGTTCGTGTCGACCGCCTGCCCGACGCCAACGGCGTCGCCGGTCGTTGCCGTCGTCGACAGCGCGCCAGCGGCTTCGGCGAGGAAGATGATCGCACCCGGAACGAGCGATGCGTCCGAATACTTGAACAGCAGGCCCAGGCTGAAGAGTGTGATGGGCTCGCCTGCCTTGGCGGCGCGCGGCGCGACGCCGGCCAATCGCGCCTTTTCGTCGGCGGCTGCGGCGCTACAGCGATAGACCTTGCCATCCGCCGCTTTGATGTAACAGGCATCGCACACCGCGATATTTTCGCCGGCGATCAGCCCCGTGATTTGCGGCGCCTTCATCGCCGTATTGGCGTCGATGGATGCCTTGGTGCTCTTGACGATCAGCGTCTCGGTGTTGGCCATGACGTGGAACTCCTGTCGGTGAAATCCTGTTGGGGATTAGCACCGGCCACGCCGGGTGCCGTCATCGTCGATTGTCGTACGGTTGGTGGCTGACCGCTACATCGCCTGATAGACGCCAGAGCCGCGTTTCTCTTCTTCCATTTTCTCGAGTTGCTTCTTCTCTCGCGACGCTCCGGTCGACGGTCTCGCCCCGCGCGTGACGGGGATGCGAATGCCGTGTCCGTTAGCGCTCGTTCGACCACGCGTCCCCGCTGTATTCGCGGCGCGAGACCGTCTAACTCGTTCGTCCCCGGCCATGCTGACGCCTGCGAGTCCATTCTCCTCCTCAGCGTCGTCCTCGTCTGCCGCTCCTTCGTCGGGCGCGACTTGGAACGCCGTGATGAACTCCGTGCCGAGCTCCGTCTCGAGATACTCCTCGAGCGGCACAAGTTGCGCTTTCTCATCCGCCTTGGCGCGCACCATCGGCACGCGCACGAGTTCCGTCTTGCCGGTCTCCTCGTCCTTGACCCGCTCGTCCTTGAATTCGAGATGCAGCCCTTCGCGCGTCATCGTGCGGAGGAACAACGGGAGATTCTCGAACCCCAGCGCGTCGGCGGCATCGGCGAACAGTTCTTCCTCGGAGCGCTCGGCGTCCTTGGCCTTCAACTCGCCGTGCTCTTTGACGACTTTCTCGACGTCGGCCGCCTTGAGATTCAACTTCTTGAATGCCTGATATTCGGCCGCGTCATCTTTCGACAGCACGATCGCGCCATCTTTGGGCGCGGCCTCGGCGAGTTTCGCGTTGTCGATGCGGAGCTGCTCGAGCTTCCGCCGCAACTTGAAATTCTTGTCGAGGATGTGCCGCTCTTTCGCGGTGCCGGTGAGTTTGTCGAGCTCCGCGAGCTCGGCGCGCATGGACGCCATCGCGGCGAGTGCCGCTTCGGGCGAGATCGTCTGCGTTGACGTTCCTGCGGGTGTGCCGGCGGCCGGATCAGGCATGTGAGTGCGCGCCTCGCGCGCCAATGGTGGCTTGGGGTCAGTGATGACCGGCGCCACGCGCACGATCGAAAACGGTGCTTGCTCGTTCCCGAATTGTCCTGGAATCTTGCTGTGCGACGCCGGCGCCACGCGTCGAGGCTGTCGCAATGATTCGCAACGATGAATAGACTACGCGTGCGTTGTGGGGTTTGTCAACGTCGAATCAACAATCCCACATCCGCAACGGTCGTCGCTACGGTCGCGAGACGATTCGATTGGCGAGCCAGGTGCCCAACGCGAAGGCGAACCCCGCGACGAAGGCGGCCAGCGCGAGCGTCAGATACGACATTCCAGTCCATGGCATAGCACCTCCTGGTTATTTGTATAACATCGAACACCGATCGTTACCAAGACAATCCCGCTCTCCGATCGGAATAAGCGTGCCGATCGGCACGTACCCGCGCTCGGCTTCGCTCACGCACGTCGGGCAATGCTCGGCGGGATGCAGGATCGACCGCTCGTGCGTATAGCCCAGCCCTGTGAGTTGGTCGCCGAGCGAGTCGTGGAATGCGGGCCGCGCGCTCGCTGGATACATTTTCGCGCGAGCGAGGAATGATCCATCGGTTCGAATGGCGCCGGCGGCGAGCTGCTTCGCGAAATCAGCCAGGAAATTGTATTGGGTTCGTACGCGCTGGCCGACGCGGCCCCAATCGCTCGCGGTCATCTGCGCTCGCCCGCCCTGAACTAACATTTCCGAGCCGATGTGGACGCGCTTCAACTCCAGACGCATGAGCGCTTGCCAGTCGTCAAGCGAAAGCTCGCCGCGGCGAAGTTGGTCGGACGCCGATTGGATGGCCTGTTGCGACTTGGCGATCGCTTGGTCGAGCAGCGAACGAACGGTGTCGCGCGAGATGAAGCGGCCCGTCAGCGGATCTCGATAGCGGCCGGATTTGGAAACGAATTCAAACGGCGGGCGGCGCGCCATCGCGTTCCCGGTGCAAGCGTCCCCATTCATGCCGAGCGTGGACCTCTCGCGCTATATCCCGACGGTCAAGCCGATTGAGATATCTGGCAGCGACGTATCCGATTAGCAGGATAGCCACAATCGCAATAATGCCGCCGATCGCCTGAGAGAACGCGATGCATCTGTAGTCACAGTCTGCGGCGACCATCGCTTATTGCTCGTCGGGAATCGGACCCATCGCACCGGTGTCATCGCGTGTCGCGTCGAGCAGCGGTGCCGAGGCAGGAACACGCTTCTTCATCGTCGTGACTGCATCATCGACATCGTCATCGGTGATCTCTGCTAGCGAGTCGAACTCGTGATCGGTTGGGATGTGGCCTGGGCGTTTCGACATCAATCCAATGTGCCCCGCATGTCGCTCCATTGCAACGATGGCACGCGTCGATAAGAGGTACCCGCCGCAATGCCAGATAATATTGCGGTTGACGTGCGAGTGTGGGACGATGACGATTCCGCCATTCCTCGCGCTAGTCGAGCATGTCATCGGCTTTCTTGTCGGCATCCGTTCAAGGTACGCCATTGCTGGCTACCGGCAACTCGGGAAACCCGAGACATCGATTGACATTTCTGGTCTGAACGGTTCGCGGTCGATCGAGAAATCCTCATCGAACGAGAGCGTGTCGACGCCGTTGCCACAACTCTCATCGAACAGACACGCGATCTCGACGGCTTCCCGCGCGCTTTTCCCAAGATGCATCGCAGCGCGCGCGTAATCCCGACCGCTGCCACTCGCGGCGTGTGTGTCTTCCAAGCGCATCGGATAGGGCGAGTTTTCAAACTTCCACACCGTGCCGTCGTCGCGGATACAGAGCGCGTAGACCTTCTGCTCCTCCTCTTTGCCGAACGGGAACGTCGCCGGGTTCTCGCCATCGTTGAGCCAGGCGACGAAGCCGCCGATCGCCTGCTGCGGTCCGCTGAAACCGCAGATGTATCGACCCGCGCGGGCGAGTTTCGTGACCGTGTTGAAGTGGCCGCCGTACGTCATGCGCTTGTCGGCGGCCAGCGTCTTCCCGTCCCACGCGATGACCGTCATCCCGCCTGCCCGCCCGGCGCGCTGCCGGATGACGACGAGGGTTTCGTCTCAGGACTCGCCGCGGCCACCTTGCTCGGCGTCGGAGGTGGCGCGGTACCGGGCTTGGGGCCTGCGACGGACGGAATTGGCGGCGGCGTTGGTGGCGGTGCTTCGCCAGGCTTGCCCGGCTTCGGCTGATTGAGTCGCACACCAGCCGGCGTCGCCTCGAACGTCTCGGGCGTCATGAGATCGTCGATTTCCTTCTGCTCGAGCTTGAGGAACTTGGCCGCACCCTCGAGCGTCGCGCCCGCCGTCGTGAGCGTCATCAATGCCTTGCCGATCGCCTCGGCGCGTTTGGTGCGCGAATCGAGATCATCGGCCATGCGCGTCTTTTCGGCGTCGACATCTTCGATGCCGAGCATGAGCATCGCCGTGTCTTGCGAGATCGTGACGCCGATCGACTCCTCGATCGCCTTCCGCTCTTCGGGTGTGATCGGCCCGGTGTCGAGCTTACACGTCACATCGGCGCGGAGGAGATTCGTGTACTTGCCCGGCGTGCCGGCGATCGCTTCCGCCATCGCGAGCGCGGTCTCGAGCAGCCACCGCAACGCGGCTTCGACCTCCGGCTGCGTCAGGAGCAGCGTGTTCAAATACTCGGCCCGCGCCTGAATGCGTGCCACGGCTGATGCCGTCGCGTCGCCCGAGATCAAGACATGGAGCTGGCCGACCTCTGACAAGATCGATCGATAGTGCGCATCTTTGGCGGTGAGCGAGGCGTCCGGCTTGACCGGGTTGCGGAAGATCGCGGACGGAGATCCGCGGCGGATCGTGCGCGTGCCGTCGGGCTGGATCTCTTCGTACTCGGCGCCTTCGACGAAATTGGTCGTCCCGGCGCCAGCGTAAAACGGCTTCTCGATCCAGCGCCCGGTCCGTTTGCCATCGACGACTTCGGGCTCGCCGGGCGCTTGGGCGTCCATGAGCAAACGCTCAACGAATCCGCCCGTCGTCACGTTCCGCGGGACCATCGTCAGCGCGAAATTGAGCGCGCGCTGCGCCTGCTGCACTTGCGGCGTGATGAGCGCGGGCCGGTGCATCTCGAACATCGTGAGACGGCCACCAAGCTTGAGCGGCGCCGATTTATACGTCGATGCCGCGTCAGCATTCGCCTCGGTCGCTGTCGCGTCCGCCGTCCTGTCTGACGGCGTGTCATCATGTTCCGAAATAATCTTGATGACCGTTTCGCCGACGTCGTTCAGGAAACAGAGCCAGGCGTAGTCTTCGGTGTCGTCCTTGCGGTCCGTCGCTTCGCCCTGCTCGCGATCGGCCGCACCTTCGTACACGACGACGCCCGCTTCGAGCTTGGTGTCGCCGTCTGAGATCACGGCCGATCCTTCCGGCGTCGGATGCTCCGGCCAAATCTTGGCGAGCGCTTCCTCGATCGACGTCGCCTCGACGACCGTTTCGCCGGCCTTATTCGTGGTCGTGAGTCCGGCTGGAATCGTGAGCCTCAACGCCGATCGTTCGGCGAGCAAGAGCGTCGACGTCGCATTGCGGATCAACGTCGGGATTTTCCGCGCGAGCATCCACGTGCGCATGAAGGCCGTGACTTCGTCGATCGCGGTTTGTTCGTCGGTCGTCGGTGCCTGCGTGCCGGTGTCGCGGCGCGGCACGAACGACCAGCGGAAGGGTTTACCGACGGCGCCCAGCGTGTGGCGCGTCGTGACTTCGCCGATCGCGTTCTGACTCGTGAAAATGTTCGCGATCTCGACCATCGTGTCCGTGAACGCCGAGTCGGTCGGTTGGGGATGCGGCCCGATGTAGCCGGACCCGCGCTGCCAATGATCGCCCTGGAAAAACGCGCGATTGATCGCGATCGGATTCTGGCGCGACCTCGGCGCGACGAAGATCGCCTCGCCTTGCGCCGGCACAATGGTTTGCTGATTCGCCAGCGACGTGTCGATCGTCTGCGCCTCGAGTGCATCCTCGATCGCCTGGGCAGCGTCCTCGTAATCCCAATCGGCGAATGGTGACGGCGGGTAGATCGCGGCGGGCGTCGGTGCGGCGATGGCCTTCGCAGCGAGCCGACGCATGCGCGCCAAAAAACTCAGCGGCTTCTTCGTCGTCGTGCCGTTGCCGTTCGCGGGTGTCGCGCTCGTCGCCATCGTCTGATTTGTTGGAGTCGCCGGAGTCGCCGGAGTCGTCCGAGCGTTACGGCTTCCGAACGGGAATCCGCGTCGTCGATGCCGGCGTCCCGGTTGGCGCCTTCGGTCGTCCCTCGATCGACCTCGGATAGTGTGGCAATGGGATTCGCGGACGCGATCGACGGGCGGCGAGTGTTAGCGGATGTGCGCGTTTCGCGGCGAAGCGGAGATTGTCCCAGTAGCGCGTCTCGTCGACTTTGGCCGTCGCGTTCAACTGATAGCCGATCCGCCAGTCGTACGCTTGCAGTTGTTGCGTCGGACCCCACGACGGATCGACGAACCAGAGATCGGATCGGCTGACAAACACGGAACCGTCGAGCGTCATTGTGAACGCGCCATCTTGCGTCGTCGGCGACGAATTGAGCCGCATGCGAATCTGCACGTGATGCCAGCGGTTTTCCGTGAGGAACACGCCGGTATAGCTGTACTGGAGCGGGATCGTCACGGCCGACCCGGGCTGCGTCGCAGCGAGCGAGAGGTTCCATTGCAACTGCTCGTCGCCCGATGGATGCCCTGGACCGTTGGCCTGCGTTGAGAGGACGAAGCAGAAATGATTCTGCGGCGTGTTTGTCGACCAATCTGTATCGTTCGAGCACCAGTAATTGAGTTTGCGCAATCCCGTCGCCGAGACGAGGCTATCGGTCGCGCCTTTCTGGATGTACAGGTCGCCGTCGAACATCACTTCGTCGCCGTACGTGATTTGTCGCGCGGGGTCGCTGGGGTCGAGACTGACCGCGTGATTGTTGTCGAACCAGTTGTTCGCCGGGTCGTTGTAGTAGTGGATTTTGAGCACGTTGCCGTGTCCCGAATTGGTCGGATCGGGCACGACGGCGAGATCGGCCGCGGGGTAAATCCCTGCCCACGGATCGAAGAACGGTGTGATGGTGCCCGACTCAAAATCCGATGCGGCGAACACGGCGAAGCCGGTGTCTGTCGGGGACGGCGACGGCGTTGGCGGAGTTGGCGGCGTTGGCGGAGTTGGCGGAACGACCGTCGCGGCGACGAGGGCCGACTCCGCGCGCTGCAATGCGGTGAGTTGCCGCGTGAAGATGGGACACGCCGTCTTGACGTAGCCCGCGGCGCCTTTGGTTGCACAGTATTGCCTGAGCGCCGGGGCGACCGAACGCGCAAGTGAGTCCGTCGCGATCTTCTGTTGCGTCGCGATCGCCGTGTCGCGGGCCGTGGGTTGTGCTTGTGCGTCGGCCGAGGTTCGCGGAATCGTCACGAGCGCGCACAAGGCCAACGTCGCGAGCGTCGCAGAGCGGAACGGGCGGAACATGGAGCCTCGCAATCGGTGAGAGTTCACGATGCGTGGCGACCACGTCGGCCACAGACCTGCGAATTGTGCTTAGAGCATACTACAACGGCTCAGCGTTCGTCAACGCCGGCTGTCGGCGGAAAGCCGTAGAATGGCTCTCGATTCTGGAACGGCTCTCGGTCGATCGACGGATCCAGCGGGTCAACCAGCGCGAATCCTGCGACGCCCAGTCCGTCGATCGTCACGAACTGCTGATTGATCCAGCCGATGCGGTCGTCATTCCCGGCTGGTTGGAATCTGAGTTCGCTCGCGGCGACAGTGGTACGCATCGCATTCGACAGATAGGCCGCGAGCGCGTCCAGCGACTCGAAGTCTTGAACGGTGCTCATTGAATCCACGAGTGTTCCACGGTGCTGTCGAAAACGAATCATATCGGCGGCAGATACGACTCAAGTGCGTCGACGACGTCGCTGAGCGCGTCTGCGCGGCGCCGAACCGCTAGCGGATATGCGGAGTCGGCAAGATCCGGTCGCTCGCTCAGCGAATCCGACAATCTCTCAAGATTGCTGATCGCGTCTCGTAAATCGGAAACCTGCTCGCGTGTGATTGCCCGCGGATCATCCATGCGTCGAAGTGTCTCGTTTGCGAGCGCGATCAGCGCAGCGAGATCATTCACGTCATTCAGTACGATGATTCGATCCGGTCCGCGTTTCCCGATGCACAGCGCATGACGCTCGCCAAGATAGATCTGCACGCGGGCATCGCCCGGGCGAGTTGTGTAGAGGTCGAACCATTCTCCGCCTGACAACGCCGGCGGTATGTCCTTCGCATCGTCGTCCATCAGAGATTCCTCACGCCCCGTAGAGATTCCTCACGCTCCGTACGTCCGCACACTCCGCCCGCTCGATCGCCGCACCCGCTCTCGCTCCGCCTCTTCCGCCTGGATCTGCTTGTCGAATCGGCGCAGCAGCTGCGTCAGCGCATCAGTCAAGTCGTCGTGCGCGCCTAGCGGGAACTGTAGCAGCTCGAGCGTCAGCGTCTTGACCCATGGCGCGATCGACGGGTGTGGGAACCACACATTCCCCGCCTCGAACATATGCGTGATTGCATGCGCGCGCGAGACTTTGTCGCCTTCGGGTTCGACGCCAATGAGCCCGGCGATCTCCGATTGCAACGTCGCGATCACCGCCGGCCCGTTCGCCTTGTCTTCGACCAGCTTGTGGGTCGCCTCAGGGTTCCGAGCTGACAGCCCTCGAAGCGCTTTGATGGTCGCCGGGAAGTTCAACCGATCGTGGATGTGATCGGGCAGGATGTAGCAATCCGAGCCACGGCGGCTACCGACTAAGCCAGCGACAAAGTCCGACGTCGCCTTGTCCTTGAACGAGCAATCCAAGGAGATCGCCGAGGCATCAAATCGTTCGGGCAGCATCGGGACCGCGAGTCCTTCTTCGGTGATCGGATGCTCGCGCGTTGTGTAATACCGGAACCATTCGGATTTGAATACCAATCCCGACGCCGGCGCGGGTCGCTGCTGCTGCATCGACGCGAACGCCGCTTCGCCGATCGCGCGTTTCATCTTCGCGTAATAGGCTTCGTCGAAACGTTCGGGGCAGAGCGCCTCGCCCTCTTTGCGGCCGATCGGATCTTCGGCCTCGGCCAGCGCCGGCAATCGCGCCGTTTCCCAATCAGGCGCTTCCTCGCTTGCTTGGATGCGACCCGAGAGATCGTCTTCGTGCCGGCGCGCATTGCAGAGGATGATCTCGCCATCGGGCTCG
>Ga0157370_10009315_pt1 | contig 10515 bp, 8 predicted proteins | sample C35metaG_FD_113463 | JGI IMG/M metagenome (GOLD analysis project Ga0157370, IMG submission 113463) | Corn rhizosphere microbial communities from Kellogg Biological Station, Michigan, USA - C3-5 metaG | ecosystem: Host-associated > Plants > Roots > Rhizosphere > Soil | place: USA: Michigan... | reverse complement strand
GCAATGCTTTCTCTAAGAAGTTTTTTCAGATTTGTCTGTCCGGCGATGTTCTCCCAATTCATGTTTCAAAGATAAAAAATCTTATTTCATTTCATAAAATTAAGTCTGCTTAAAATGCATAAAAATAGATCAGCCATCCTAAAAGAAACAATACATCCATTATAATAGGAAATATCAATAATAGGATTAGAATAAAAGTGAAAATTAAATTTTGTACAATTTAATTTTATACAATAAATTTACAGCGTGAAATTATTCGTAAATTTATTTACGATATCACACCAATTTCAAATATTAAAAATTGTAAACAATGGATAAAGACCTGGAACACAAAATCAAGGGCATATTTCAACAGCAAAAAGCCTTTTTCAAAACCAATCAGACTAAAGATATTGAATTCAGAAAAACGCAGTTAAGAAAATTCCGTGAAGTTTTTTTACAGCATACGGATGCACTTTGTGAAGCTTTGGCTATAGATTTGGGAAAAAGCAGAAAAGAAGCGGAGTACGTAGAGATTCAAATTGTCATCAGCGAACTTGATTATTTGCTGGAAAACATTGATGAGTGGACAAAACCTACATCTGTACCCTCAAAACCACATCCATCAGGAGCCGAAGTTGAAAGCAAGATAACCTACCAGCCTTATGGAGTTACTTATATTATAGGGCCTTTCAACTATCCTGTTCAACTGACATTCAGTCCACTTATCGGAGCTTTGATTTCCGGAAATACAGCCATCATAAAACCTTCTGAAAACACACCGCATGTGGCGCAGGTTCTTGAAGATATTGTAAGAGAATCTTTTGATGAATCTTATGTAGCCGTTATTCAGGGTGCTATAGAAGAAAACACCCTATTATTAAGCCTTCCTTTTGATTATATTTTCTTTACAGGAAGCCCGAATGTTGGGAAGATTGTCATGAAAGCAGCAGCGGAACAGTTAATTCCCGTAACTCTGGAACTTGGAGGAAAATCTCCTACAATTGTTCATAAAGATGCAGATCTGGATAAAGCTGTAGCAAGAATTTCATACGGAAAATGGATAAACTGCGGGCAAACCTGTGTTGCTCCGGATTATATTTATATCCATGAATCTGTAAAAGATGCATTTATTGAAAAATTTAAAGCTAATCTTGATTCTGCTTATGAAGGTAATTCTCTGGGGAAAATTGGAAAAATTGTAAGCCAGAATCAGATTAAACATCTTGCAGGTTACTTGGAAGCAGCACCTGAAAAAGTAATCTACGGTGGAAATTATGACCTTGAAACGCGCCATTTTGAAGCTACTGTAATGGATCATATTACCTGGGATGATCAGGTGATGCAGCAGGAAATTTTTGGTCCTATTCTTCCCATTATGACGTATAATGATATTGAAGAAGCTTTGGAAGAAATCAATAACCGTCCAAAACCCTTAGCATTATATGTTTTCTCAGAAGATCAAAAATTTGCAGACTATGTTTTAGATCATACTACAAGTGGAGATGCTGAGATCAACAGTGCAATTATTCACGTAGGATCTCATTATTTACCTTTTGGAGGCGTAGGAACTTCGGGAATGGGTAAATACCATGGGAAATTTAGTTTTGAATGTTTTAGCCACAGCCGTTCTGTTCTTCAGGTAAAATAATAACAACATATACTTCATATAAAACTAAGACTGTTCATCATAGGACAGTCTTTTTTGTAAAACAGAATTGATATTTTTATTGCAGAAAATTTGCATTTTTATTGTAAAGAAAAGCCCTTAACAAACTTTAACCACATATAATTTTTACAATTCATTAATATTTAAGATATTTGCGCATTATTTTAAAAATAAAGAATGAAAAAAATCTTTGTAGTATCATTCATATCAGTTGGATATTTTCTTAATGCACAGAGTTTAAGCAACTCTCCTTATGCAACTTATGGAATTGGGGATGTGAAATATGATAATACGATCGAGACTACTTCTATGGGAGGTATATCAACTGCTTTTATAAGTGATTTTACCAGTAGTTTCAATTTTGCCAACCCAGCAAATAACGCCAATTTTGAACTTACGAGTATCAGATTGGAAGCTACCAATGAAAACAATTATTTCAAATCGAACTATAACGATATGAAATCTACAAAGCATTCTACGTATCTTTCCGGTATTTCATTGGCTTTTCCATTATCTTCTAAAGTGAAAATGGGAATCTCTTATCAGCCATACAGTTCTAAAAGCTACGATATCGTAACTGAACAGCTTGCTGCAGATAAGACTCCTCTGTATAGAAATAACTTTAAAGGAAGCGGAACTTTGAACACCGCACAGGTAGCTGTTTCTTATAAAATCAATCAGGAACTTTCTGTGGGGGCAAGAGCTAACCTTTATTTTGGTGATCTTAGTGACCTTAACGAATTCCGTGCTTATAATGCTGCCACTGGTACTTATGCCGGTGAATACGTGAACGGTTATCAGACTAAGAACAGAATCAGAAACTTTAATTTTACGCTTGGTACAAGCTACCAGACTTTAAATACACGTACTGATAAGAAATTTACAGTAGGTGCTACTGCTACTTTTGGTAATACCAGTAATATGACTACTGAGTACATCAACAGTACATACAGATATTCTGATGCTCAGGAAACCACTAAGGTTGACAAATCAGAAACCATCATAGATCAGCAGAACACGAAGTCTAAAAACCTTCTTCCATTCCAGGCATCCGTAGGGGTGGGTTATGGAAGTGAAAACCATTGGTTCTTTTCCGGACAGGTAGACTATAAAAAAGGGGAAGATATCTCTTATTTTGGTAAAACTTTCGATTTCCAGGATACCTACAGAATCTCTGCCGGTGGATGGTACCTTCCTAACTATAACAACTTCAGAAATTACTTCTCAAGGGTGATCTACAGATATGGAGCTTTCTATGAAAGAGGAAATCTTAAACTGGAAGGAACAAGCATCAATAAGTTCGGTATTTCAGCCGGAGTAATGCTTCCATTCAAAAACAGCAGTATCACAAGAATGAGTGGTCTTGAAATAGGACTGGAAGTTGGAAAAAGAGGAACTCTTCAAAACAACCTGATCAACCAGAATTTCGTCAACCTGAAAATCGGCTTCAACTTTGCTGATAAGTGGTTCAGAAAGACTCTTTATAACTAGAATGAATTTTTCAGAAAAAATATCATATAAAAATATAGCATGCCTTTTTAGTTGTGCTATATTTTTTATATTGACATCCTGTGAAGAGGATCTTACCAAAAGAAACGGCAGTCAGAGTAAAAACTTCCCTTCACAGATCATTAACAACGCCAATATTATACAGCGTGATTCCGGCTTTGTCACTCTAAAGGCCAAAGCACCCATCATTGAAAAGTATGAACTGATAGACAGTCCGTATGTAGTTGCCAGAAAAGGAATTGATATTGAGTTTTTCGACAAAAAAAAACCTAAAGTTCCCGGAAGAATTACTGCTAAGTACGCCCGTATTTTTGAATATAAAAAATTCTACGAAGCCAAAGGTGATGTAAGAATAAAGACCAATGAAGGACAGAGGTTCGCTATGCAGAGTATCTACTGGGATCAGAAAAAGAACAGAATCTATACTAAAGATACCGTATATGTAACCATGGAAGACGGCTCTACACTGGTAGGAGCCAATGGAATGACAGCAAAAGATGATTTTTCAGAATATACGTTCTATAACAACTCAGGAGATTTCAGTTCGAAAAGAATTTCTGAAAGTAAAAAATAATTCCAACAATAATAATGAAAGCTCTGGCTATTGGACTGATGTCCGGGACAAGTCTGGACGGTTTGGATATCTGCCTTGCTGAATTTGAAAAAAAGGACAAATGGACCTTTCAAATTCTGAAAGCAGAGACCCTTCCCTATTCTGAAGATTGGGAAAACAAACTTAGAAACTCTATTTATCTTTCTGCTGAAGAGTTATTGGAACTCCATTCTGATTACGGTTTTCATCTTGGCCAGCAGGTTAGAGAATTCATCCAAAAGCATCAGCTTGAAAATATCAGCCTTGTTGCCTCTCATGGCCATACGGTTTTTCATCAGCCTAAGAAAAAATTTACCCTTCAGATTGGTGATGGAAGAGCTATCAAACTGGAAACCGGGTTACCGGTCATTTATGATTTCAGAAGTCAGGATGTTCTGATGAATGGAAACGGAGCTCCGTTGGTTGCAATAGGTGATCAATTGCTTTTTTCAGAGTACAGCGCTTGCCTAAACCTTGGCGGATTTTCCAATATTTCCTTACAGTCTGCCGGCAAAAGGATTGCTTTTGATATAGCACCGGTTAATATTGTTTTGAATTACTTAGCCCAGCAGCTCCATAAAAGTTATGATGAAAACGGAGAACTTGCTGAAAAAGGCAGAATAAATGAAGCTTTGCTGCATCAACTTAATGCACTGGATTTTTATCAGCATTCACATCCAAAATCTTTGGGAATAGAATGGTGTAATGAATACATATTCCCTGTGCTTGAAAATATAGAGACTTTAGATGCTCTGGCAACTTTTACAGAGCATGCTGCCCAGCAGATCGCTAATGTCATTAATGAAAATCATATACAAGACATTCTTATCACCGGTGGTGGTGCTTACAACTCTTTTTTAATTGAAAAAATAAGATCAAAGACAAAATCTGAAGTCATTATTCCTGAAAAGGAAATCATCAATTATAAAGAAGCCCTGATCTTTGCTTTTATGGGTGTTCTTAGAATGAATAATGAGATCAATGTTCTTTCTTCTGCAACTGGAAGCTCTTATGATCACTCTTCGGGAGTCATAGCATAAAAATCATTATTATATCAGAATAAAAAAAACCTTCAATTTGAAGGTTTTTTTATTATTTATAGGCCTCGATTTTATCGGTAAGCGTATTGATAAAGTTCTGTAGTGGCTTTTCTACCATCATTTTGATGAACGGGTTGAATTTCCCTTCAAATAACATCTGAACTTCAGTCTGGTTATCATTGATTGGGTTTAAAGTTGCCGTTAATGAGAAATCCAAACTAGAGCTTGCAGATTTTAAAATAGCTTTGTGGTCATCCACTTCATCTATTTTTAATGCGATTTCCGGCATTCCCTGTAATCCAAATTTAAATCCGTTGTCTCTGGTTTCAAATTTCTGAAGACCGTCCGGCATAAAATCCTTGTAGTTCTCAGGGGATTTTAGCAGCTCGCTAAGTTCCTTAGATGATTTATTGACAATAATCTTTCGTCCTTCTAAATTCATTTCTTATTTTTTATAATTAAATTCTTAACTCTTACAAATGTATAAAGTTTTTGTGCATAAATACTTCAAACTAATACTCAATATTTTATTTACTACATAATTTTCCGGTCATGACATCTCATAAATTCTGAAGGATACCACCATCCGGTAATCAAATGAAAAATAATACGTATCTATTTATCACCATAACAAAATTATAAAAAAATTCTACAAAGACATCCATTAAAGCATACTTTTGAAATATAATCTTAAGGCCAGAAATCCATTTATCAAAAGCTTTTGAAAACATTTGCCGGGCCGTACATATTTAAAACATAATAAAAGAAAATTCTCGTTCCGGGTTCGGGAATAAATACATAAATAAGCCTCCATTTAATGGTAAGTTTTTACGACAATTTTATATATTTGTGAGTGATTGTAGTAAAAAACAGTAAAAACAACAATTTTTATTGCTCTAAAAAACAATAAATCACTGATAATCAATGCTAAAAATCTAAATATAAAAGATGTATAAAGTTTTTGTGAACGAAAAAAAGCTATTAGTGTCTAAACATCCTGAAAATCTTGAAAAAGAGCTTAGGTATGAAGGCTTCACGACTTTAGAAATAGCATTAGATCTTCTGGAAAATACCTCTGTGCAGGAACTTAATGTGTATGGAGAAAATTTGGATGAAATCTGGCAGGAGTTTCAAAAACTTTTCAGAATTATAGAAGCAGCCGGAGGCCTGGTGAATAATCCTGAGGGTAAAATTCTTTTTATCAAAAGACTTGGTAAATGGGATCTCCCAAAAGGAAAGATGGAAAAAGGAGAATCCAGAGAAGAGTCTGCAGTACGTGAAATAGAAGAAGAAACAGGCTTGAGTGACGTTGAGCTCGTAACATTCATTAATACCACTTACCATATTTACGTTGAAAGAAATGGTGAGAAAATTTTAAAATGTACCCATTGGTTTGAAATGAACTTCGATGGAGAAGATACTTCCAAACCGCAAATAGAAGAAGGAATTACAGAAGTGGCCTGGAAAAATACGTCAGAAGTTGAGAATGAAGTTTTCCCAAGCACTTTCAAAAATATTAAACTGATCGTAAAAGAATTCTGGGACTTAAAGAAATAAGTGATAGGCCATGAAGCTGGAAGAGTGAAGCCGGAAGTTATTATCCGGCAATCTACTTCATTCGGTGATCATATGAAAATTTGTAAAGTTGAATAAAATAGAACAACTCTTCGCTTGTCATCGGCAACTTCCCTCTCCCAGCCTCCAGCTTCCTTACTCTAAATAAAGTCGATCACTTTCTCCAGAGCAATTCCTCTGGATCCTTTCAACAATATGTTTTCGGATTGAATTTTATCCTGTTGTAAGTATTCTATTAATGCTGCCGTATTTTCAAAAGCAAGATCTGAAGAATTCACTGCTTTAAAATGCTTTCCAACAGTAATAATCTCATTGAAATGAAGCTCCTGAGCCAGTTGTAGGATGTTTTGATGCTCTTTTTCGCTTTCATCTCCCAATTCCAGCATATCTCCGATAATAATAGTTTTAGAGCCTTCAAAACTGATGAAATTATTCAATGAAGCCATCATAGAGCTTGGGTTGGCATTGTACGTATCCAGAACCAAAGTTCTCCCTTCTTTTTTCACAACCTGAGATCTCATATTGGTAGGTGTATACAGCTCCAAAGCATGTTTTATTTTTTCAAAACTGATTCCGAAATGAAGTCCCAGGCTTGCCGCTGCACAAAGATTTGTAAAATTATATTCTCCTGTCAGTTTTGAAACAGCCTTTACACCCTGATAAGTCAACCCTACAAAATGTTCTTCTGAAAAAGATTCAAAATTGTAATCTGATGTATCTTTTCCAAAAGTAACCTTAGGTGAATAGTTTTCAGTTTTTTCAATCTGAATAGGATCATTTTCATTAACAACAATGGTTCTATGATTGTTTTTAAGATAAGTATACAACTCAGACTTACCTTTAATCACTCCTTCAAAACCTCCGAAGCCTTCCAAATGAGCTTTCCCAAAATTGGTAATATATCCGAAATCAGGCTGAGAAATCGTACATAAAAATTCTATTTCTTTCTGATGATTGGCTCCCATTTCAATCACAGCCATTTCGTGTTCCGGTTTAATAGAAAGAATGGTCAAAGGAACTCCGATATGATTATTCAGGTTCCCAAATGTGTACTGAACATTAAATTTTTCTGAGAGAACAGCATGGATCAATTCTTTTGTGGTGGTCTTTCCATTACTTCCCGTAAGTCCTATAAAAGGAATGGTGAGTTTGCTTCTGTGATAAAGAGAAAGCTGCTGCAAAAACTCAAGGGTAGACGGAACATAGAAAATATTTTTATCTCTATTTTCAAATTCCGGAAGTTCAACAATTACAGCCAAGGCTCCATCATCAATGGCTTTTTCCGCTAAGGTAGCGGCGTTGAAATTCTCACCGGAAAAGGCAAAGAAAATATCATTTTCTGCTATTTTTCTGCTGTCAATAGTCACTTTTGCTGCCTGCAGAAATAAAGGATAAAACTGTTCTATATTCATGTGGAAATATATATATATTTTTTTTAAAAGAAGTCACATGCAATCGCCAAATCCATACGAGTGTTTTAGCCTTTTTAGCCCAAGCGATTTCATAGGTCAAAAATAAAAAAACCTTCCGAAAGTTCGGAAGGTTTTTTATAAGTATTTTTTGATAAATATTATCTTCTAGTTCTACTCTTATCGTTAGTTCTGGCATCCTGTGCAACACGGAATCCTACCCAACCATAAGCTCTGTTTTGATTTTTATATCTTCTTTGTCCCGGATCCAGCCAGTAAGCTGTATCCTGCCAAGAACCACCTTTAACAACTCTAACTTCGTTAGAAATTCCTGAAGTTCTATCTTTGGTATCCTTCTGTAATTTCACTCTACCTGTTCCGTCTACAACGAAGCTTGTTTTAGGAGCGTTATACATATCGAATCCAGAAGCAGAATCAGAAGCTCTGTAATATTCTAAAGAAGATTGTCTGTCACCGTCTCTGTAGTTTCTGTAGTCAGCGATAGTCTGTCTTTCGAATTGTCCAGGAAGTCCTTTGTAAACTAATCTTCCGTCAGCCAAAGTATCATATTTGATAGTACCTTCGTCGATCATTTTGTAAGTACCGTCTCCGTTTCTTACGATCGCCTGAGGCATATTTCCTCTATAATAGTTGAAATCGTTGTAATCTTCGTCAATGATTGGTCTGTAAACATCGGCAGTCCATTCTGCAACGTTACCATACATACCATAAACACCAAGATCATTAGATGGATATTGTCTTACATCAGAAGTCTGTGCAGAACCATCATTTTTCCATCCAGCGATACCAGAATAGTCACCTTTACCCATTTTGAAGTTTTCAAGGAACATTCCTCTGTCTCTTCCTTTAGTACCTCTTAATCTTTCGATTTCAGGTTTTTTACCTAAGTATTGGTTGTATTCTCTGGTTTTAGCCATACCAAGAGCTGCATATTCCCATTCTACTTCAGTAGGAAGTCTGAACTTCTGTACCATTGCAGAATTCGGAGCTCTGTTAGCTGCAAGCAATCTCTGGTTTGTAGTTTTCATACCAGTTTTTTGCTGCATTCTTTTCTCATTAATATATCCTTGCATTTCCGGATCATTCGATTTGAATTTATCCATGTTGAATGCAGTTCCTCCTTGGTTGTTGGATTCGTTGATATACAAATCTTTAGCAATAATACCAGCCTGCATCAAAGCTTTTTCATTTGCTCTATCTGACAGCCATTCACAGTATCTGTTTGCCTGAGTCCAGGAAACGCCTACAACCGGATAGTAATCGAATTCCGGAGAACGCAGATACGTTTCGTTATAATCGTTTCTTGCTAATTTGTTGTCCCATAATAAGGTATCCGGCAAAGCACCGTTATAGATCTCCTTAAAACTAGGGTCACTTGGTGGAAATACATACTTCAACCATGTAAGGTATTCACGGTATTCGTAGTTAGTAATTTCTGTTTCTCCGATAAAGAATGAACTTACCTGCATTCTGCGAGGCGTGTTATTCCAATCGTGCATAACATCATCTTTCACTAATCCCATTGTAAAAGTTCCACCTTCTACATATACCATTCCAGGCCACCCCTTCTGCTTTTGTTGCTTTCCTGCAAAAAACCAACCTTGTTTTTCGTTTGGTTTCCAACCCGTTTTACTGACAAATTTTTTGGTACCGCCACCTTTGCTGGTTCCCGATCCGCCACAGCTGGTTAATGCAAGTGTAGAACTTAATGCTATTAATGAAAACAACTTTAGTTTTTTCATAGTCGATATAAATATTTTCAAAGTACAAAGAAAAAATAAATTATTCAATAAATCAAGTAAACATTTGATTTTTTTGAAAAACGTTAACAAATTAATTTTATTGTATCACAATTTAATTCTAAAATTTTCATTTATTTTGTAATTTAGCAATTTCAATAGTAAACATGAGACGAAAAATTACGCTTTTATCTTTAATCGCTTTTGCATCAACACTTTACGCCCAGAGAAACACCATAGAATGGAATGGTTCTAAAATCCAGGATTTTGGTGACACAAAATTAAATCTTCCCAATTTCAAAAATGAAGGTTTTTCTTTCAGCCAAAATAATGTTTTTATAATAACCAAGCAAAAAATCGGAGAAAAGCAACTGAAAATTTCAGATCTTGTCTGGGAAAATGTTTCCAATCAAGATTTATTCGAACTGGATAAAGGCAGACTTCCGGATTATGACGTGGCAGATGTTTCCTATTATAATTTAGAGGGTGATACCTATGCCAGCATTAGTATTGCTTTATTTAAAAATGTAAAAGGCCGTGTTCAGAGGTTATCTTCATTTAATGTTACAGAAGCGGCTTCATTTGTAAATACTACAGGAACTGTTAATAAGATAGGTACTACTGCCAATCCGTTATCAAGTGGAAATTTCTACAAAATAAAGGTAGATAAGTCCGGTATGTTCAAAATCACATCACAGTTTTTAAAAGATAACGGAATCAATCCGGGTTCTGTAAATCCTAAAAATTTCAGGATATATGGAAACGGAGGCGTAATGCTTCCTGAATTCAATCAGGATGGAAGATATGGTGCTTTGCAGGAAAATTCCATTCAGGTAGTTGGTGAAGATGACGGTGTATGGAATGACAATGACTACGCTCTTTTCTATGCCCAGGGGCCAGATGGCTATAATCTGTATGACACTTCCAACGGGAATGGTTTTAAAAGAAAGGATACCCGATTCAGCGAAAGAAGCAATAACGT
>Ga0157370_10009313_pt1 | contig 10517 bp, 7 predicted proteins | sample C35metaG_FD_113463 | JGI IMG/M metagenome (GOLD analysis project Ga0157370, IMG submission 113463) | Corn rhizosphere microbial communities from Kellogg Biological Station, Michigan, USA - C3-5 metaG | ecosystem: Host-associated > Plants > Roots > Rhizosphere > Soil | place: USA: Michigan... | reverse complement strand
TTTCTCCCCCACCGCACGCTTTTTCATGAGCTGGCCCACGTCGTTCTCGGTCACACCGAAGAGGCCCAGCAAATCGATGCACCGCACACACCACGAAGCTTGAGAGAAGTGGAAGCTGATGCGGTCGCACTAATCTGCTGCGAGTCCCTTGGCCTTCCCGGCAGCGAATACTGCCGCGGCTATATCCAGCACTGGCTCAAGAGTGAGAAGATCCCCGAGCGGTCCGCTCACAAGATCTTCAAGGCTGCCGATCAAATCCTTCGCGGCGGCCGTGCTGTCACATCCAGCGCACAGCCCGCCGTGTAGATCACTCCACCCCCCTGCTTTCAGAATCACGGCGCTTCGGCTGGCAGGTTCTGCTGGCTTGGGACGGTTCGTTTTCATTCTTTAAAATGGAAAGGAGTTCGCCTGATGGCCCAATCTCTGTTTCGCCTCGGCCGGCTGCTGGCAACGCCTGGCGCCTTGGAAGCTTTCGAAGTTTCCAATGAAACGGCCGTTCCCTATCTGCTGCGTCACGTGTCGGGCGACTGGGGCGAAGTGGATGCCGAAGACCAGGCAGCCAACAACTGCTCGGTCAAAGACGGCACCCGCATCCTCAGCGCATATCGCCTCAAAAGTGGCGTGAAGATCTGGATCATCACTGAAGCCGATCGCAGCGCCACGACCGTTCTCCTGCCCGACGAATACTAGCCGCCCCACGGCCTTCACCCGTTTTCGTCAGCTTCCCCCTCCACCCGTTCTTTCTTCGTTTACCCCTTATATCAAAAGGAGTTGGTTATGCCTTGGATCGATTTTAAGGCTGTTCGTGAGCAACTGAATTTTGAAGAAGTGCTTAAGCTCTACAACGTGGAGCTCAAGAGCAGAAAAGGAGATCAGCATCATGGTTTCTGTCCCCTGCCTCAGCATAACGGGCACAGACGATCTGCTTCCTTCTCCGCAAACCTGAAGCGCGGCATCTTCCAGTGCTTCGGATGCGGAGCCAAAGGCAATGTGCTCGACTTCGTTCTATTGATGGATGGGCTCAACCCAGCCAATGGCCGCGATGTCCGCACGACTGCTCTGAAGCTGCAAAGGCAGTTCAATCTTACTGGCGTTGAGCAACAGGAGAATTCAAACCCCCAGCCTTCCAGGCAGCCGCCACAACGACGCGCTGGAGCTGTTCAGAAACCGGCTTCTAAAGAGTCGGCCGCACCGGTGGTGATTAACGAGCCACTGGATTTTGAACTCAAGGGACTGGATCCAAAGCATCCATATCTGCTCAATCGCGGATTTACCGAAGCGACCATTGAGCACTTTGGCTTGGGCTATTGCGCTCGCGGCAGCTTCGCGGGACGTGTCTGCATTCCCTTGCACGATGCCGCGGGTCAGCTCATTGGCTATGCCGGTCGCATCGTGGATGACAGCAAGATCAATGAGCAGAATCCGAAGTACAAGCTGCCTTCATCACGTTTGCGCAATGATGTGGTGCATGAATTCCACAAGAGTAAGTTTCTCTATAATGGCCATCGCATCGGCAAGCCGGTTCGGGACCTGCTTGTGGTGGAAGGTTATCCGAGCACTTGGTGGCTCTGGCAACATGGTTACACAAACGCGGTTGCCTTGATGGGTGATAGTTGCAGTGCCGAGCAGGCCGAGTTGATCGTGCAGCAAGTGCTTCCGTCCGGATGCGTTTGGATCATGCCGGACGGCAACAAGGCTGGCGAGCAATGCGCGGCGAGCGTGCTCACGCAAGTCTCCCCTCATCGATTCTGCCGGTGGATCAAGCTGGATGAGAAACTTCAACCGACTGACTACACCAGCGAAGAGCTGTGGGCACTGGTTGGATCGATGCAAGAAGGCAACGAGGCGTGACTTGCGCCTTTGGCCCTCATTTCATAACGAGCGATTCTTGGATCGCTCGTTTTTCAACTTTTTTTAGGCGCACGCTTTAGACCACCCGCGGCCCTACTTACTCCTCTACAAATACGTATGGACCGGCAGAATTCGGAACCGGGAAGAACTTGCTATCGCGCAATATGCTGTCCCTTGCGACTCGAAATGCGGTCCGCCCACGGCCACTGCCGGACAAGTGGACCTGCCGAGAATGGACAAGCTAGTGTTTTCAAACCGCGTCGGGAAGGCAAAATCTTAGAAGTTCATCGGTTTTTTAGCGTGCGGCGATTCAGTGTGTCGCGGGTCTGTGAAAAACAAACTCGTGCTCCAGCAAACCATCCTTAGTGGCGCCGAAACGATCAAATTGAGGCGACCTACGGTTGGCTAGCAACCGGAAATAGCCTAAAAAGAGTCCAAAGGTCGGACTGCAATCCTTATGACGGTTCAATTGACCCCCATTCAGCGCGCCTTGGAACATCAGGCAAAGGGGCATTTTGCTGAAGCTGAAAGGATCTGTCGCGAGTTTCTCCAATTGAATCCCGACCATCCTGCCGCCCTGAATCTGCTGGGCGTGGCGTGCAGCCAGCAGGGAAGAAAAGACGAAGGCGCGAAATTTCTTGAGCGAGCCATTGCGATTCAACCCAATGCCGCCGACCTTCACAGCAATCTGGCGATGATCTATGTCGAGAGCGGCAAGCTCGATGAGGCCATCGCGAGCGCCCATCGCGCAATCGCGCTGCAGGCGGCGCATATCGAGGCGATAAATATTCTGGCCAGCGTACTGTGTCAGCTTGGCCGCTGGCCTGAGGCGCTCGACTGGCTCCAGCGCTCGCTTTCAGTGCGCCCGCAGCAGCGCGAAATGTTAGCTGGAATGATCGAGATGTGCCGCCGCATGGGACGGCACGATTACGCCGAGTCCATGAGTCAGCGATTGCTGGCGATACAGCCCAATAATCATGAGGGGCTGGCGTTTCGCGGCGAGACCTTACTGAACCAGCGGCGTTACGCCGAGGCGGCGGTGGTCTTTCAATCGCTGATCGACGCCCATCCCCAATCTTGGATTGGCTACAACGGCTTGGGCGTTGCCCTTTTTCATCAGGGACGCATATCAGAGACCGCGCCGCTTTATCAAAAATCCATCGAGCTGGTCAAAGGCCAAAATCCTGGCCCCTACAACAATGCCGGCTTCGCCTGCATCGGAGAGGGGCGGCTCGAAGAGGCCATCGAGCATTTCCAGAAAGCTTTGGAGATCAGGGCCGATCTTCCGAACGTGTACGTTAACCTCGCTGGCGCTTATGCGGGTCGGCTTGAACTTGATCGTGCTATCACCGCGTACGATCGGGCCCTCTTCTTCCAGCCCGACAACCCGGACGCCCACTTGGGAAAAGCGCTATTGCTTATGGTGCAGGGTAATTTTTCCGAGGGCCTTCTCGAATACGAGTGGCGCTGGCTGAAGTTTTTCGAGCATCGGCAGTCGTTCCCGCAGCCTGCTTGGGATGGCTACGACATCGCAGGCAAAACCATTCTTCTACATTCCGAACAAGGCTTTGGCGATACGATTCAGTTCGCTCGGTTCGCGAGAATCATTGCCGCTCGGGGCGCCAACGTCATTTTAAGATGCGATAGAGAATTGGTGTCACTGCTCTCCCGCATGGATGGTGGAACGCGAGTGGTCCCCCGTGAATCGCCGGCGCCGCCGTTCGATGTTCACTGCTCGCTTTTAAGTGTGCTCTATGCATTGAAGATTACGGCTGACACGATTCCGGGCAATGCGCCGTACCTCTTTGCCGATGAGACCTTGAAAGATCGCTGGCGCAAGCTACTTGATGGTCTGGACGGAATGAAGATCGGGATTTGCTGGGCCGGCGATAGCAGTCATACGCGCAATCGTGATCGCTCGGCCTCACTCAAAATGTTTGCATTGATGCGCGATTTGCCGGGCGTTCATTGGGTAAGTCTTCAGAAAGGTCAGCCGGGCCGTGAGCCAGTGCCGCACGGTTTCAACCTCGTCGACATGACCGATCGGCTTCACGATTTTGCCGACACGGCTGCACTGATCGCTAATCTGGACCTGGTGATCAGCGTGGACACCGCGGTTGCGCATCTGGCTGGTGGCCTAGGCAAACCGGTCTGGACGCTGGTGTCTTTTGCGCCGGATTGGCGCTGGATGCTGGATCGGGAGGATTCGCCCTGGTACCCGACGATGCGCCTGTTCCGCCAGCGAAGGCGGCGTGATTGGTCCGAAGTGATCGGGCGTGTCCGCGGCGCGCTGGAGCAGATCCTCAGTCGCTGATTTTGCGCACTTCCAACAAAATCAGGGCGTCGGCGTCGCCATACACGGCCCCATCGGTGGAAAACTGTACTGCGCCCTGGCCAATTCGCTTTTTTTGTTCTGGGCTGCTGCTGATCTACTTGCGCATCGTCTGGCCTTCGTCGTCGAACAGCCGCCGACTTTTTTATTGCACATGCACAGATAGCTTACCGCCTTGCTGTAAGGAAGCCGGCGGAAGACGCGTTAGCAAAAGTGACAGCTCAGTGCTTAGATTGTTTTTGGCTCGCCTGGCTTGATTGCTGTTTGGGCAAAACTTCAGCTTTGGTTTTTTTGAGTTTCGCCGGAGCTTGGGGCTTATCAGAACTGTTGCCGCCACCTGCGTTGCGATCGATGCCATTAGTCATGAGTTCACCATTCCAAAAGTTGTTTGGGACTTGTCGAACTAGAAGTTGGCTTCTCATCCGGAATTTGCCGAGCGCGTCTCGCGAGCCCGCAAAAAGCACGGCACACAAAACCATCACGCCCGCGTCGGTGCCGAGAGTTAGATGTGAAGATGTGCTGTGTGAGCGATAGATGAAATAGGTCCAGACCACTGCGACGAGTGTGTTCGCGTAGAACTGGAAATAGCGATAGTGGTTTTCGATCAGGTAATTGAAGGCCGATGGATTCTGCTCCAGCGCCCGGGCATTGAAAGTCGGCCTTTCCATGCCGGTCATGAGGAGAACTTGATCCACCAGAACCCAACGGAAGCAGCTGACGATCATCCCCGCCGCGGTTGCTGCAAGTAACGCATAGACCGGCGCGCCAAAACCGCCCGATTGATCGGCTCTGAGCCAACCGGCGATCATTGGCACGAACGGAGCCACTCCGATCAATGCAATGAAGCCGGGAAGTAGATATGCGATGACCAGGCCAAACTGCCTGCTGAGGATGTCCATGAAAGCGATGCAATGCGTGCGCTCCAAGCTTTCCGCACGACATTCACCCCAGTCTTTCACGATTTCGAAACAGCGTCAACGTGATGCCTGGGGGTGAAGGTCGTGCCTGATTCGGTTTTGTAAACAAGTCTATCCTGTTTACAAAACTGAAACAAGCATTTTTTGGTTGAAAGTGCGTGAATGCCAAAGAGCCTTCATGCCCAGCGTTACCGGCATTTGCCGGAGATGCTTCGCAAGTTCAGAGAGCGGGCAGGATTAACTCAGCGTGAGTTGGCACGAAAGCTTCGGATGTCGCATACACTAATTCACAACAGTGAGACAGCGGAGCGCCGCGTCGATGTGGCTGAATTCTCGGAGTGGATGCAGGCTTGCGGCGTTGATCCGGTCGATGCCTTAAAGGAATTCTTGGGAAGGCGCCCCTAAACTCCTCCCCCAACTTGTCAATAGTGAGTTCGTGTTTTGGAGGATTATGTGAATTATTTGATGCGAGTCATCGTTGCCGGAGTAGCCATGGTAATCGCCGCAGTCATAATCGTGATGTATTTCAACTATCGTATCGCGGCGTGGACAGGTCATTGATGATTGACATTGGCTTCAAGAGCCGGTGTCTTGTTCATTTTTCGCAGGGCGTCTGCCATCGATCTGAAGACCGATTCCCATTCCCCAATATGGTCCTGTCGAAACAGCCGCATTGTCGGATACCAGGGGCAGGTGTCGCGATGCAGCATGTATCGCCATTCTGACGCAAACCGCACTGCGACCCACGTTGGCATTCCAAGTGCGCCAGAGACGTGAGCTATCGACGTGTCGCAAGTGATGACTAAATCCAGATTCTTAATGATCGCGGCCAAGCCGAGAAAGTCCCCCCGCTCATAGTCATAACCCGGAACACGAACTATACGAACGTCGGGAGAGGGCTTGGCTCCGACTTGAAGATTGACGAGCGTGACGTTGCGGATGCCAGCCAAGGGTGAAAGAAATTGCGAGTCGAATGATCGATCGCGCATGTGGACACTTCCCTGCGAGCCTTGCCAGCAGACGCCGACGCGAAAGCCGGTGATCGGCTGCATCTGCGCCCCCCACTTCTCGACAAGTTCCCGGGGCGGTCGAAGGTAAGGCATGTCGATGGAAATCGTGTAAAGCGTGGTGCCGAAGAGTTGCGGCAGACACCGCTGAGGGATGCGAATGTTGGCATCGGGAACTTGCGTTGCCTTTTCCACCACTCGATGCACGCCCTCTATCGTTTCGAGCAAAGGAAGGATCGATGGCTGACACTTGATAATTGCTTTTCCGCCTCGCGCGGCAATCAGCGGAGCATAACGAGCGAATTGAACGACATGCCCCACTCCGCCCTCAGCGCTGATCACAACCGTTTTGCCCGTCATATCCAAGTCACGCCAACTCGCCCAGGGCTGTGGCGTATGGCTCACCTGCTGACCAACTTTTTGCCAAGCGTACTCCTTCCAGCCTGCCTCATATTTGCCCTGCATGAGCAAGGCAGTCGCCAAATTTGCGTGGATGTCGCCGAGGCTTGGGTCTATTGTCAATGCTTCCTCGAACGCCACTTGCGCTTCCGCCGGCTGTGCGTTCTCAAGCAGTGCGGCACCAAGGCTGTTAAGTGCCTGGGGATGCTTCGCGCTCAGTTGAATTGCTCTTTTAGCGGATGCAATCGCTTGCTCCGGCCGATGCAGCTTGCGCAGCACGTTGCTGAGATTCAAGTGGGCTTCGGAATAGTTGGGATTACTTGCGAGAGCTTTTTCATAAGATTTGAGCGCATCCTCAAGTCGGTCGAACTGCTCGAAACATCCTCCTAGATTATTATGCGCCTGCGCATAGTTAGGCCTAAGCTTGGTTGCTTCGCAGAAATGAGGTACTGCTCGATCGTGTTGCCCAGCTTGCACAAGAATGCAACCAAGATTGTTGTAATACTCTGGGATGCTAGGCTCCCGTGTGATGCATTTATGCAAATGCGCAATGGCTTCATCAATTTTTTGGGATTGCAGGAGCGTCAAGGCTGACTTCAGGTTTTGGCGAAGAAGCTCGCGAGACCCGATTGAAGCGGGTTTGGATTTGCCATCAGCAGTTTGATGTGCCGCGGGCTTGGCCATGGAATGACAATAGTTAATCCACACGTCACGGTAGGTCTTTTCCAGCGCTCGGGTATATCCTTGCGCATCCGTCAGCGGACTTTTAAGCATCCTGCTCCTCAACTCACGGCGCAGTTCCGCCAAACGAGGAAGATCCGAGGCTAATTGAGCGGCAATCTTGACGTAATCTTCTTTGGTTTGCGCAACGAGATCCGTCAATCCAACCATCGAAAGCAAACTAACCCCACGTCGTGAGTGAAAGCTGGTTCCCGCCAGCGTCACCACAGGCACGCCCATCCAAAGGGCGTCGCATGTTGTCGTGTCGCCATTAAATGGAAACACATCTAGAACGATATCCACGCGGTTGAAGAGCTTCATGTATTTCGCACGTGAAGAACGAGGGAAAATCTCGAGTCGATCGGAGCAAATGCCGAAAGCAGCGAACCTTTCGGATAACTCATTGTCCTCTGAGGTGTCCTCCTCTCCTAAAACAACCAGTTTTGACTTCGGAACACTTTCAAGAACTTGGTGCCAAAGTCGAATCGCTGAATCTGTAAGTTTGGCTTGCTGATTCGGTGAGCAGAATGTCAGATGTCCAGCACTTGTCGCCGGAAGCTGTCCAGCCGGCGGGCTCAGTGCGTCAGGCTCATACAGCCACGCGCACGGCAATCGCAGAAGTTGTTCCGTGTAATAATGCTCTGTTTGGCCGGCGGGATCGCAGTATGCGTCCGTAATGCGGTAATCGATTGCCTTGAGTCCCGTCGTGCCGGCGAAGCCAAGTTGGATTTGAACAGGAGCGGGTTTCTTGGCCATCACAGGCAAACGATTGCCGGCCATGTGCCCGGTCAAGTCCACGAGAATGTCTATTGAATCGCCACGAATGAGCTGAGCGGCAGCGTCGGTAGAAAGCGGTGCAATTTCTCGCCAATGATCAGTTAACTTCTGCAATCGCTGCGTTACCACGTCGGATCTTGCGACAGCAGAGTAACAGTAGACTTCTATCTGCCAGCGATCGTGCGCCGTCAGCACAGGTGCGATCAATCGAGCGATCGTGTGCGTGCGAAAGTCGGGCGACAGATAACCAATGCGAAGCCGGCGAAGCGGATCTCGATCGTTCTCATGAAGCTGAATTATCTGCGGCTCGTGACGATTACCCCATTCGCGTGCTTCCTTCAGAATATCCGGGGGCGAGGAATCTGCATCATGATGCATCGAATAGATTAGATTACTCTGCACGGCGCTCAACTGTGGTTTCAGCTCCAGCGCCTTGCGATAATGCGATAATGCTTGTTTCAATTGCCCCCGCCGAACACAGGTTGTAGCAAAAGCCTGGTGGGCGTAAGGATTTTTCGAATCGACGCGGATGAGTTCTAGTTGCGCTGCCGCTGCCTGGGTAAAACGCCCTGCTTGGTGCAGCACATATCCGAGACGAAAATAGGCCTTTGCGGTTGGATTACGCTTGATGATCTTGCGCCAGCAATTTGCCGCGTCGACGAATCTGTGGCATTCCTCTTGGGCTGAAGCAAGATGCTCAAGGTAGTCGTTGGACTTTGGATCTATCTCCACTGCTCGTCGAAAAGAATCGATCGCACGACTCCATTCTCCTTCGAGCGAAAGAATCCTTCCAAGCTGGTCGTGCGCCGACGCCTGCTGCGGGTGATAAAGAATAGAACGGCGAATGGTCTCGGCTGCTTGTTGAAGCCGCCCAAGCTCTTCGAGAACGATTGCCGAATTGTTCAATGCTTCTGGATATGCACTTCGAAGTCTTGTCGCTTTCTCAAACAAGATAAGAGCTTCGTCACGACAACCTTGAGTCGCAAGAATAGTGCCTAGTGTGTTATGATAATCTGCAACGTTGGCATCACTTGAGATTGCCTGACGAACAAGATTCTCGGCGGACGAAGTGCTGCCTCTTCGCCAGAGAATGACTCCTAAGAGGTGAAGGGCCGAAGAATAAAATGGCTCTTGCGCTAAGATTTCTCGACACAATCTTTCTGCATCCGCACCACGGCCGGCATGATAAAAGTAAATCGCCTTCGAGAGCTGCTCTCCCAATGTATCAGCCGACATATCGATAGCTATCCTCGCACGAGCTTGCTGGGAAATGCAATGACCTTCGTGGGCACTCGGCCCACCATACTTTATCGTGATCGCTCGATTGATTGCTGCTTCATCGAATTAGAGCATCGCTCAACTATTGTCCCGCATTCTGGACAGCGATCCGGCGAGGCACGAAGATCATAACCACATTTCCGGCAGCAACCCACGCTGTTTTTCTCTCTCGCGGCTCTAGTTTCCTTGATAATTAAAAAAAACGAAATTACCGCGGCAAAACCCCCGAACACGCCAGCAGTGCCTATGAAGCTGTATGTGTGAACGGCGATAGCTTTCGTGTAAGAAATTCGTTCCAGGAATGGAAGTGTCACGCTGGGAGGCTCCTCGACCCATTTCCAAACGTGAATGCCCTGTTGACCTATCTTCATCTGCGCGGTCTTACGAACAGCGTCGATCTCGTCTGGTGAATTTGCTTGCACCTCAATTCTGCACCGACCGAAACACAGACCATCCCTGGTCCAACCGAAGATATCCCTTGAAACCTGAATCCCGACCCGCCGATCGTCCCATTTATCCACGACTAGAATACGTCGATATCGCGCGGCGCTCAGCCGCCAACACATCGCTATGCCGCAAATGACAAGAGAGAGAACGGCGAAGGCTGAAAGCAAGCGATGCTTTACGAATATTTGCGCGAACTGTTTGACCAGAGTCTCTTCTAAGCGTTTTCCGCGCGGTTCCGAGGATGTACTGCGCACCATTAGACGCTCTTACTTCTAGGTACCTCATGACCACTCTTCGCGGCCGAACTACAATGAACGACCGAAAAGCACTGCCAACGCGCTCAGGTCCGAATCCCGCAAAAATTTGTCTCGTTAAAGCAAATTGTTACTAAAACAGGCGTCATGCTGTACATCCAAATACCCATGAAGATTTAAACGGTTGAGAAAGCGTTCCTGCTGGATTTGTCCAAGTTGCACCGGCGGTGACCGGCCCGACGCTGAAGCCGAGACTGACGCTACTTAATCCAGACCCGTCATTTGTCACGCCGGCATTCCAATCCACCGTGAGCTTCATACGCGTCTCATCAGAACTCTTTTCCTCGTTGATCGTGAGCCCAACCGATGTGCTCTTGTCCTTGACCACGGGGCTATATGAACTGGGTTGGACGTTCAGCAGAGTGCTGGGTTTTCCTGAATCGGGGTTATTTAAGCAAGAGCATTTGATAGTTACGATGACCAAGTCGCCCTCGCCCTCGCCTGGGATTCTGGCAGTACCAAGGTCGTAACCACC
>Ga0157370_10009312_pt1 | contig 10517 bp, 12 predicted proteins | sample C35metaG_FD_113463 | JGI IMG/M metagenome (GOLD analysis project Ga0157370, IMG submission 113463) | Corn rhizosphere microbial communities from Kellogg Biological Station, Michigan, USA - C3-5 metaG | ecosystem: Host-associated > Plants > Roots > Rhizosphere > Soil | place: USA: Michigan... | reverse complement strand
TCCTGGCGGCCGCGCAGCCGGCGGCAGACCTCGATGCCGGAGAGCTGCGGCAGCATCCAGTCCAGGATCACCAGATCGGGCTGCTCCTCGGCGGCGACCAGCAGCGCTTCCTCGCCGTCGCGCGCTTCCCGCACCCGGTAGCCTTCCCGCTCCAGCTTGTAGCGCAACAGGGTGACCAGGGCGCCTTCGTCTTCAGCGACCAGGATGGAGGGCTTTGTCATGCGTGGGTCTCATAGGGAACGGAGGTTTCGCTGGTGGTGTCGGCCTTCGGCCGCGCCGCGCTCAGATGGCCGGCCCGCACCATATGATAGACGACCTCGGCGATGTTGGTGCAGTGGTCGCCGCTGCGCTCGATATTCTTGGCGACAAACAGCAGATGGGTGCACAGGCCGATGGTGCGCGGATCTTCCATCATGTAGGTCAGAAGTTCGCGGAACAGGCTGTTGTAGATCTCGTCGATCTCGCCGTCGCGCGCCCACACCGCCTCGGCTTCATCGGCATTGCGGCTGGTGAAGGCATCCAGCACCTGCTTGAGCTGGTTCTGCGCCGCCTTGCCCATGCGCCCCAGACTCTGGGTCAGGCGGATGGGCGGTTCGCGGTTCAACACCAGCGCCCGCTTGGCGATGTTCTTGGCCAGATCGCCGATGCGTTCCAGTTCGGCCGCGGTCTTCACGGCCGCCAGGGTTTCGCGCAGATCCACCGCCATGGGCTGGCGCAAGGCGAGCAGCTTCAGCGCGCGGTCCTCGATCTCCTGCTGGATTTCATCGATGCGGGCATCCCCGCCCACCGCCCGTTCCGCCGCGGCGCTGTCGCGCCGGGAGATCGCTTCCATTGCGGCCGCGAACTGGGCCTCGGTCAGGCCGCCCATCTGGGCCACCAGCGCCGACAGGGCGTCGAGCTGTTCGCCGAAGGATTTCACGGTGTGCTCGGTCATGCAGCTCGCCTCTCAGGTCCGGGACCGCCTTAAGGCCTTCCCGCCACTCCTATGCGACTGTTTTATAACATTTCCGTGACAGGCTCCGGAGCCGCGCTTTTGGCGGCATTTTGATCGGGGACAGCCGGAAGAAAGACAGTAAATGTGCTGCCCTGCCCCACCCGGCTCTCAATGGCGAGCCGGCCCTGATGGCGATTGACGATGTGCTTGACGATGGCCAGGCCCAGACCGGTGCCGCCCTTTTCCCGCGAGCGCTTGACGTCAACCCGGTAGAATCGCTCGGTCAGGCGGGGAATGTCCTTGGCGGGAATGCCCTCGCCATCGTCGCTGACGGCGCCGAAGACCTGTTCGCCCGCCCGGCCCAGCACGACCCGCACCTCGCCGCCTTCCCGGCCATACTTGATGGCGTTGTGCACCAGGTTCTGGAACAGCTGGATCAGTTCGTCAGACTGGCCGATCACCTCGGGCAGGCCAGGTTCCGGTTGCACCTTCACGGTGATGGCCTCCGCGGCCGCCAGCGGCTTCAGGCCCGCCACCGCCTGCCGCACCATCCCTTCCAGATTCACATGGCCTTCCGGTTTCACATGCTCGTTCATCTCGATGCGGCTGAGCGAGAGAAGATCGTCGATCAGCCGGCGCATGCGGTCGGCCTCCACCCCCATGATGTCCAGGAACTGTTCGCGCGCGAGGGCGTCGTCCCTGGCGGGACCCCGCAGGGTCTCGATGAAGCCCGTCACCGCCGCCAGTGGCGTGCGCAGTTCATGGCTGGCATTGGCGATGAAGTCGGCCCTGAGCTGTTCGCTGCGCTTGACCACGGTCAGGTCGTGCAGCAACAGCGCCGTGACAGACGGCGCGATGCTGATCCGCGCGGCATAGGCCTGGTAGTGCCGCTCGATAGGCACCGGCAGGCTGAAGGGAACATTGGTGGCAATGCCCGCCCTCGCCTGGGCGATGGCCCCCAGCACTTGGGGATTGCGCAGGACCTGCGAGGCGCGTTTGCGGTCGAGGCCCGGTCCCAGCACATCGCGCATGGCGTGGTTGACGAACAGCACCGTCTCGTCCTCGTCCAGCAACATGACCGGACTGGGAAGCTGGTCGAGCAGGACGCGGGTCATGGGCGGCAGGGCGGCCAGAGGGTCGTCCGCCGTCTGTTCCGCAGGGCGCAGAATCGGTTCCTGAAAGGTGACGAACTGGGCGATCAGAAGGGCGGCCAGCCCGGCGGCCACCAAGGCCCAGAACAAGGCGGACCCGCCCAGGAGCATGACCGTGCCGCCCAGAATAAGACCCATCAGCAGCGGCCAGGACAGGCCTCGCAGGCGCAGGAGAGATTCAACCATCCCCACATAATAGTCCCGATTGCGACGATCCGATAACGCGGGGGCAGCGGCGCCCCCGGGGACATGCTCCGCTCACGGATTTCCGCGCCGGTGCGGCCGCGTACGCCCGCTGGGCAAAATTGGTAAACCGGCCATAAGCGTTGATAAGGACTGGAGTTGACGCGGCAAACCGTAGGAAGCTGCTCGCGAAAGCGATTCGCCATGACCCAGGTCATTCTTGCCGAAGATGAAGGCCAGCTCCGCAGCCTGATTGCCGAGCTTCTGGCCTCCAAGGGATTGAAGGTCTGCCAGGCCGCCGATGGGCTGGAGGCACTGCAGCTGCTCAAGGAACATCCGGGCACGGGGCTGCTTCTGTCCGATATCGTCATGCCGAACATGAACGGCTATGAGCTGGTCGAGGCGTCCCTCAAGCTGCGCCCTGAATTGAAGGTGCTGATGATGACGGCCTATCCGACCGAGCAGCCGCCGCCTTCCGCGCTGAGGGCGCGCGAGATCCGGACCCTGGTCAAACCGTTCGACCCGGACCGCATGTGCGATCTGGTCGTGGACATGCTGGCACGGCCCTAGAGTTTCGCTCCAACCGTTGGCGGTAAATTCAAAAATTCGTCATGGCCCGCGAGTTCGTAGCGACAGCGTACGAACGGGCCACCCAGATGATGCCAGCGCTCCACCTTCAAGGTAATCGCTCATTCAACTGGATGGCCCACGCTCCGGTGGGCCATGACAGCTTGTTTGCGATTTCTATCGCATATGGCCCTAATCCGGCCGCCCGCGGCCGCGCTTGATCTCGGCGCGATGCTTCTTGTTCTCCAGCCTCTTGCGCTTGCTGGCCTTGGGCACTTTGGTGGTGCGGCGCGGCTTGGGCGGCGTGGCGGCGCGGCGGATGATCTGAGCCAGCCGGGCGCGCGCATCGGCGCGGTTTCTCTCCTGCTCGCGAAACCGCTGGGCGGTGATCACCAGCACGCCCTCGCCCGTAAGGCCCGGAACCTGCAGAAGCGCGGCGCGCACCGGCTCGGGCAGGCTGGGCGAGGCGCGCACGTCGAAACGCAGCTGCACGGCGCTGGCTACCTTGTTCACATTCTGGCCGCCCGGACCGGAGCTGCGGATAAAGCGCTCCTGAAGTTCGTGTTCGGGAATGACGATGCGGCCGTTGACGATCAGCGCGCTCATCGCTCGAACGCCTTGCGCAAGGCCTGCTTGACCAGCTTGCCGGCCTGGTTGCGGGGCAGCGGGCTTCGCGACAGACGGAAATGCACCGGCACCTTGAAGGCGGCGAGCCTCTTCCCCGCAAAATCCTTCAACACATCCTCGCTGACGCTGGCGCCGGCTCTGAGCTGCACCGCGGCGGCCGGCACCTCGCCCAGCAGGGGATGGGAAAGCCCCACCAGCGCCGCATCGGCCACGGCCGGATGCTGGATGAGGACATTCTCCACTTCGCTGCAATAGATATTCTCGCCGCCGCGGATCAGCATGTCTTCGGCGCGATCCAGGATGGTGCAGAAGCCTTCTTCGTCCAGCATGGCCAGATCGCCCGTCTTCAGCCAGCCATCCTGGAAACGCTCGGCGCTGGCTTCCGGTCTGTTCCAGTAGCCATTCACGATATTGGGACCGAAGGCCCAGAGTTCGCCCGGCCGGCCGGGCGGCAATTCCTTGCCATCCTGCATGATTTTCAGCCGGCACACCGGCAGCGCCGGACCGCAGCTCGCCGGGCGATGGAGATAGTCCTGGCCGGAATGGGTGGTGCAGGTGGCCGAGGTTTCGGTCATGCCCCAGCCCTGTCCCGGCATGGCGTGCAATCGCGTGCGAACATCATGGGCGAGGGAAATGGGGCACGGCGCGCCGCCAAACGTCACCAGCTCCAGCGATGACAGGTCATGACCGTCCGCCTGTTCCAGCAGCGACAGGGCCACGGCCGGAACACCGCCCGTCACGGTCACCTTCTCGCGCGCGATCAGGGCCAGCGCTTCTAGAGGCTCGAATTTGCGCATCAGCACCAGCTTGCCGCCGGCGGCCATGTTGGGCAGCAGCACCGACAGGCTGCCGATGACATGAAAGAACGGCACGGCCAGCAAGGTCACGCGCTGTTTGGGCGCGGGCGCTTCGGCGCCTTGCCGCAGCAAATTTCGCGCCTGTGAGAAAGGCTGTGCAAAAATATTGGTGGTGAGCGCGCGGTGCGTGCCCAGCGCCCCCTTGGCCGCTCCGGTGGTGCCGGAGGTATAGAAGATCGTGGCGTCATCTTCCGGCGCGAGCGCCACGTCGGGCATGGGCTGTTCTGGCAGCCGGTGCCAGTGGGCCGGCGCGCCGATGATCTCTTCGAGGATAGTTACATCGGGCCGTGGATTTGCGGCGCGGGTGACAAAGACATGCTCGGCCGAAGGCGGCAGGTCTGTCAGTCGCGCCAGCCGCTCGGCATCGGCGAAGACAAACCGAGCGCCGCTGTCCGCGAGTCCATGAGCCAGTTCCGTTCCCGTCCACCAGGCATTGAGCGGCACCATAATGGCCCCCGCCAGCAGCGCGCCCAGGAACACCACCGGCCATTCCGGCAGATTGCGCATCACCAGCGCCACGCGATCGCCTTTGTTCAGGCCACGTTCCCGCAGCAAGGCGGCCACCATGAGCACGGCGCGGGCGAAGCCATCATAGGTGACGCGCTCATCGCCATGGACCAGGAATTCGCGCGAGCCATGCCGGCGCGCCGCCAGAAAGGCTTCTGCCGCCGTGGCAGGCACATGCTTCCACACGCGCATGGGCACGCCCCGCACGACAGCCTCGACGGTCTCGAACGCCATTCCCGGCGCGGTCAGGCGCGCATGGGCATCGGCAAGGCTCAAAAGCGGCCAGCATTGGTCATTCATGGCAGGGCAAGTATAACGGCCCGATGAACAATGCATCAGGTTTTTGCCAGACGAGGCTGGCGCGCATCCCGCGCTTCCTGGAAGCGCAGGTCGCCGCCGGCGCCCTGCCCGGCGCACTGACCCTGATCTGGCGTGGCGGCCGCGTGGCCCACCAGAGTCTGGTGGGCAAGGTTGATCTCGGCCGCGGCCTTGCGATGTGCGAGGACGCCATCTTCCGGCTCTACTCCATGACCAAGCCGGTCACCGCGGTGGCGCTGCTGATGCTGCTGGAGGAAGGCCGCATCGCGCTGGACGATACCGTCGCCAAATTCATTCCCGGCTTTGCGCACCTGAAGCTTGCCGATGGAGCCACGCCCAGGCGCGCCATCACCGTGCTGGATCTGCTGCGCCACACCGCCGGCTTCACCTATGGCTTCCACAACCGCACGCCGATCGATGCCGCCTATCGGGCGCAGAGGATCGCGGAGATGGATACCGAAGGCGGCCTTCTCGCCATGATCGGCCAGCTCGAGAAGCTGCCGCTGGAATATTCGCCCGGCGAGGCCTGGATCTATTCGGTGGCGACCGACGTGGTGGGCCGGCTGGTCGAGATCGTGTCGGGCCAGGGTTACGCCGACTTTGTGCGGCAAAAGATTCTGACGCCGCTGAAGATGGGCGATACCGATTTCCTGGTGCCGGAAGCCAAGCGCGACCGTTTCATCCCCTGCTATGCGCTGAAAGATGGCCGGCTGGATCTGTTCGATGATTCGGAAGGCTCCAAATTCCTCGCACCCCCCGCGCTGGAATCCGGCGGTGGCGGTCTTGTCGGCACGGCCTCCGACTACCTGCGCTTTTGCCGCATGCTGCTGAACAAGGGCGAACTGGATGGCGCGCGCCTGCTCTCGCCCAAGACGGTTACGCTGATGACCGCCAATCATCTGCCGGATGGAGAAGAGATCGCCGATCTTTCACCGGCCGCCGATGCCTTCAATGAAAGCGGCTATCGCGGCGTCGGATTCGGACTGGGCGTGGCGGTGACCCTCGATCCCGTCCGCATGGGCATTCCCGGCACGGCGGGAGAATTCGCCTGGGGCGGCATGGCCTCCACGGCCTTCTTTGTCGATCCCAAAGAGGACATGGCCGTGATATTCATGACCCAGGTGATCGCGGACACGGCCCGGCGGGTGCGGCTGCGCCGGGACTTGCGCACCCTGATTTACGGCGCCATGACGGAAAGCCATGCTTGAGACCTTGCCGCTGACCGACTGGAACGGCCCCTACGAGCCCGCGGTGAAGACGCGCGCCATCGCTGCGCTGGAATCCGGCGCGGTGCTGTTTTTCCCCGGCTTGTCCTTCCGGCTCGAGGACAGCGAAAAACAGTTCCTGGACGCGCGCGTTTCCGACGGCAAGGCCAAGAATATCTCGCTCGATCCGGACACCGGAAAAATCCAGGCCACCTCTTTGGAAGGCGACGAAGCCCGCCGGCTCGCCGCCATGATGGCGCGTTTCGCCAATCAGGCTTCGTCCCTGGTGCACGATCTTCTGCCCTACGCGCAGGTTGAGCGCGCCCGCACCAGCTATCGGCCCGTGGAAGTGAAGGGTCGCGGCTATTCCAAAATCTCCGACGACCGTCTGCTGCATATCGACGCCTTCCCTTCGCGCCCGATGCGGTCGGGGCGGCGCATCCTGCGCTTCTTCGCCAATGTTGCGCCGTCCTCCCCCCGGCACTGGCTGGTGGGCGAACCGTTCGAGCCTTTCGCGCGCAGCTTTCTGCCGCGTGTCGGCCCGCATCTGCCCGGAAAATCCTGGCTTTATGAAAAACTCGGCGTCACCCGCGGCCGCCGCAGCCTTTATGACGAGCTGATGCTGTCGCTGCATGACGCGGCCAAGCTGGACGCGGATTTTCAAAAGGCCAGCCCCCGCGACACAGTGGATTTTCCGGCCCAGAGCTGCTGGCTGGTTTTCACCGACCAGGTGCTGCATGCGGCGCTGGGCGGGGAGTTCGCGCTGGAGCAGACGTTCCATCTGGATGTGGCGGAAATGGCTGAGCCGGCGCGCGCGCCCATCCGGGTACTCGAACGATTGAGCGGGCGGGCGCTCGCTTAAACAGCGCGGGACAGCGCCGTGCGTTTCCTGACATAGATTCCCGGTCCGTCGCCGCTGGCCTCGAAGGCGCGGCTGGCTTCTTCATGTTCTCCCAGGAACAGCACGCCATCAGGCGCCATGGTTTCGGCCATGCGCTCCAGCACGTCGGCCCGCAAAGCGAGGTCGAAATACATCAGGACATTGCGGCAAAAGACCAGATCCACATCGTCCAGCCAGCCGAAACTGTCGAGCAGGTTGAAGCGCCGGAAACGCACGATCCGGCGCAGGCTTTCGGCCACCACCCATTCGGCGCCGTCGCGCCGCAGATGTTGGCTAAGCGCTTCCAGTTCCGGGGCGCGCTCAATCTCGTGCGCGGCATAGCGACCGCTTTCACCGCGATAAATGCCGTCGGCGGAAATATCGGTGGCGATGATTTCCAGCCGCCATCCGTCCTGCACCAGCCGCAGATCCGAAAGGATCATGGCGATGGAATAGGCTTCCTGGCCGGCCGCGGTCGCCGCCGACCAGACCCGCAGGGTCCTTTCCCTGGCGCGTGCGGCCAGCAGCCGCGGCAGCACATGGGCGCGCAGGCGGGTGAACTGCGCCGGCTCGCGGAAGAAGCCGCTTTCATGGAAGGTCATGGCCTCGGTCACCGCCTCGGCCAGGGATTCTCGTCCGTGCCTGAGGTCCGTGACCAGGTCCGCCACATCCTTGAAGCCGAAGCGGCGCACGACGGGCCCTAGGCGGCCTTTCGTCAGCGCCAGCTTGTCCATGCCCAGGGCCAGGCCGGAGCGGCGGCGCAGCAGGCGGGCAAGAAACTGGAAATCGTCGGGCGCCATGAGCGCTTCAGACGGCTACGCCGATTTCGGCGAGCTTGTCGCGGACCGCGGTGCCGTCGAAAGGCTTGAGCAGATATTCGTTGGCGCCGGCCGCGATGGCGCCGGCGATCTCGTCCGGATCGCTTTCAGTCGTGCAGAACAGGATCACCGGCTGGCCACCGCCCTGCTGACCGCGCACGCTCTTGATGAAATCCAGCCCCTTCATGCTGGGCAGATTCCAGTCCAGGAAGATCAGGTCGGGCATCTTCTCACGGCAGGCGCGCAGGCCCGCCATGCCGTCCTCGGCCTCATCCACCGAGTAGCCCAGGCCTTCGAGGATGCGGCGCGCGATCGTGCGGATCACGCGGCTGTCGTCCACCACCAGGCAATGCTTCATGAGGGGCAGGTTCCCGACCAAGCCCCAAAAAGGGGCGGCTTGGGCGGAAAGGCTAGGGGAACAGGGTAAAAAATCGCTTACCGGGAGCCTGCTCTAACGCCCGCCCACCAGTTCCACGGCGCCATCCACCGGCGTCAGGGAAAGATTGGCGCCGACGGCGCGTGCCAGCTTGTGGGCCAGGTAAGGCTGAACATGACGGGCGTCCACATGGGGCGCCTCGCCCTTCAGGGCGCGATCGACATCCTCGGTGACCCGGGCGTTGAGACCCTCGGCCCGGATGTGAAAAGAGGGTGTCCCCGCGTCCGGCCCGGTCTCTACCGTCACCACGCCGCCGCGCGGCAGGCAATCGGCGGCGAGGAGGGTGGCGTTCATCAGCAGCTTGGCCCAGTCCTTGGCCCAGTAGAGCTTGGGCACATTCCAGACCAGCTGAACCTTGCCCCCTTCCAGCAGCCCCGTCACCAGCCGGCCGATTTCGCCCAGGTCCAGCTCGGCGCCGGCGGAACCGGCCGCCCCGAACGCGATTCGCATGAACTGGATACGGGCCAGCGCCTGGTCGGCGCTCATGGTCACCAGCTTGATGGCGTCGGCCCGCATGGCCGGATCGCGTTCGTCTTCCAGCACTTCCATGCCGTTGACCACGGCACCCAAAGGTCCGACAAGGTCGTGACAGACGCGGCTGACCAGCAGGGCGGCAAATTCAATCTCAGTCATGACGGACTCCATGCGGCCCACTTGGTTAGCAAACGGTTAATTTGTCCCGGGCTCTTAAGGAATGCTTAACATGAGCGCAACGCTCACCCCCCACATGGAAAGCCTGGTCCGGATCGCCCGCGCGGCCGGCGAGGTGGTCATGCGCCATTATCAAGCGGGCGTGGACGCGCGGGTGAAATCCGACCGCTCGCCGGTGACCGATGCCGATGAAGAGGCTGAAAAGCTAATCCTGACGGAACTTTCCACCGCTTTTCCCGGCGTGCCGGTGGTGGCGGAGGAGGAAGCCGCGGCGGGCCGCATCGCGGCGGTGGGATCGCGCTTCTTCCTGGTGGATCCGGTGGACGGCACCAAGGAATTCATCAAGCGCGGTGGGGAATTCACCGTCAATATCGGCGAAATCGTGAACGGAAAGCCGGTGGCGGGCGTGGTGCTGGCGCCGGCGATCGGCCGGCTGTTTGTGGGCGAAACCGGCAAGGGCGCCTTCGAACTCACATCCGCGGGCACGCGTGTGATCGCCGCGCGCGCGCCGGCCGCCGACGGGCTGGTCGCGATATCGAGCCGCAGCCATCCCGATCCCAAGACCGACGAACTGCTCAAGACCCTGCCGGTGAAAGGCCATACCAACGCCGGTTCCTCACTGAAATTCTGCCTGGTGGCCGCCGGCGAAGCCGATATCTATCCCCGTGCCGGCCAGACCATGGAATGGGACACGGCGGCAGGCCATGCCGTGCTGGCGGCGGCGGGCGGCAAGGTCACGACCTGGGACGGCGCGCCGTTCCTGTACGGCAAGCCGGACTTCCGCAACGGCCCCTTCATTGCGAGAGGGCTTTAACATTTAAGGGGCTAGCGCGAGGGATTTTGCGGCCTGAGCAGGAGCGTCGAGCGAAGTGTACGGACAGTACATGAGCGAAGGCGCGACGAACTCAGGCCGCAAAAGACCCGCGCTAGCGGTCCATATCGTGGCGCGCAGAGTAAAATACTAACGCCATCAGCCCCGCGCCCAGGGCGATGGTGACGACCACACCCAGCACCAGAAACAGCCAGCCCCAGCCGCTCATATGGACCCCGGCCATGGCGGTCCACACCTTCACCGCATACCAGAGCGAGATGACAAAGAAGGCTGCCAGCACCAGAAGCGCGAACCAGCCGGCGGCGGAAAGCGGCGATTTTCCGTCTTTCACAGTGTCAGACTCCATCTTTCGGCCGTAATGCTAAACCCGTTGACTGCAAATAGGTAGGCAACGGCCGACCGCGCTCCGCCCGCTTGCCCGTTGGCGCGCGGGCTCCGCGCCTCGAAGACGCTTGGGCGCGTCTTCCTGACCGCGCTCCGCCCGCTTGCCCGTTGGCGTGCGGGCTCCGCGCCTCGAAGACGCTTGGGCGCGTCTTCCTGACCGCGCTCCG
>Ga0157370_10009311_pt1 | contig 10518 bp, 6 predicted proteins | sample C35metaG_FD_113463 | JGI IMG/M metagenome (GOLD analysis project Ga0157370, IMG submission 113463) | Corn rhizosphere microbial communities from Kellogg Biological Station, Michigan, USA - C3-5 metaG | ecosystem: Host-associated > Plants > Roots > Rhizosphere > Soil | place: USA: Michigan... | reverse complement strand
TAGACTGCGAGGATGGTTCCGCGCGTAAAAAAGCACAATGGGAGTACGATCCGAAAAATGGGAAGGTAAGGTATTTGGATTCACTATCGAAGATATTGAGTTGGCTGCCCGCAGAGTGATGTTCCATGAGTGTGTCATGCGTAGCATCAAGGTCTGAAGCGCACAGTTGATCATTCTTCCCGAAAGTGGTCGCTCGCGACCGACAGCAACGGGTCGTGAGCGCCAGTTCGAGCTCGGCGGTCGTCGCGATCACGCAGCGCGGTCGCAGTCCGGCCATAAGCGGAAGTTGGCGCGTGTTATCGTGGCGTCCAAGAGCGGCCGTTGCGCCATTACCGCGAATCGTCCGTACCTCGACGAGGAAAGAAGCTGTGTGAATGCTTGGCCGTCTGCGGCTCTCACATCCTTACCTGTTCTGTCAAAAAGATTGATTATCGAGATGTGCAACGCTTCCGATGGGATCGCTGGCAAAAGGTGACCTGCATCCAGTCTGTCGTAGCCGCTGCCGCATAGATCGTGAGGTTTGCATGTATCTCTCTCGCATAAGAATATCGAATTTTCGGAACTTCTCGGAATTCGACGTGCAACTCACTGGCAACATGGTGGTTGTAGGCGAGAACCGCGTAGGCAAAAGCAACCTGCTCTACGCATTGCGCTTGATTTTTGATCCGACATTGCCGGACAGCGCGCGACAACTCAGCCTTTCGGATTTTTGGGACGGGCTGGAGGGACCGGGTGCCGACGACAAGATTGTCGTCTCCGTCGAGATAAAGGGATTTGACGACGACGAGGATTGGGATGTGCTGGCCATACTTACCGATCATCGTCTAGACGACGACCCTGACACTGTGCGACTAACCTATGAGTTCCGTCCGAAAGCAGGTCTGGAGAGTGACCCGGCAGCCGCAGCCGACTACGAATTCGTCAGCTACGGCGGCGAGGATGAAGCCAAGTATTTCGGTCACGAGCTTCGGCGCAAGATCACGATGGATGTTCTGCCCGCGCTACGCGACGCCGAAGGCGACCTTGCGGCTTGGCGGCGCTCGCCGCTTCGTCCGCTGATTGAGGAAGCGTTCCGCGAAGTCGATGACGAGGAACTAGCGAAAATCGGCACGGCCGTCGAGGCGGCCTCCGCAAAAATCACCGAGTTCGATCAGGTCAAGGCCCTGGAGAAGGATATCGGCGAGCTGTTCGCCAAGATGAGTGGTCCGCATCAGGACATCGGACCGCGGCTGGGTTTCGCGCCGACCGATCCGGCACGCCTCTACCGAAATATCCGGCTGCTCATAGATGAGGGCGCGCGCGGCGTAAGTGAGGCCAGTCTCGGCTCCGCCAATCTCGTATTCCTCAGTCTAAAGGCGCTCGAGATCCGACAGTTGATCGCGGATAACTCGCGCGACCACATGTTTCTTGCCATCGAGGAACCGGAGGCCCATCTCCATCCTCATTTGCAGCGGTCGGTCTACCGGCACCTGTTTGAAAGCGTCGCCGGAAACGGCGACAGCCCGCTGTCGGTCTTTTTGACGACACACTCGCCGCACATCGCCAGCGTCGCACCGCTGCGCTCGCTCGTGTTGCTGCGGGACACGGAGGATCACGGCACAGTCGGCCGCTCCACTGCTTCGCTGTCGTTCACGGACTCTGAGATAGACGATCTGACCCGCTATTTCGATGTGACACGTGCCGAAATGCTTTTCGCGCGCGGCGTGATATTGGTCGAAGGCGACGCGGAGCGCTTCCTGGTGCCCGTCTTCGCCGAAGAGCTGGGAAAGCCGCTGGACCGACTCGGCATCACGGTCTGTTCAGTCGCCGGCACGAATTTCCGCCCCTATGCGAAGTTCCTCGGCGGGCTAGGGATACCCTTCGCGGTCATTACCGATTGGGACCCGCGCGAGGGGAAAGAGCCGTTGGGATACAAGCGTTCGCTCGATCTTGTCTCTCTCATCGCAGAGCAAAACACGGGTAAGGCACCGATGAAGCTCGTTAAGCAATTGGGAGAAATTGACGACTACGACGCCTTCAGCAAGGAGTGCCAGAAGTATGGAGTTTTCAGCAATGTTCACACGCTGGAGGTCGATCTGTTCCAAGAGGATGATGACTACAAGGGGGCGGTCATCGAGACCCTCCGTGAGGGACCGTTCGGCAAGGAACGCCAACGCTGGATTGACGAATGGGAGGCGAGCCCCGACAAGCTCGTTGTCGAGAGATTCCTCTCGCTCATCGAGAACATCGGTAAGGGACGCTTTGCGCAACGGTTGGCGGGCCGCATCGCGAATTTGGAACCCCCGGCTTACATTGCCGACGCCATTCGGTTCGTGGCCGAACGTGTTTGATTACCAGCTGTATCAGCGCGCGGCGAATGACATGCGCCGCAACGAGGGCCAGTGGGACGCATACAACGCTACCGGCCATTGCGTCGTGCTGGCCGGACCCGGCAGCGGCAAGACCAAGACGCTGACGATAAAGCTTGCGCGGATATTGGCAGAGGACGTAGAAGCACCGCGCGGCGTGGCCTGCATCACCTACAACAACGAGTGCGCCAAGGAGCTGGAGGAACGCCTTCAGGCGCTGGGCGTCGAGCCAGGCGGCCGTATATTTATCGGCACTGTTCACTCATTTTCACTGACTCAAATTTTGCTGCCTTACGCCAAGACGGCACGGCTCCGGCTGCCGGACGCGTTCCGCGTTGCCACGAAGCAGGAACAACGATTTGCGCTTCAGGACGCCTACCGGAGCGTTATTCGCGGTCCGGAAGACCCGCAACGCTGGCGAATGAAGATGGACGCGCATCGCCGCTCGATCCTCAACCGGAACAGCAAGGAATGGCGGACTGCGAACCCGCAACTTTCGGCGCTGGTCGAAGCGTACGAAACGCAACTCCGGCGGGCCGGATTGATTGATTTCGACGACATGCCGCTCCTTGCAGTCAAGGCGCTGCGGGAGAACGAGTGGCTACAGCGTGCGTTGCTGGCGAAGTATCCAGTGTTGGCTGTGGACGAATATCAAGATTTGGGCCGGGCTCTGCATCGGATGGTTATGGGGCTGTGTTTCAGCGCCGGAATGAGGCTCTTGGCCGTGGGAGACGTGGACCAGTCGATATACGGCTTCACCGGCGCGCGCCCAGAGCTGCTCCAGCAGCTTTCGGAACGTAATGATGTTGAAACGATTCACCTGCGACTTAACTACCGCTGTGGCTCTCGTATCGTCACAGCATCGAGTTATGCACTGGGCGAAGACCGAGATTACAGCGCCCCCAAAGGCGCTCACGAAGGACTAATCTTCTTTCATCCGCAACACGGGCCCTGCGAGCAACAGGCCGACCACCTGTTCAGGACAATACTGCCGGAAGCGAAGGCGCGCATGCCGGACCTCACGCTTGGCGATGTCGGAATCCTGTACCAGAAAGCCGCTATTGGCGACGCCATAGCGGAGGCCGCACAGGAGCATGGCTATCCAGTTATCCGCACCGACAGCAACGCGCTGTACCCCCGGTCGAGTCGTGTGATTCGCTGGCTGGAATCCTGCGCCGTCTGGAGTTGCGGCGGCTGGCAAACTGGCACACCGCGCTTCAGCCGCCTCTTGAACGAAGGGCTGCGCGTTTTCGCCGATGCCGTCGGCCCTCCCGAGTGCAAGCTGGCCTTTCAACGCGGCCTAATGCAATTCTTGTGGGAGACGCGCGACAGCGCGCTGTCAGTCAACACATGGATCAGGGATATCCGTCTTGCCTTGGTGGATGACCTGATTTGTCGGTGCCGCACGCTTTCAGATGAGCCTGGCGTTCTGGATGCGATAACGGCGCGGACGGCGCGAAATGGGCCAGCGGCAGGAATGACGCTGGGGCAGTTCTCCGGGCATGGCGAAGGTAATGACCGGATAAATCTCTCCACGCTGCATAGCGCCAAGGGGCGCGAGTGGGAGTTGGTCGTGATGTTTGCCATGGATTACGGGGTGATCCCGTGGCGGAACGTGGCCCCGAAGCAGGTTCTGGAATCGCGCCGCCTTTTCTATGTCGGCTTCACCCGCGCGAAGAAGGAGTTGCACCTCATGTATTCGGCTGACGAGCCTTCTCCGTTCGTGACAGAGGTCGAGCAACGTCTGGCGCAGGCGCGGTGAGCCGCAATCACATGAACGTGCTGAAATCGTAGATGCTGTCAGGCTGCCTGAAACCGGCCGTTCGCCACCGGCTCCTTCGGGTCGATGAGCGAACCTTCGAGTTGACGATCGCCGTGACTATGCGATGGGGGCGCTGACCGGCCAGAAGCGGACACCAGCGTCTAGCCTCCACGTTAGCCCCCCGGAGTGGCAATATTTTCGAAAGCCGTACGAATATTATTCGGTAGCGCTACGTTAGTAGCGCAAGCAGCTGCAAGAATTAGCGAACAAAGAAATTTCTCATTGTTCAATGTTAATGAAAGTGAAACTTTGATCGCTGGAACTGTCCGCCGCGGCTGATTCAGCCGGAACCTCTCAGACACAACAATCCTCGTCCATGCGTTTCGCTGCCATGTGGCAATGATTGGCACGAGGATACTTTTGAACGTTGAGCGCTGTGCTTGTTGCAAAAACCGCACGCCCGCCAGGCAGTAGTCTCTGGGTGTTGCGTGAATGCAGCGCCGAAATGCCATAGCAGTATCAATCAAGATGTCTTCAAACGATGCGGGTGGCGGCACATTGGCGTCAGAACTGGCGCGTGAGAAGGCGGCTTTACCGATCGCTCCTTGGCCGAAATACGTGTCGAGTGTTGTAGCCAGCTCCAGCACAGCTTCCGGCGCCTGCCTGCAGGCGCAAGAAACCGCATAGGCGAATATCGCATCGTCGGCGAAATGAACGAAGCTCGGTTGGACATTGCTCGGCGACAGTGTCGGGACCGCACCCCGCACCGGATTCATGACATCGGACTCCCGCCGAAATTCCTGAGCATGACTCGAGAGATATGCCATCCCTTCGACATAGCGAAGCAGGTGGCTTGTGAAGCCGGCCGGGTCCATGTCTTCGATGTCAATCCCCAACCGTTTCGAGCGAAGGCCGACCTCCAGCATCGGAATTGGCCCATCACTAAGTCGGTCATAAAGGCCATCCAGAATCGCGACATTTGTCCGGCTAATCAATTCGGACTCTGCAAGCATGTACCAAGCGATGTCGATCGCTCCAAGCGGGCGTTCCGCTAGCTCCTTTGCCGGTTCCGGATTGCTACACACGCCTGGCTGCATGCAGATAGGCTCGCCACCGATGAACACCTCCCTTCCATCCGTACGGGACCGCACCCAGAGTATTGTGTGGCGCACCAAATGGTGGCAGTGAGCGCATTGAAGCGAGGTCTCCGGCCTGATTTCGCCAAGTGCAACAAGTGCGTCGGCCAACCCTGTTAGGCACCGCTCGACCTGTCCTATCTTAAACGCCGCGACGGCCGCGTCCGCGCCAAGTCCAACAGCCATCGCCTGCATGTCCGGCAACTTTACCTGCGACGCGGATCTCTTACTTTCGAGGAACCATTCTTCCGCCTGCGCCCAGTCATCGCAGTTTGCGGCGCTGATCGCGGCATCCCGTAACGCGAACGCACGCTCAACATCGTTATCCTTACCCACCACATCCGCGATACAGCGAAGAATGGAAAGCGCGCGCTCGTGATCTTGCGCTCGCCGGTAGATCTTTGCGCGCGCCCTTGATATGAGCACGTCGTCACCGTTCTCGGCTACCGCCTCATCAAGTACCTTCAGTGCCCCTTCGAAGTCATTTGCATACTCATCCAGCATGACTGCTCGCGCAATCCAGCACTGCACTGTTATCGGTCGGAAACCCCAACTCGAGGTCTGTGCCGCCATACGCTGATAGCGCATGGCGGCATCAATCGCATCAATCTGGTGTCGCTCGGCCACCCACGGACTGTTGACCAATACTGAGTAGTCGGGAGCAGCTTGCCCCATCGGTCGCAGAAGCATCGCTCGGCGCTCGGGTTCTAGCCGATTTAACTGTTCGAACACATGCTCGAGCTTTGCAACGCTGGTCAGATTCGAGCTGCCAATGGCAAACAGCAGCCCAACAGCGCTACCGCGCATCCCCGGCGTCGCTTCGAGGCCGGCGAGCAAGCCTTTAGAGAACGCGCTGCCGTTTGCGACAGCATGGAACTGAAAGAGGAGTTCAACCCAATTCTCGAGGTGGTTGCCAATGCCCATCGTCCCGAGGACTGTGCCAAGGCTCAGTATCTGGAACATCGTACGGGCCCTAATAGGCTCTAGCTGCTCGGATTCCCTCAGCAAAGCCCGAACACAGGGCTCGATGCCGCCCTTCTCTTGGCCTGCTGCAAGTACTTTGAACTGCACCAAGCGCAACATCAACGATATGTAGGTGTTGTCCGGATAGATCGGCTTATTAGTTTCGAACACCCTCAATACCGCTAGGTTCTCCGCCAGGAGGCTTATTACCTGAGTGTCCGAGGTCAGGAGGCTGTACGTCAGCGAAACCAGCACCGGCTGATTTTTCCCGAGCATCGCGTGCAGGATGATCTTGTCAATATCGCTGGCGTTGATTGAGCCTCCTGACATGCACTGCGACGCGATTGCACCGTGAATCACCTGCTGCTGCTCAGGGAGGAGCATGTCCTTCCCGGATTGGCCAGCCAATGGAGAAACTCGATAGCTGTCTCGCCCCATCGTCTCAACCCAAGGCCCGATCAGAGTGTCCAAGGCTTCTCCAGCCGATGAAATCGGTGGTGGTGCAATGGCGATGTTCAATGCAGCCGCGCGGTTGAAACTTCCTATCATCATGCTCAATCGGTAAAGCAGATTCCTGGCATCCGCTGGAAGCACAGAAATGAGTGAACGGCGCGCAGCCTCTCGTTCAGCCACAATGTCTCCGGTGGACAATCCCGAATCGATGATGGCCGGAATCTCGGAACGAGGCCAGCCGCGTGCGGCCATGCCAGCAACGAACGCATGGACCAGTTGCGGATGGCCAAATGCGCCGCTCACATGGGCGAGTTTTCCCCATAAGCGGGGATCACCGCCATGCAGTCCGACCAAGCTCGCCGACTCGTCTTCAGAGAAGTAGGGACAATCAATCGTCGAACCCGGATGCTGACCTACAGTCGAAAGTGCCTTTGGCGTTGGTGCGGTATACGACGTCGTAATCACAGCGATATCGCGCCGGCTCAATGCCTCGAAGACACGCGCCGTCAAGGCTGCGAGACCCGGATCATTTAACTGGTTCAGGTCTTCGAGAATGATGAGCTGCGCATGTATGCCACCTAGGCGTGACAGCAAGACTTCCAGACGGTTTCGTGTCTCTTCAGTGGCAGTACTTCGGAAATCAACAGAGAAATACTTCTCGCCGACCCTTTCGGCTACCGCCTGCGATACCGACGATTTCCCGACGCCGCTCGCACCGAACACGAAGCAGGCACCAAAGGTCCGCAGCCTATCTTCGATTCCTTGTTCGACTTGTGGCCTAGGCACCGCTCGTTTCACCGCGGGCAGATCGGATCCGTCAGCCAGCCAGACCGGGAGGCCGACGGCCACTGGCAAACCGGCGCTGGAGCCGCCCAACATCTGTGCCAGTAACCCTGACGAGGTACGGGCAAGCACGTCCACCACCGCGATCGGGATGGATACTCTTGTGGCATGGTCGACAACAGAAATGAGGTCCGCGCGTGTGAGCACCCGGTCGGCAACAGTGGTCGCAATGCTCTTTTCAAGTACGTGGTAAATGAGTAGGTTACAGATTCGTAATGCATCCGGTGCAGGAATGCCAAAGGTATCGCGACCAACAACGACCAAACGATCCTGGAATTCTTTGCGCAGCGAAACGAGATCGGGCTTTCCGCAATCCCAATGGATCTTGCGAAACAAATCGCGACGTAATTCGTCGTCGCCTCGAGACCTGACGAACCGACGCACCGCCTCAGGGAACTTATCGCTATCCAATATTTCGCGAAGTGGCTTTACATCGGCCCCTTTCGCTGCGCTTCGCCAGTACAAAAGCCCGGAAACGCCGCCAGGGCGATCCTGCAGGGCCTTCTCCGTGCTGATCTGCGACGTCGTGAAATATCTGAGGTGCACATCGGCGCTGGCGTTAGAGGCCGTCAGCGTGACGAAATTCAAAATTGCTTCGCGCACGTTTTCAGTATTGAGTGTGACCTTCCCCGATGCTTGCGTATCTTTGACTTGGACGGCGTTAATAGCGTCTTTGGCGACGACGGCATAGTCCTCTGCAACCTCGAGGAAGATCCTCGATGCCGCCTCCAAGTCAAGCCACGATAGTGCAGCTGCCGTGACTTGATATGCGTATCCCCGAAGAGCATCTACGGCTTGACGCGCCGCATCCCCTTGTGGAATCAGTCCGTCCGTTACAGATGCAAAGATATCCAGTTCTTTCATGTCGCCCCACTGTGCGCTTGCTAGTCGCCAAGCCTGGCCTATCCATTCGTTGCTTAACTTCTCTAGCGTTCGGTCGCAGAACCGATTGGTCCTACCTTAGGACTGAGCAATCGCTATTTCTTCCCTTCTCTTGGTGCAGGAGCGCGACGGTTCATCAAGAATACCCGCTCAAGCAAAGACGGAGGAACAGACGCAGGATTAAGCTCATGCTTCCGATGACCGCTATGGGTCGATAGTGACGGTTGCTCTCATCGTTTCCGGGGCAATCGGGATACTGGCCTCGAAGACATTGTCGAACGAGTTGCCGGTCGCATCGCCTGTTTGGAACAGGTGGTGCTCTGTGCACTCGATCGTCTCGGCGTAGGAACGCCGGCCTCGTAGATCGAGCCGCATCGCGACCTCGACGTAGCGGTCCGTTGTGCGGTACCTCTGCGGTCGTACGCCGTGGAGCCCGAGGTCCGCAAAGGGCTTCTCTCCTATATCGAGGACCTACGGAAACACGCCCCGCTCCTGCTCTACGATTAGGTCCCTCCACCCGATCCTAGCCGTCTCTTGAACGACGCACTGCTGATTGAATCAACCATTGCGCCGTCTTGCTAACGCACCGCACCGCCGCATCATCCTTGGACGGGCGCACCCACAGGCCACTTGCCCGCTTTGAGTCGCAAGCTCCGTGCGCGCACGCAGCGACCGACGCGCTGAACCTCAAACGCAGGAACCCTGGGTCAGTATCCACCTCGTGGATGGCCACCGGATGGTGAACCGACGGATGACACGTTCACGACGCGCCGAGTGCTGCTCAGGTCCGCCCCGCCCGCGTTCTTCAACATTTAGCCGCCAACAATCTGAAACCCGATCGAAATGGCCTGCTCCAACGTTGCAGGAGCTTTTGGTGTCACGGCGTCCTTGGGCGGCGGCACGCGAGACAACTCGATCCAGTGCCCGCATTCGCAGGTCGAGTACATGGTGATGACGGCTTCGATCTCGACGAGTTCCATGCTCACGTCGCCATCCTTCGTCTGAAACCCACGCACCGTCTTGCCGCACTTTGGGCACGGCATTTCAAAGTTCACGTAGTTAAACATTCCCATGGTTCGCTCCCATCCAAGGAAGCTCCCGACGACCAAGACTGATGTTGCATAAGGACAAGGTGCGCGCGAATCGTTCCGACCCACGGCGCCAGCGCGAATCTTGACGATGCCTCGCTGCTTCGCGGAAGATCTCGCATTACGAGTCTTCTGATGCGTCCACCCCGAAGTACTACAGCGTTCCTGAAAGCGGACCAGCGCCAATGACCGAGATGGGGTGTTTTTTGTCAACTGGTTTATGGCATCTTCAGCCCGGTGTACTTGGAATTACCGTGGTCGGCCGCGCCGACGTGGCGAGACATTGGCATCCGGATCACTGCCAGCAAGCTGTTGCAGACGATGCGCGGCCACGCTTCGTCTGGCACGATCCGCACGCGATCGGATGTCTTGCGCCGTTACCCTCGGCAGCGCAATGAAATCACTCTCCGCCATGATGTCAAAGGCGCCCTGGAATGGTAGATACACATTAACCATCCAAGTAGATCCATCGCGCTTCCCAGCGTACGGATGGAGAATTTCCCCATCGCCGCGGCGGCGATCGAATCGGAGTACGCCGTCATGCGGATAATGATGCGCGTGTAGAGCCTTCATCATCCGCTCCATGGCTTCCACGGAATAGCCGGGGTGGCCGCTCGTTTCGTTGTTGAGAGCGGCCGCAGAGACCGCCTCTTCGAACGTCAAATGGCAGCGACCCATTTCCTGTTCATCGAATACAACCTCTTTCGCGATGTACGGGGGGCCTTGGTACCAATCCGGGTTTGTGCGGTCGAGTTGAATGGCCAAGATGGTTCGCGTGCCGACATCGGTGCAACGCCACCGGAAGCCTGCGCCAGCAATAAATTCGAGGCCAATATGAAAATCTGCGTGCTTCACAGGCCAGCTCCTGAAGGTGCTGCGCACCAGAGTATTCACCACACCCGTTGCACAGCGCCCTCTTTTCTTTCGGACAATCTGCCTCAAGAGCACGCGTTCGCGCAAGCCAAGCGGCATCCAACACCTGAACAATCACCGGTGGAGACCTTGTGACGCGTCACCAGTCACCATCGAAGTGATGGAAGGCG
>Ga0157370_10009310_pt1 | contig 10518 bp, 8 predicted proteins | sample C35metaG_FD_113463 | JGI IMG/M metagenome (GOLD analysis project Ga0157370, IMG submission 113463) | Corn rhizosphere microbial communities from Kellogg Biological Station, Michigan, USA - C3-5 metaG | ecosystem: Host-associated > Plants > Roots > Rhizosphere > Soil | place: USA: Michigan... | reverse complement strand
CTCGCGATCGGCCGCGGCTCGCAGATGCAGCAGCCGCTGGCGATCGCGATCATCTCGGGGCTGATCGTCGCGCTGCCGCTGGTGCTCCTGGTGATGCCGGTGCTCTTCAACCTCCTGTGTCGCGGGAAGAGCAGCCTGCGGCCCGTGCATCCGGCCGACTCTCCGCAGTCGAGCGACTGATCGCCGATCGATCGCGGGCCCTGGCCGGGCCCGCGACCTCGATCAGGGCGCGCTCAGCCGAGCTTCGCGATCAGCGTGTGGAGCGCCTTCTCGCACTCAGCCTTGTCGGGAGCCTTCGCTTCCAGCTTGCCGAGCGTGAGGTCGAGCTGGTTGTCGATCGACTTCCACGTGTTGTAGCTTTTCTTCTTGTGCGAGTCCTCGTGGTTGTCCCACGTGGTCTCGAAGTCCTTCATCTTCTTGTGTGCGCCGGCGAAGTCGCCGGCCGTCACCGATTTCAGCGCGTCCTCGGCCATGGTCTTGTACTGGGACAGGTCGCCGAGCGGGGACATGTGCGCCGCCCCGGCCATCGAGCCGGTCTGCGCCTGCGCGACGACGACGAATCCGGGCGCCGCGACCAGCGCGGCGCACAGCACACTCGGAACGATCACCTTGAGCTTCAACGAACGTGGCATCAGAGTCTCCATCAGTTGGCGGAACGGCAGTTCCGCGGGGGTTCGACCTTCAAACGGGATTCGAGGAAACGTATTCTTGTACCTGCCGAATGCAGCGATGCGTGGGACATGAAGCAGGACGATGATAGCAGCAGCGATGCGTCGAATCGAGCGTGAAATCGTGCGAAACGACAACGCCTCGCGAGCTGCGCCAGCGCCGCGGCAGGACCATTCACCGAACGTCGGAAGGCTACAGACGGTTGACCAGCGATCCGATACCGGCGATGGCGATTTCGACGGTCGAGCCATCGCGGATCGATCCCACGCCGAGCGAGGTCCCACAAGCGATGACGTCGCCCGGCTCGAAGGTCATGTCGTGCGAGATCAGGCTGACCAGCTCGGCCGGTGGAAACACCATGTCGGCAAGCGGATAGTTCTGCCGCTCGACTCCGTCGACGCGCGTCACCACGCTGGCTGCGCGCCAGTCGAGATCGGTCGCGATGACCGGGCCGAGGCAGCCGAAGGTGTCGAAACCCTTGGCCCGGCACCACTGCGTGAAATGGGCATCCTCGTTCATCACGTCGACGGCGGTGACGTCGTTGACGCAGGTATAGCCGAAGATATGCGCGCCGGCCTCGGCGGGCGGCACGTTGCGCGTCCGCTTGCCGATGACGATCCCGAGCTCCCCCTCGAACGCGATCCTGCCGCCGTAGCCCGCGGGGCGCTCGATGCGGTCATCCGGGCCGGCGAGCGAGCTCGCCGGCTTGATGAGGAACAGCGGATGCGCGGGGACGGGTTTGGCGAGTTTCGCCGCAAGGGCGTGGAAGTTGTTCCACAGCGCGACGATCTTCGACGGCGCACATGGAGCGAGCGGCGTGACGTCGGCGTACGCGGTGCGGTCGCCGGTTGGCCGGGCACCACTGAGTGGATCCCCGTCGTATTCGTCGATCCGGTCGGCGTCGAGCGTGCCGAAGCGGATCTGCCCTGCAGCCGTCCGGAAGCGTACCCACCGTGGCATCGTGCGTCCCTGGCCCGCGTGAGGCGGTCAGGCGTGGAGTGCTGCGACCGCCGGCTGCGCCGCGGCGGGCGGCCGCATGACCGCGGCGTTCGCCGCCGGTTGCGCGCGCGCGCCCGCGCAGGCCGTGCACTCGCGCGCAAGCAGGTTGACGAGCGCGTGCACCGCCTCGATGTGCGGAGTCGGCGTGCCGGTGAGGCGGCCGAGCTCGAGTACCGAGCTTACGAGCGCCGCGATCTCGGGCGGACGTCCGGCCTCGACGTCCTGCAGCATCGATGTCTTGTGCTTGCCGACCTTCTCGGCTCCGGCGATGCGCTGATCGAGTCCGACGCGAAAGCGGATGCCGAGCCGTTCCGCGACCGCCTGCGCCTCGCTCATCATCGAGGCGGCAAGCGCGCGGGTCGGCGCGTACTGGCAGATGTCGACGAGGGTCGATCGGGTGAGCGCGCTGATCGGGTTGAAGGTCAGGTTGCCCCAGAGCTTCAGCCAGATCTCGGCACGAATGTCTTCGAGCACCGGCGCCTTGAATCCCGCCCGCGTGAAGCATTCGGCGGTTCGCCGCACACGCTCGCTCGTCGAGCCGTCGAGCTCGCCGACCGGAAAGCGGTTGCCCTCGATGTGGCGGATCACGCCGGGCGCGACGAGCTCGGACGCCGGGTAGACGACGCAACCCAGCACGCGCTCGGCCGGAACGTTGCGGCCGATGATTCCCTCGGGGTCGACACTGCGCACCGGACTTCCGGCGAGGTCTCCGCCGTGACGGTGGAAATACCAGTAAGGAATTCCGTTCTGCATCGTCACGACGACGGTGTCGCGGTCGAAGAGCCGCGGAACCTGCGGCGCCACGTCCTCGACCTGATGCGCCTTCATCGCCAGGATCACCATGTCCTGCGGGCCCGCGGACGCGTAGTCGTCGGTGGCCTTCACGCGCGCGACGAGAGGCTCGCCGCCGTCGCTTGGCAGCAGCCGGATGCCGTTCGCGCGAATGGCTTCGAGGTTGGCACCGCGGACGATGAACGTGACGTCCTCGCCAGCGAGCGCCAGCTTCACCCCGACGTACCCTCCGATGGCGCCTGCACCTATGATCGCGATCTTCATCGGCATCTCTCTCGCACGCGGTTGATCGATGTCATCTCACCCGCATCGTAGGGCGCCACGAACATATAGACCAGTTTAACTTTCTTAACTCGTTCATAAGTTAAAGCTTAAGATGGCTTCCGATGCGTTCGGTCCGTGGCATCCGGGCGTCGAGTCGCCGATCCCCGACGCGCTGCGGCCGCTCGCCACGATCCTGCGGCCCGGGAACGTGTTCACCGGCGCCGCCCGTGCAGCGGAACTGCACGACCTCACCGGTCTTCCGCTCGCCGAGCTCGTTGCGTGGAGACCCGAGCGTCTCGCGCTGCACGAGCTCCTCGTCCGCGTCACCGCGAGCGTTTCGGTCCCCGATCCGGAGGGCTCGAAGATCGAGGACCTGGGCATCAACTTCCGCGAGATCACCCGGCGAATCCTGTCGCGCTACGTCGAGCCGAGGATGGAGGCCGTCGCGTCGGCGTGGAGCGCGGCGAGGCGCGAGCTCGCCGAGCTCGTGTCGCAGGCGCTCGCTGAAACGACCGCCGGTACGCCTTCGGTGCCCGCGCACCCGGTGCGATGGAGCATGCGGGTGCGCGACTGGTTGGGGTGGCGGCGTGACGCGCGTTCCGTTTCCGCGGTGCGCGACGCGGCCGGGCACGGGTCCGCGTTCGATCTCCTGACGCACCGGATCACGGATTGGGAGCGCCGCGCTCGCGCCGCGTCCGCCGGACGCGAGCGGGCGGCGCTGCGCGCGCTCGCGAGGGTCGTATCGGCGGTACTGGTGAGGCACGGAGTGATTTGGGGAAGCCGCGAGCTCATCGCGTCGCTCGCCGTCGACATCGCGTGCAACGAGTTCGGCAGCGACGAGATCGGGCGCCTCGTCGAAGCGTGGGTCGCCGAGGCTGCGAAGGCCGAGGGCTATGCACTGCTGCCGCGCCAACCGCGGCCGGTCATCATGAACACGAAGGGGCCGTCGGCTTCCGGCAAGAGCACGATACGGCCGCTCCAGAAGAAGCTCGCGGGCGAGCTCGGCGTCGACTGGAGCGAGTTCGCACTGATCAGTCCGGACATCTGGCGCAAGCAGCTCATCGATTACGCGAGCCTCGGCGAAGCCTACAAGTACGGCGGAGCGTTCACCGGCGAGGAGCTGCACATCATCGATCAGAAGCTCGACCGCTACATGGCGCGGCGCGCGGCGGACGACGACGTGCCACATCTCCTGATCGACCGTTTCCGCTTCGACAGTTTCGCGCCCGATTCGAGCGAGGCCGGCAGCAATCTCCTGACGCGCTTCGGGCAGGTCGTCTATCTGTTCCTGATGGTCGCGCCGCCCGAAATGCTCGTCGAGCGCGCATGGAAGCGTGGCCTCGACGTCGGCCGCTACAAGGCGGTCGACGACACGCTCGCCCACGCGGTCGAGGCCTACTCCGGAATGCCCGACCTGTTATTCACCTGGATCGACCGGCGCGACAAGGACGTCCACTTCGAGTTCCTCGACAACAGCGTGCCGAACGGCGAGCGTCCGCGCACGGCGGCCTTCGGCCACAACCGCAAGCTCAACGTGCTCGATGTTCGCTGTCTGCTCGATATCGAGCGCTTCTGCCGGATCGACGTCGACGCGACGGCGCCCGAGCGCCTGTACCGCGATCGGAACGTGCTCGACGCGGCGCGCAACGGGGGCTTTCTCGCGCGCTGCGTTGCACGCTTCCCCGAGGTCAACTTTGCCGACGAGTCGACCGGACGCATCTACGCGCACATGGCGTCGGGAGCGATCGCCTGGGTCGATCGCGTGGCGCTCGAGCGCGCGTTCGAGGACACCGACACGCGCGACGGGCTGCTCGCCGTGATTCCCGCACTGCGCGACCTTCGGTCGCCGGATGTGGCGGCGTCGGCGCCGGTGTCACCGGTGTTTCTGCGCGACGACCCCGATGCCGCCGTGTTCCGGACGATCGGTCAGTGGGGTGCGGGTCGGCGCTGATCGACGCTCTTCGCGCGCAGTCGCGTGAGGGCAAGGATGGTGTCGACGATCGGCGTCGGTACGCCGGTCGCGCGGCCAAGCTCGCTGACCACGCCGACGAGGGCGTCGACCTCCATCGGGCGCCCCTGCTCGAGGTCCTGCAGCATCGACATCTTGTGCGGCCCGAGGGCCGTGGCGCCGGAGAGCCGGCGCGACGCCTCGACGCGAAGCCTCAAGCCCAGCTTCGCTCCGATCGCTGCCGCTTCGTCCATCATCGCGACGAGCACGGCGCGCGTTCCCGTATCGGTGGTGACGACGTCGATCGTCGCCGACGTCAACGCGCTCACCGGATTGAAGCAGAGATTGCCCCAGAGCTTGAGCCAGATCTCGTCGCGAATGTCGTCGCGGATCGGCGCTTCGAAACCGGCGGCGACGAAGAGTTCGTGCAGCGTCTCGATGCGCTCGCTGCGCCGGCCGTCGGGTTCGCCGATGGGAAAGCGCCCTCCATGCTCGTGAACGATGACCCCCGGCTCGACGATTTCGGTTGCCGGAAACACCACACAACCGACGGCGCGCGCATAGCCGAGCCGGCGTCGCTGCGCGCCACCCGGATCGACGCTCTCGAGCGCGAGTCCCTGGTACGGAACGCCCGGCGTTTCGAAGAACCAGTAGGGCAGGCCGTTGCTCGCCGTGACGATCGTCGTCCGCTCGTCGACGAGCGGCGCAATCGCGTCGAGGGCGGCGGGAATCGAGTGCGCCTTCAACGCAATGATGACGTAGTCCTGCGGTCCCAGTTCGCGCGGATCGCCAGTCGCGCGCACCGGCGTCGTTCGCTCCTCGCCCGCGATGCGCAGGACGAGCCCGCGGCGCCGCATTGCCTCCAGGTGCGCGCCGCGCGCGACGAGGCTGACGTCGATCCCGGCGCGCGCGAACTCGGCACCCAGATAGCCGCCGATGGCGCCGGCACCGAAGATTGCGACCTTCATGCGGAGAAGCGCTCGCGCAGCACGTTCTTCTGCACCTTGCCCATCGTGTTGCGCGGCAGCGCGTCGACGACGTGCACGCGCTTGGGCACCTTGAAGCTGGCGATGTCGCGCTTCAGCGCCGCGATGATGGCGTCGCCGTCGACGAGCTCGCCGGGCTTCGTCACGACGACCGCCGTCACCGCCTCGCCGAAATCGGCGTCCGGAATGCCGATGACCGCCGACTCGGCGACGCCGGGCATCACGTCGATACGCTCCTCGACCTCCTTCGGATAGACGTTGAGGCCGCCGCTGATGATCAGGTCCTTCGAGCGCCCGGCGAGGCGCAGGTAGCCGGCGGCATCGCCGTCGGCGACGATCTCGCCGAGGTCCCCGGTGCGGAACCAGCCGTCGGTGGTGAATTCCTCGCGGGTCCGGTCGGGGAGCCGCCAGTAGCCGGCGAACACGTTCGGCCCGCGTACCTGCACGCTGCCAAGCGTTCCCGGCGGACACACGCGATCGGCATCGTCGGCGATGCGCACACTGATCCCCGGCAGCGGGCGCCCGACGGTCCCCGCCGCGCGGATTCCGGCAAGCGGGTTCGACGCGATCATCCCGGTCTCGGTCATGCCGTAGCGCTCGAGGATCGCGTGCCCGGTCCGCGCGCGGAACGCCTCGAAGGTCTCCGCGAGGAGTGGCGCCGAGCCGGAGACGAACAGGCGCATACCGGGGCAGAGGTCGCGCGTGAACCGGTCTTCGGCGAGGAGCCGCGCGTAGTAGGTCGGCACGCCCATCATCACGGTCGCCGATGGCAGCGCGTGCAGCACCGGCTGCGCGTCGAAGCGCGGCAGCCACAGCATCCGCGCACCGGCGAGGAGGACGCAGTGAACGGCAACGAAGAGGCCGTGCACGTGGTAGACGGGGAGCGCATGCAGCAGTACGTCGTCGCGCGTGAACGCCCAGGCCTCGACCAGAGCGAGGGCGTTCGACGCGAGGTTGCGATGGGTGATCATCGCGCCCTTCGACCGCCCGGTCGTTCCCGATGTGTAGAGGATGGCCGCGAGATCGTCCGGTGCCGATGTTGCCGTCGCGAACGTCGCAGGCTCGTCGCGCGACCGGTCGCCGAGCTCGCCGCCCTGTGCATCGAGCGTCAGTACCGTCGCCTCCCGGGCGATTGCGGCGATCTCGCCGAGTCGCTCGGTCGAGCAGACGATCACCGTCGGTGACGCGTCTTCGAAGAACCACTCGAGCTCGCTCCTGCGGTACCCGGTATTGAGCGGCAGGTAGACGAGCCCCGCGCGCAGGCACGCGAGATAGAGCGCGATCACCTGCCAGTGCTTGCCGGTCTGGACGGCGACGCGGTCGCCGCGGCGGCATCCCGCCGCGACGAGCGCGTTGGCGATCTTCGCCGACTGGGCGGCGAGCTCGTCGTAGTGGACGACCGGCCCGCCGGGAATCAGGATGCAGGGTTGTTCGGATCCGCTCGGGAAGTGCGCTTCGAAGAGCGCGTACAGGTTGGCATTCATCGCGGGAACCGAGGTCTCGCGCATAAAGCGCTGCTTATGCAAACCATTATGAACTTTCGCTTTCGATTATGGATCAGCGGCTTTACGATAGAGGATTCGGTTCGCCCGGCGGCGCGAGTGGAGGCGGCGTGAAGATTCACGAATACCAGGCGAAGGAACTGCTGCGTGCCAGCGACGTGCCGGTTCCGCGCGGCAAGCCCGCATTCTCCGTCGAAGAGGCCGTCGCCGCGGCGCGCGAGCTCGGCGGCCCGGTGTGGGTGGTGAAGGCGCAGATTCACGCCGGGGGGCGCGGCAAGGGCGGCGGCGTCAAGCTCGCGCGTTCCCTCGACGAAGTGCGAATGCTCGCCGGACAGATTCTGGGCATGCAGCTCGTCACCCACCAGACCGGCCCCGCCGGCCAGAAGGTGAGGCGGCTCCTGATCGAAGAAGGCGCCGACATCCGCAAGGAGCTCTACGCGGCACTGGTCGTCGACCGGACCGCGCAGCGCGTCACGCTGATGGCGAGCGCCGACGGGGGGATGGACATCGAGGAGGTGGCGGCGAAGACGCCCGAGCGCATCCACCGCGTCGCGATCGATCCGGGCCGCGGCCTGACGGCCGACGATGCCGATGGTCTCGCGCGCGAGATCGGCGTGCCGGAGGCGAGCGTTCCTGCCGCGCGGGCGGTGTTCCAGGGGCTCTACCGCGTGTTCGAGGCGACCGATGCGTCGCTGGTCGAGGTCAACCCGCTCGTCGTGACCGGGGACGGACGCGTCGTCGCGCTCGATGCGAAGCTCAACTTCGACGCCAACGCGCTCTTCCGGCATCCGGAGATCGCCGCGTTGCGTGATCTCGACGAAGAGGACCCCGCCGAGATCGAAGCGTCGAAGTACGACCTTTCGTACATCTCGCTCGACGGCGACATCGGCTGCCTCGTCAATGGGGCCGGGCTCGCGATGGCGACGATGGACGTCATCAAGCTCTACGGCGGCAGCCCGGCCAACTTCCTCGACGTCGGCGGCGGTGCGTCGGCGGAGAAGGTCACCGAGGCGTTCAAGATCATGCTTCGCCACCCGGGGCTGAAGGCGATCCTCGTCAACATCTTTGGCGGCATCATGCGCTGCGACGTGATCGCGCAGGGCGTGATCGCGGCGTCGCAGGCGGTCAGGCTGACGGTGCCGCTGGTGGTGCGGATGAAGGGTACCAACGAGGACGAAGGCAAGGCGCTCCTCGCGCGGTCCGGCCTGCCGATCATCACCGCCGGCGACATGGCCGACGCCGCGCGCAAGGTCGTCGAGGCCGCGCACGGCCAGCGCTGATCCGGCGACCGACGTCAGACAACGGGCGACGTCCAACAACGAGAGACGGGACCGATGAGCATTCTGGTGAACCGCAATACGCGCGTGATCACGCAGGGGATCACCGGCAAGACGGGGCAATTCCACACCCGGATGTGCCGCGAGTACGCGAACGGACGCGCGTGCTTCGTGGCGGGGGTGAATCCGAAGAAGGCCGGCGAGGATTTCGAAGGCATTCCGATCTACGCGACGGTGAAGGAAGCGAAGGAAGCGACGGGGGCAACGGTCTCGGTGATCTATGTGCCGCCCCCGTTCGCCGCCGCAGCGATCGACGAGGCGGTCGACGCCGTGCTCGATCTCGTCATCTGCATCACCGAAGGCATTCCGGTACGCGACATGATCCGCACCCGCTACCGGATGCAGGGTAGGAAGACGCTGCTTCTGGGGCCCAATTGCCCGGGGGTGATCACCCCCGACGAGATCAAGATCGGGATCATGCCGGGACACATCCACCGCAGCGGAAGGATCGGCGTCGTGTCGCGCTCGGGAACGCTGACTTACGAAGCGGTGGGGCAGCTTTCCGCGCTGGGACTCGGGCAGTCGACCGCGGTGGGCATCGGCGGCGATCCGGTGAACGGCCTGAAGCACATCGATGTGCTGAAGCTCTTCAACGACGATCCGGACACCGATGCCGTCGTGATGATCGGCGAGATCGGCGGCAGCGACGAGGAGACGGCCGCCGAATGGGCCAAGAACCACATGAAGAAGCCGGTCGTCGGCTTCATCGCCGGCGTCACCGCTCCGCCCGGCAAGCGCATGGGCCACGCGGGCGCGATCATCTCCGGAGGCAAGGGAACCGCGCAGGCAAAGCTCGAGGTCATGGAAGCCAGCGGCATCAAGGTCACCCGCAATCCTGCCGAGATGGGGACGCTCTTGAAATCGGCGCTTTGAGCGCAATTGGTGCAGTAAGCGGGACTACAATAATGGGTCGACGGCAAAGCGTCGGGCGACCTTGGAGAACGCCACATGGACAATGCCACTGCAGTACGTAACGCCACCGGGTCCGCGACCGCCATCAAGACCAGCGAAGCGCCTGGCGCACCTGTTGCCGAGACCGAGGAGACCGACGGCTTCCACCTCGTCATCGACGCGTTGAAGCTCAACGGGATCGACACGATCTTTGCGGTACCAGGCATCCCGATCACCGACCTCACGCGCAAGGCGCAGGCGGCCGGCATCCGGGTGATCTCGTTTCGACATGAACAGAGCGCGGGCTACGCCGCGTCGATCGCCGGCTACCTGACGCGGAAGCCGGGCGTGTGCCTTACCGTGTCGGCGCCGGGTTTCCTCAATGGCCTCACCGCGCTCGCGAATGCGACGACCAACTGCTTTCCGATGATCCAGATCAGCGGCTCGTCGGAACGCGAGGTCATCGACCTGCAGCAGGGCGATTACGAGGAGATGGATCAGCTCGCGATCGCGAAGCCGCTCGCCAAGGCCGCCTTTCGCGTGCTGCACGCCGAGGACATCGGAGTCGGGGTCGCGCGCGCGATCCGTGCCGCGGTCTCGGGCCGGCCGGGGGGCGTCTACCTCGACCTGCCGGCGAAGCTCTTCCCGCAGGTGATGGACGCCGCGACCGGAGCGTCCACGATGATCAAGGTGGTCGACCCGGCGCCGAGGCAGATCCCCTCGCGGGAAGCGATCGATCGCGCGCTCAACCTCCTCAGGGGTGCGAAGAAGCCGCTCATCATCCTTGGCAAGGGGGCGGCGTATGCGCAGGAGGATGCCGCCATCCGCGCGCTCATCGAGAAGACGGGCATCCCGTACCTGCCGATGTCGATGGCGAAGGGGTTGCTGCCCGACACGCACGAGCAATCGGCGGCCGCAGCACGCTCGTTCGTGCTGCCCGAGGCTGACGTCGTCGTGCTGATCGGTGCCCGCCTCAACTGGCTGCTGTCGCACGGCAAGGGCAAGACCTGGGGAGGCAAAACTCCGACGGCGTGGGGCGGACAGCGCTACATCCAGATCGACATTTCGCCGCAGGAAGCCGACAGCAACGTGCGCATCGATGCGCCGGTCGTCGGCGACATCGGCTCGTG
>Ga0157370_10009309_pt1 | contig 10518 bp, 5 predicted proteins | sample C35metaG_FD_113463 | JGI IMG/M metagenome (GOLD analysis project Ga0157370, IMG submission 113463) | Corn rhizosphere microbial communities from Kellogg Biological Station, Michigan, USA - C3-5 metaG | ecosystem: Host-associated > Plants > Roots > Rhizosphere > Soil | place: USA: Michigan... | reverse complement strand
GCGCCAACAGCTTCGTGGGCGCAGACCGCCGACGCCAACCTGCGCGGCAAGGCAGCCGCCAGCAGCACCATCACGGCACGCAACGTTGCCACCGGCGCGACTCGCCGCACCAAGGCGGACACGAACGGCCGCTACACGCTGGTCGGACTGCCGCCGGGTACTTATCAGGTCGATGCCGGGCCGGGTACCGAACACACGGTCACGCTCACCGTGGCATCGACGGCCACCCTGGATCTTTCTGCCGCGGCCACGGCGGCTCCGTCCGCAGCCAATGCGACCACGCTGAGCGGGGTAACGGTGACTGCCGCCACCCTGACGGAAGTCAAGACGTCCGAAGTCGGTGGCACCGTTTCGTTGCACCAGATCAACACCACGCCACAGATCACCCGCAATTTTCTTGAATTCGCCGATACCGTGCCGGGCATGGTCTTCGTCGACAAGGGCGGCAAGACCTCGATCCAGAGCGGGGCTCAACCCAGCAGTAATGTAAACGTTTACATCGACGGCGTGGGCCAAAAGAACTATGTGCACGGCGGCGGCATCAGCGGCCAGGCCGGTCCGAACCACGATGGCGACCTCGGCAACCCGTTCCCGCAGCTGGCGATCGGCCAGTACAAGGTGATCACCTCCCAGTACAAGGCCGAATACGACCAGATCTCCAGCGCCGCGATCACCGCCGATACCAAGTCCGGCACCAACGAGTTCCACGGCGAAGTGTTCGACACGTTCACCAGCGACAAGTACCGCATGGAGACGCCGGCCGAAAGCGCCGCTCATGACAAGTCGCGTTCGGTCAGCCGCGAATACGGCGGCGCGATCGGTGGCCCGATCATCAAGGACAAGCTGCACTTTTTCCTGACATACGAAGGCAAGAGCTTTAACACACCGACCACCACGACGGGGGCGACAGGCACCTATAACAATATTCCGTTCAATTCCTTCCTGCCGGCCGATGTCCAGTCGCAGTTGGGTCCAAGCTCCCTGCCGTTCAAGGAAAATCTGTATTTCGGCAAGATCGACTGGGAGCCCACTGACCGCGATCGCGTCGAATTGAGTACCAAGGTCCGCAAGGAAACGCAGGTCAGCGGCGCGGGTGTAACGACCGCACCCTCGGCCAACTACAACTACAGAAACAACGACACCCGCATTGATGGCCGTTGGCAGCACAGCACGGATTCCTGGTTCAATGAACTGCTGTGGACCTACGAGAAGACGCTCGATACGCCTTCGCCGATTACCGACAGCCCTGCCACCACATACCAGTGGGGCAATCCGAGTACCACGATTCTGCTGATCAACGGTCAGGACCCGCGTCAGTACTTCGAGGCCTCGCAAAAGGGCAATGGCATTCAGGACGACCTCACCTTCAATGATCTGGACTGGCACGGCGACCACGTGATCAAGCTGGGCGTGAAGTACAAGGAAATCACCTTGAGTGATCGCGACAGCTCGGACGGCGCGAACTACTTCTACAACGTGAGCCCGAGCGGTGTGGAAGCAACACCGTATCAAGTGGTATTCGGCAAGGTGAATTCGGGCTTGCCGCTGACAGCTGTCTCGAAAGACAAGCAGTTCGGCGCTTACATCCAGGACGACTGGGCAGTCAACGACAAGCTGACCCTGAATCTGGGTATCCGCTGGGATTACGAGAAGGCGCCGGAATTCCTCAACTACAAGACCCTGCCATCCATCGTCGACGCCATCAACGCACCAACGTACGAATTCAACGGTGAGACGATCGACCATTCGTATGCACAAAGCTTGGCAGCCGGCGGTGTGAACATTGCCAACTACACCAGCACGGGTCACAACCGCAAGGCGCCGAAGAACGAGATCCAACCGCGCCTTGGCTTCTCTTATGACCTCAACGGCGATGAGGAGCATGTGATCTTCGGTGGCGCCGGTCGTGCCTACGATCGCAACCTGTTCGACGTGATCTCGCTGGAGAACAGCAAGAACGCGTTATCCGAGCCATCGATCTATTTCGAAAACCCCACAGCCATCAATGGTTGCGGCCCTGGCCAGGCAAACGGCACACAGTGCTTCGTGTGGGACCCGAAATACCTCAACGCCGCCAATCTGCAGGGGTTGGGCAGTGGTGTGGGCGAAGTGGACATGTTCAACAACAACATCAAGGCGCCCTACTCGGACCAGTTCAGCCTTGGCATGCGCAACAAGCTGGGCGACTGGAACACCAGCGTGACCGTCGCGCGGATCAACCAGTACAACGGCATCATCGGTGAACTGGGCAACCGCTACCCGAACGGCAAGTTCTACAACTATGAGAACTTCGTCAATACGCAGTGGGGCGGTGCCGGCGTGCCCGGTATCGGCAGCCTGATCCTGTTCGACAACGGCAAGACCACCCACAACACCCAGCTGCTGTTGTCGGCCGAAAAGCCGTATACCCGCGAAAGTCACTGGGGCGTGACGGTGGCGTACACCTTCACCCACGCCAACCAGAACCGCCTGTATTCGGACGGCTACGCATTCGACCTGCCCAGCATCAAGGATTATCCGTTCGAGACCTCCAGCGCCGTGGCCAAGCACCGGCTGGTCGTGACCGGCGTGGTCGATGTGCCGTGGGGCATCACCGTCGCCGGCAAGCTGACCCTGGCCACGCCGACCCCGGTGGCGGCCATCGGGTGCTGCTTCCTGTGGCCCAACTCGGTAGGCGCACAAGGTGAGATGTCGGCGGCATGGCCGGTGGTGGGCACGCCAAAGGGCGGCAAGTTCCTGTTCGGCGGCCCGATCTACGGTTATCGCGACATCGACCTGCAGGCGACCAAGAACTTCGAGCTGGGTCACGGCCTGTCGTTGCAGATCCGTCTCGATGCACTGAACATTCTCAACTTCAAGAACTACAGCGACACCATCGACTCCTACGATGGCGCCAAGTACAACCCGCAGTACAACCCGATCGGCAACATCTATGGCACGCCGCGCACCTACAAGCTGACGGCGGATATCAAGTTCTAGTCCATCCGCAACAAGGTCTTTTGCGGCATGTCGCTCCACAAGGCCCGCTTCGGTGGGCCTTGTTTTTGACCAGAAGGAATTTTCGGCGAACCGTTGATGCACGACGGTTCCAACGTTGCCCAGGTCATTCGCCTTCTGCACGTCATGCTCCACTGAATCTACACTTCGTCCAACGGCCATTCCTTGCAGGCAGCCATGACTGATCAACGCATCAAGAACATCGTCATCGTGGGGGGTGGCACGGCCGGCTGGATGAGTGCAGCCGCGCTGGCCAAGGTACTGGGGCCCGGTCATTCGATCCGGTTGATCGAGTCCGAGGAAATCGGCACGATCGGCGTGGGCGAAGCCACCGTGCCGCACCTGTCGCTGTTCAACAAGCTGCTGGGCATAGACGAGGCGGAATTCGTCCGCGAAACGCAGGGCACATTCAAACTCGGCGTCCAGTTCGTCGACTGGCTGGCACCCGGCGAGACCTACGTCCACGGCTTCGGTACGTCGATCGGGCTCGACCTCGGCATGTTGCCGTTCCACCAGTACTGGCTGCGCGCCTTCAAGGCGGGCAACGCAAGCGAAATTGGGGACTATTCCCTGAACACGCTGGCCGCACCGCGCGGGAAGTTCATGGTCTCGGCGATCGACGCTCCGGCCAATACGCCGCTGGCAAACATCGCCTACGCCTACCATTTCGACGCGGGCCGGTACGCCCGCTATCTTCGCCGCTACGCCGAAGCGCGCGGCGTGCGCCGCACCGAGGGGAAGATCCGCGAGACGGTGCTGCGGCCGAACGATGGCTTCGTCGACTCAGTGGTGCTCGAAAACGGGGAAAGGGTCAGCGGCGAACTTTTCATCGATTGTTCCGGTTTCCGCGGTCTGCTCATCGAGCAGGCGCTCAAGACCGGTTACGAGGACTGGAACCACTGGCTTCCAACCAATCGGGCGGTGACGGTGGCATGCGAACGGGTCGGCCCACCGACGCCCTACACGCGCGCCACGGCCCAGGCTTGCGGCTGGCAGTGGCGGATCGGTCTGCAGCATCGCGTGGGCAACGGCCACGTTTACGCCAGTCCATACATCAGCGACGACGAAGCCGCTGCGACCTTGCTGCGCAATCTCGATGGTGCTCCGCTGGGCGAGCCGCGGCTGCTCCGTTTCGTCGCCGGTACGCGCAAGAAAGTCTGGAATCGGAACGTGGTGGCGATCGGCCTCGCCAGCGGCTTTCTCGAGCCGCTCGAATCTACCGGCATCTTCCTGATCCAGTCGGCCATCACGCGCCTGCTCACTCTTTTCCCGGACAGGAATTTCAGCGAAGCGGTGATCGATCGCTACAACGCGCTGTCGCGCTTCGAGCTCGAGCGCATCCGCGACTTCCTGATCCTGCACTTCCATGCCACCAGGCGTGACGACACGCCCTTCTGGAACTACTGCCGCACCATGGAGATACCGGAAACGCTGCGTGGCGTGCTGGCGCTGTTCCGGGAAAGCGGGCAATTCATCCGCAATGCCGAGGAGCTGTTTGGCCTGGTCAGCTGGGCCGAAGTGATGATCGGCCAGGGCATCATGCCGAAAAATTACCATCCCCTCGTCGATCAGATGCCGGAAAAGGACCTCAATGAGTTCGTTGCCCATGTGCAGCAGACCATCGCTGCCTGCGTCGATGCCATGCCCCTGCATCAGGCGTTCATCGATCGCTATTGCAAGGCCGCTGCCGTCTGATGGCCAGGACGTCCAGGCTTGGCTCGAATGACAATGGCGCGGTGTGGCAACCCGATGTTTTGAACACAGGATCATGATGATGCGCAGACTTCTTCCCCGCTTCCATCTCCCCGTTCTCCTTGCCTTGCTGGTGATCGGCGCGAGCTGGTCGACACCTTCGGTTGCCCGGCCACAACATGGTCACTTCGTTGCGTCGCCCGAGCAGCGGGTGATGGTCGACGATCTGGAGAAGCGCACGTTCGAGTGGTTCTGGCAGACCGCCGACCCGAAAACCGGGCTGGTGCCGGATTCCGCACCGGGTCATTCGTTTTCCAGCATCGCCGCCGTCGGCTTCGGCCTGACCGCCTATGGTGTGGGCGTCGAACGCGGTTACATCACGCGCGAGCAGGCGATCGACCGCACCTTGGCGACGCTGCATTTCTTCAAGAATGCGCCGCAGAACGACAGCGAGGACGACGCCGCCGGCTATCACGGCTTCTACTACCACTTCCTCGACATGAAGACCGGTCATCGCGCGATGCGCTATGTGGAGCTGTCCAGTGTCGACACCACCCTGCTGCTCGGTGGCGTGCTTTTCGCCGAGTCCTACTACGATCGCGACACCCCGCAGGAGAAGCAGATCCGGCAGCTTGCCGACGAAATCTACCGCGCCGTGGACTGGACCTGGATGCAGCCGCGCGCGCCGCTGATCAGCATGGGCTGGACGCCGGGCGGCAAGTTCATTCCTGCTGACTGGAAGGGTTACAACGAAGGCATGCTGGTATACGTGCTCGCGCTTGGTTCGCCCACGCATCCGGTAAGCGCCGATGCATGGAAGGCATGGACCTCGACCAATGACCTCACCTGGGGCAGCTTCTACGGCCAGACGTTCCTCACCTTTGCGCCGATGTTCGGCCACCAGTACAGCCAGACCTGGATCGACTTCCGCGGCATCCGCGACGACTGGAACCGAAAGCACGATCTGGACTATTTCGAGAACAGCCGCCGCGCCACCTTCAGCCAACGCAACTACGCCATCGCCAATCCGGGCAAATGGACCGGCTACGGAGCAAACGTGTGGGGTTTGACAGCCAGCAACGGACCCGGCGACTTCAAGGTCGGGAGCGCGAACGGCGAACGCGAATTCGAGGGCTATTCCGCGCGCGGCGCCGGCCTCGACTACATTCGCGACGATGGCACGTTGGCACCGACCGCCGCCGGCGGTTCGATCGCCTTCGCCCCGGAAATCGTGGTGCCCGCGCTGGCCGAGATGAAGCGCCGCTACGGCGCGGCGATCTACAACAAGTATGGTTTCGTCGATGCGTTCAACCCGAGCTTCCACACCAGGACCAAACTGCGCACCGGCCGACTCGTGCCAGGCCTGGGCTGGGTTGATTCGGTGCAGCTTGGCATCGACCAGGGCCCGATCGTGCTGATGATCGAGAACTGGCGCAGCGACTTCGTGTGGAAGGTGATGCGGCGCAATCCGTACATCCGCAAGGGGCTGCAGCGGGCCGGCTTCACCGGCGGCTGGCTGGAACAACCGGTAACGCCACCGTGAGATGGCGCTGCCAACCGGCGGTGGCGGCGCGCCTGGGCGCGGCGCTGCTGCTGGTAGGCGTGCTGGCGAGCGTGGCTGCCTGTAGCGGTCGGCAGGACGATCCGGACACGCTGGTGTTCTGGGCGATGGGCCGCGAAGGCGAGGCGGTGGCGCAGCTGATCCCGGCGTTCGAGCGCGAGCACCCGGACATCCATGTCGACGTGCAGGAGCTGCCGTGGAAGGCGGCACACCAGAAGCTGCTGACCGCGATCGCCGGCGACACCACGCCGGACGTGGCCCAGCTGGGCAACACCTGGATCGCCGAGCTGCATGCGCTGCATGCGCTTGAGCCGCTGCAGCCGTACGTGGATCACTCCAGCGTGGTGCAGCCGGCCGACTACTTCGCCGGCATCTGGGCCACCAACCGCATCGACGGCACGCTGTACGGCATCCCGTGGTACGTCGACACGCGGCTGCTGTTCTATCGCAAGGATCTGCTCAAGGCGGCCGGCTTCGATGCGCCGCCGCGCGACTGGGCCGAATGGTCGCGACAGATGGAGGCGTTGCAGGCACGCGCCGCGCCGAACCATTACGCGATCCTGCTGCCGACCAACGAGTTCGAGCAGTTGCTGTCGCTGGCGCTGCAGCAGGACGAGCCGCTGCTGCGCGATGGCGGGCGCTACGGCAATTTCGAGAGCCCCGGTTTCAGGCGGGCGCTGGCGTTCTACGTCGACACCTTCAAACGGCACGAGGCACCGCTGCTGGCCAACACCGAGGTGCCCAACCCGTGGACCGAGTTCGGTCGCGGCGTGTACGCGTTCTATTTCTCCGGGCCGTGGAACATCGGCGAATTCCGCCATCGCCTGGCGCCATCGCAGCAGGCCGAATGGGCGACCGCGCCGCTGCCCGGTCCGGATGGCCCCGGTGCCGGCATCGCCAGCGGCTCCAGCCTGGTGATCTTCCGTCACTCGCGGCAGAAAACGCAGGCCTGGCTGCTGATCCAGTACCTGTCCAGACCCCAAGTGCAGCAGCAGTTCTACCGCCTGCTGGGTGACATGCCGCCGCGCCGCTCGGCCTGGCAGGGCGACGCCCTGCGCGACGATCCCGCGGTGCAGGCGTTCCGCGATCAGCTGGAGCGGGTCAGGCCAACCCCCGCGGTGCCCGAATGGGAGCGCATCGTCACCGAGATGCAGCTGGTCGCCGCGCAGGCCGCGCACGGCGAGCTGACGGTGGACCAGGCGGCGGCCGAGCTGGACCGGCGCACCGATGCGATCCTGGACAAGCGCCGCTGGATGCTCGACCACGCGCACGGTGCAAGTCCATGAATCACCCGCGCACGGCATGGCTGTTCCTCGCTCCGGCGCTGCTGGTGCTGGGCGTGTTCTTCGTGCTGCCGGTGATCGGCGCACTGGGGCTCAGCCTGACCGACTACGACCTCTACACACTGGCGGACATCCGCAACCTGCGCTTCGTCGGCCTGCACAACTACTGGACCCTGCTGCAGCGACCGCTGTTCTGGTCGGCGCTGGGCAATACGTTCTACTTCGTGGCGGTCGGCGTGCCGTTGTCGATCGGCGCGTCGCTGGGCAGCGCGCTGCTGCTCAACTCGCCGCTGGCCCGACTGAAGCCGTTCCATCGCACCGTGCTGTTCGCGCCGGTGGTGACCACGGTGGTGGCGGTGGCGGTGATCTGGCGCTACCTGTTCAACACCAAGTACGGGCTGGTGAATTACGGCCTGGCCGAGCTTGGCCTGCAGCCGGTCGACTGGCTCGGCGACCCGCACTGGGCGATGCCCACGATCATCGCGTTCGCGGTATGGAAGAACTTCGGCTACAACATGATCATCCTGCTGGCCGGCCTGCAGGCGATCCCGCCGGAGCTGTACGAGGCGGCGCGCATCGACGGCGCGTCGACGCCGCGGCAGTTCTGGCATATCACCCTGCCGATGCTGAAGCCGACCATGCTGCTGGTGATGGTGCTTACCGTGGCCGGCTATTTCCAGCTGTTCGCCGAACCCTACGTGATGACCGAAGGCGGCCCGCTGCAGAGTACGGTGAGCGTGCTCTACCTGATGTACGACGACGGCTTCAAATGGTGGAACATGGGCGTGGCCTCGGCGGTGGCGTTCCTGCTGTTCGGCGTCATCCTGGCGATCACGATCGCGCTGCTGCGACTGGCGCGACGCGGAGAACCTGCATGAGTCCGCGCCTCGCACGCTACCTGGTCAACGGCGCCCTGTTCGGCGGCGCCGCGATTGCCGTGCTGCCGCTGCTGTGGATGCTGTCGGTGTCGTTCATGGCGCCGGGCGCGGCCAGCTCGCTGCCACCACCGCTGCTGCCGGCGCATCCCACGCTGGGCAATTACCGCGAGCTGTTCGCGCACGCCGGCATGGGCCGCTACGTGCTCAACAGCCTGTTCATTTCCGGCGCGATCGCACTGTTCGCGCTGGTCTGCAACCTGATGGCCGGCTATGCCTTCGCCAAGCTGCGCTTCGCCGGCCGCGAGCGGCTGTTCCAGGTACTGATCGGCGCGCTGGTGGTGCCGGCCCAGGTGGCGATGCTGCCGCTGTTCCTGCTGCTGAAATACGCAGGCCTGGTCAACAGCTATGCCGGCGTGATCGTGCCGGGCATGGCGACCATCTTCGGCATCTACCTGGTGCGCGAATACGCCCGCGGCGTGCCGGACGAGCTGCTGGAGGCGGCGCGCATCGACGGCGCCGGCGAGTGGCGCATCTTCATGCAGATCGTGCTGCCCCTGCTCAAGCCGATCATGGTGACGCTGACCGTGTTCACCTTCCTCGCCGCGTGGAACGATTTCATGTGGCCGCTGATCGTGCTGACCGGGCAGGAGCATTACACCTTGCCGCTGGCGCTGGCCTCGCTGGCGCGCGAACACAGCGAGGACACCGAGCTGATGATGGCCGGCTCGGTGGTCACCGTACTGCCGGTGCTGCTGCTGTTCCTGGCGCTGCAGCGACACTACCTGCAGGGATTGTTGCTGGGGAGCGTGAAGGGATGATCCTGCTTCAATGAGAAATCGCGCTCTTCGCATTTGCCCCCTCTCCCTTCGGCGACCAACGGGAGTCCCCTTGCGGGTGAGAGGGTTGGGGTGAGGGTTCACGGATCCAGCGATGCTTGTGCGAAGCAGGCTTTGTTGAAACTTTTCCGCGAGCACCCACACCCTCACCTCAATCCTCTCCGATGGTCCCCCGAAGGGAGAACTGGTGGGCCACAACAAATCTTCCAAAGCCGCTCCGCATCGGCTTCGATACCAGGGAGGGGGAGCAAAGGCTGAGCGCACCCTCACCCCAACCCTCTCCCAAAAGGAGCGCGTTTCTTGATTAAAACCGGCCCGCCCGGAAATCGGCGATCGCTTCGTGGATCTGCGCCTGGGTGTTCATCACGAACGGGCCATAGCGCGCCACCGGCTCCTGCAATGGCTGGCCGGCCACGATCAGCAGGCGTGAGGCCTTGTCGTCGCCGGTCAACTGCAGGTGCTCGCCTTCGGACAGCACGCCCAGCTCGCTGCGCTGCAGCCGCTCACCGCCGACCAGGGCTGATTCGCCATCGAACACGTAGGCAAAACCGTGGTGTCCGGCCGGCAGGTCGAGTACGAAGCGGGCGCCAGGCTGAAGCGCGACATCCAGGTAGACGGGTGCGGTGGGAATGCCCTGGACCGGGCCGGTGACGCCGGCCAGCGCGCCTGCAATCACCTTCACCTCCACGCCCGTGGCCGGATGCACGACGGGAATCCGCTCCGGGCCGATATCCTGGTAGCGCGGCGCGGTCATCTTGTCCTTCGCCGGCAGGTTCACCCACAACTGGAAACCCCACATCAGGCCGTTTTCCTGCTGCGGCATTTCCGAATGCAGGATGCCGCGCCCGGCGGTCATCCACTGCACGCTGCCGGGCACCAGATCGCCACGGTTGCCATGGTTGTCGCCGTGCTGCATGCGGCCGGCGAGCATGTAGGTCACGGTTTCAAAGCCGCGATGCGGGTGCTCCGGGAAGCCGGCGATGTAGTCGCCGGCCTGGTCGGAGCGGAACTCGTCCAGCAGCAGGAACGGGTCGAGCATGTCCAGCCCGGGCTGGCCGATCACGCGCTTCAGCTTCACGCCGGCGCCGTCGGACGTATCCATGCCGCGGATGCGGCGGGTGATGTGGCGATCGCTCATGGCCTGCTCCGATAAGGGATGACTGCCCGCCAAGATGGCCCCGTGTGCCAGTTTGTCCAAGTGCCCGGGCAGGAACGGATCGTTCCGCCGCGGCGACAGTGGCGGAGAGCGGGGAGTGAGAGAGGCGAAGATG
>Ga0157370_10009306_pt1 | contig 10519 bp, 4 predicted proteins | sample C35metaG_FD_113463 | JGI IMG/M metagenome (GOLD analysis project Ga0157370, IMG submission 113463) | Corn rhizosphere microbial communities from Kellogg Biological Station, Michigan, USA - C3-5 metaG | ecosystem: Host-associated > Plants > Roots > Rhizosphere > Soil | place: USA: Michigan... | reverse complement strand
GGAATATCAACTTCGCCAAATCCTTTGTGGCACTCCGGCTCATCTGCAAGGTGACGAGCGCGACGTGGTTTTCCTCTCGTTGGTTGACGCCCGGACGGATGCTCCGTTGTCTTTGCGCGACCCAGATGCGCAGATGCGCATGTTCAAGCGGCGTTTTAACGTCGCGGCCAGCCGCGCCCGTGACCAGATGTGGGTTGTTTATAGCCTGGATCCTCACGCCGATCTCAAACCGGGTGATATCCGGCGCCAGCTCATCGAACACGCTTTGGATCCCAAGTCCTGGTCGCGGGAACTGGAAAAGCGCCTGCCCAAAATCGACCCCGAGACTGAAGCCTTCGAAGGCGCCGTGCTTCATCGCCTGGTGGAACGCGGCTACAAAGTTCAAGCCAAAGTATCGGTTGGGTCCTATCGCATTCCCCTGGTTGTCGTGGGAGGCAATCGCCGCCTGGCTGTTGAGTGTGATGGAGATAATTTTCCGGACCAGGAACGGTTGCGCGAGAACATAGAACGGCAGGCGATTCTGGAGCGCCTTGGCTGGAAATTCGTCCGCGTGCGCGGCAGTCTCTTTTTCCGCGATCCCGATCGCGCTTTGATCCCCGTTTTCCGCCGGCTGGAAGAATTGGGGATTCATCCGGAATCGTCCGCCGCCGCTTCTGAAATGCCGGCCCGCGATCGATCCCGGCTTGAGGCGCGCGTCATTCGACAGGCCGAGGAGCTTCGTCGTTCCTGGACCGTGGATTGCGATCCCGGTGTCCTGGCCCGAAACAGGGCGGTGAAAGGCGAACAGCGATTGGTAGCCTTGCAACAACCATAATTACTGGCGCACCCCATGGAAAAACTCAAATACTGTAAAATCCGTAACAGAGGTTATGGTCAAAAATGGCAGGACTTCAAAATCCACTATGTGGGCGCGCGTCCCAAGTTAATTCGGGATGATGGCGCTTTCAGTTCAGGCAAGAGTCTCCTGGAGGCGCTCGCCATGAAATTCAGGGATTTTGAACTCGTCCTTACACCGGAAGAATCACGCATCCAAAAGAACGCTTCATCCCCTCAGGTTTGCGTGGCCCTCCCTGAGCTTCAAAAGATGAACGCCGGGCTCTTCACCCAAAAAAGAGAGGTGACCCAACGGGCCGTATCCAACCTGTTGTCAGGTTTGTTCCCTAAACATTTCGTCGCCGGGAGCCAGGTATCCCGGCCGTCCGGCAATGCCAAAAAGGCGCGCTCAAAGAAATTGAAAAACAGGTTTAACCTGAAAGACCTGCGACGGCTGGCAAAAGACATGCGAAAGCGGATCGCAACCGACAAGTCCGAAAGCGCGTGGCGGAATTTTTTGCGGCAGAACATTTTCTCCATCCAGCGCGGCTATATTGAACTCATACCTAAAGCGGATTTGGGAATATCCGTTGCTTCGTATCCCGATTTCTTCATGATCACGTACGATGGCTATCTCGACATTCCGGCAATCAAAACGCCATTTACCGCACTTCTTTCATACGACGAAGCCCGCGAGACGCACGTGTGGAGCGCCGGGATTGCGGAAGCCGTCGCCGGGTTGGAAAATGATCTTCGGTCGGTTTCAGATCTCGGAGATCAACTGCGCAAGAAGGTAAAAAATTACTGCGGGATCGAACTTCCGGTAATCAAACCCCGAGGAATAATTTTCGCTGGAAACTCAGCGCAGTTTAACGGTGATGGAGCAGCGCGGGATCATTTCGAAGTGCTGAACAAGGCGTTGCAGAATGTAAATGTCGTGACCTATGACGAACTGCTGACGCGACTTCAGAACCACCTGGCGGTTTTGAGCGGAAGCAAGGGAAACAAGGAATAGCTCTCAAAAGCTGTGCAATCAAAGTTGGAAGGGGCGGAATCGAACCGCCGCCGCGTTTTTTCCTTGCGAACTGCGGGATTGAGGATTTCCAGCAAAGGATTTGTGACGAGATGGTGTTGGCGGAGGATTCCATCCGCGGTCTGCGGGTCCGTCAGTGCCAATGTGTCAGTCAGCGTCGGAAATGCGAGCGCGACCGTGGTTCTCCGTTGAAAACTTCTCGCAGGAAAACTGGACAACGTAATATTTTTTTACCATAAGCATCCTGAAAATCTGAAATTGCCGGCTCGGTCATTGATTGGTCCCTCATTTAAATTCACACCGCCCATGAGTAAACGATTGCCTCGCGTCGCGCTGCTGGTTGAAAGTTCCCGCAACTACGGGCGAGGCATACTTCGGGGCATTGCGCGATATGCCCACACAAACGGCCCCTGGTCCTGTTTCGCCCAGGAACGCGAATTGCACAGCGGCATCCCGGACTGGATACGAAATTGGAAAGGTGATGGGATCATTGCGAGAATCGAAGATGCTCGAACAGCAAGAACGCTTTTGAAATTAGGACATCCGGTGGTGGACGTGCTCGGGAACGCGCGCTTCTCCCGGGTGCCGGGTTTTGATACTGACGCCCGCGCTGTTGCCCGGCTTGCCGGGGAGTTTTTCATGCGAGCTGGTTTTCACAATTACGCGTATTGCGGTTACAAAGGAATTCCGTTTTCCGACCGGCGGGAAGCGATGTTCAGCGATTATCTTGCGGGCCACGGTTACAAGCTGGAAGTGTTTTCAGTGCCCACGCCGCTGAGCCGCCACGGTCACATTCAGGCGATCGAGCAGAGCGGCCTGGGCGCCGAGATTGCGATTGCCGGATGGCTTCGGAAGCAACCCCGCCCTTTGGCGCTGTTCGCCTGCAATGACATCCGGGCCCAGCAGGTTCTCAACGCCTGCCGCCAGCACAATATAAAGGTCCCGGAGGAAGTTGCGGTTATCGGGGTCGATAACGATGATGTGCTCTGCAGCCTTTGCGAGCCGCAGTTGAGCAGCATCGAGCCCGACACGGAACGGTTGGGGTACGAGGCGGCTGCTTTGCTCGACCGGATGATGAAAGGCGCGCCCAAGATGACAAATCTGACACAGATCGCTCCATTGGGCATTGTGGAACGAGCGTCGACGGACGTGGTGGCGATCGAGGATCCGATCACCGTTGGGGCGATTCGTTTTATCCGCGATCACATCAGCGAGGGCATCGCGGTCAAAGACGTCATGGCCCACGTAAAAAGATCGCGCACGGATTTGGAGCAGAGGTTTCGGCGCTGGCTGAAAACCAGTGTGCGGACGGAAATTTTGCGGCGGCGCATGGACAGGGTTTGCGCGCTCCTGCAGCAGACGAATTTGAATTTAGACGAGATTGCCAAGCGCTCGGGCTTTTCCACTGCGGCACATCTGTGCAGATTGTTTCGGGTTCACCTCCGGCAGTCGCCGACGGAGTTTCGCTTGTCGTGTAAAATTAGACAATAGGATTTTCAAAACTGTCAATGGTTTCCGGCGGGCCTGGCGGGCAGTATTGCCAGCGTGAATTCCGGTAACGTCCATTGTTGAAGCGCGGTTCCCCACCGCGGCATTAAATAAACACCTCATGAAAAAGAATCGATACACCCTTCTCAGGAGCTTTCTGCAATTGTTCTGCCTGATGCTGGCGCTTGGCACGCTGCCGGCGTCCTTTGCCCAAACGACAGAGATGCTCCATTCAACTCCACCGACGCCGGCGCGGGACAACTACACTGGCGGGTTGGGATGCGTGTTTCAAACGGGATCTTCGAATGTGGTTGTTTCGCATCTGGGTGTTTTCGACATCAACGGCGATGGTTTGGCGGCCAGCCATAATGCGGGCCTGTTTACTTCCGGCGGAACGATGCTGGCGACGGTGACGGTGCCTGCCGGGACCGACGCTTATTTCACAAATGGATTTCGTTGGGTGCCGCTCGATCCGCCGGTGATGTTGAGCAGCAATACGTCCTATATTGTCGCCAGCCTGGTGGCAGCCAGTGATGGCGATTCCTGGCAGGATGCATTCTCGCCGACTTGGAATCCGCTTTTTGTCGGAAGCACCTCCACGAGCACGCGGCACGCGATGTATGGACCTGGCGGCAGCACCGCATGGCCGCCGACAGGATTCAGCCAAAATGGAAATAACAATACCTATGGCAATGCCTCCCTTGCTTACATTGAAATCGATACCGCGCGTGTCGCTGTCCAGACGACCAATGTTTCGCTGAGCGCCGGTCAAGCGATCGCTGTTCGTGGATTTGCGAGCGGCCAGGCTCCCATAGCGTATCAATGGTACAAGGCGCCGAATATGCTCTTGGTCGATCAAACAAACGCCCTTTTGAATATCGCAAACAGCGCCACGACCGATTCGGGAATGTATTTTCTTACCGCTACGAACGTTCTCGGCGGATCGCAGAGCTCAAACGTGACAGTGCTTGTGACCAGTTTCCCGGTGGGCATCTCGCAACAACCGACCAATTTGACTGTCTTCCAGAATTATCCGGCGAGTTTCTCCCTGGTGGCGACAGGATCGCCCCCGATTTCCTATCAGTGGACTCGGAACGGCAGCCCGATTGCCGGCGCGACGGCCAATAAATATTCCATAAGCGCGGCCAGCCTCACGAACGATAGCGACGTTTATGCGTGTATCGTTTCGAATTTCACAAGTGGAACAGCCTATACCGCCACGAGCAGCGATGCGACGCTGACAGTGATTCCGAACCAGGCGCTGCCTCAGCAGTTTCTGCACGGCCGGGCGAATAAACTGACCACGAATAATTTTAGTGGATTGGTCGGTGGGGTCTTCAAAGTGGGCAATACGCCCGCGCTGGTGACGCATCTCGGATATTTCGCAACGCAATTCACTGACACCAACCAGACCAGCGCCACGCTGACATCGGATCATCACGTCGGAATTTTCAGTCCTGACGGAAAAACCCTTTATGGTTCCGTGGTCGTGCCGGCGGGTGTGAATCCGGTCATCAACGGATACATGTGGACGCAGCTCGATCCTCCGCTCGTGCTCGCGACCAATACATCTTATTTGCTCGTGGCGGAAACGTTCTCGGGGGTTGATCCCTGGGGCAATAGTTATGTGGTTCCGGACTGGAATACTTATTTCGCCGGCCCGACTCCATCCACCACCAGTTCGGCGACCTTTTGGGGCGCGAGCTGGCCAAACGCGGGAGCATCCGGCTTATATGCCGGCCAAATGTACAGTGCGCCCAACATGGCCATATTGGCTTTGCCCGGCGCCACTGCTGCGGTCGCCCCCTCTAACGTGACTCAATATGCCCAGTTGGATACGACTCTCAGCGCGCGGGTGGCGGGACAGGCGCCATTGACAATTCAATGGTACAAGGCTCCCTCAACATTGCTGAATGGGGAGACGAATCTCGCGCTGAACTTGAACAATCTAAGTTTCGGCGATTCCGGTGACTATTATGTCATTGCCACGAATCCAAACGGCAGCGTGCAAAGCAGCAACGCGACGCTAACCGTGTTGCCGGATGTCGGGCCCACCGTTGATCAGGATATCCAATCGGTGAGTATCTATGTTCATCAATCGTACCAATTTACGGCAGCCCTCTCGGGCACGCCGCCGTTTACTTATCAATGGACATTCAACGGAAACCCGATCACTGACGCAACGAATGTCTCGTTGAAGCTGCGGGATGCCTCCGAGGCATTGGCTGGAGATTACCAATTGTTGATCACGAATAATTATGGGTTCGCGACCAGTTCCATTGCCACGGTGTCCGTGATATCGCCTCCTGCGGGAAGTTATCCAGCAGCAATAATGGATACCAATCTGATTGCGTATTATCGCTTTTCAGACGTCGGAAGCGGTGCGGGAATCGCTACGAACGAGGGCAGCCTTGGCCTCAGCTTCAACGGCGTTTATGAAGGAGGATACGCTCCGGGCGCGGGTCCGTCGGGCTCGCACCTCGAAGCGGATAATGCCGCTGTTTCCCTGGATGGACTGACTTCGGACGTATTGATTCCTCCGTTGGGAGTGACGGTCTCCAACGTCACTATATCCGCCTGGATATACAAGGCCGCTGATTCTGAAGGTTCTGATACGGCTATCTACTATCATCGTGGCGCGAATGTGTTCGGGCTGAGCGTGACGCCTGATCCAACCACCGGCGCGGACGCGTTGCGGTATACCTGGAACGGGAACTTTTCGTTCGCGACCGGCCTTATTCTTCCAACCAACAAGTGGGCATTGGTGACGATGGTTATCACCCCCGCCAAGGCGTCGTTGTACTTGCAGGATGACACCGGCTTGCGGTCAACGAATAACGTCGCGGCCCATCCGGCGGCCACATTTTCTGCAACCAACTACGTGGGATGGGATACCGCCGGCGGTCTGTTGGCCCGTCGTTGGAACGGATTGATAGACGAGTTGATGATCTTCAACCGCGCGCTTTCGCCGTCCGAGGTGAACGCGTTGTATTTAGGAGAGCCCGGAAACGTCACGCTTTCCATCACTCCGTCCGGAAACAACGTGGTCGTGACGTGGTCCAGTGGAACACTGTTGGAATCGACCAATATCACCGGCCCGTGGTCGACGAACAGCGCCGCGACTTCACCTTTTACCGCGCCGGTCGACAGTCCCCAGAAATTCTATCGCGTTCAAGTGCCTTGAAAATGCGCTGCCGCCTCCCGCCTCGGTGCGGGAGGCGGCGGGCCAATTTGTTCAACCAGGAAGAGATTCAAAATGAAAGACAACAGTTCAGCCAGTTCAAGTGCCCGTCAGTCAGGCGCGCGAGCTGTGGAGGTTTGCCGTGGGTTCACGTTGATTGAACTGCTGGTGGTGATTGCGATCATAGCAATTTTGGCCGCCATGCTGTTGCCCGCCTTGTCTCGCGCCAAGACGCGCGCGCAACGCATCCAATGCGTCAACAATCAGAAACAGATTGGCGTCGCGCTTTCAATCTACGCGGACGAAAACTCAGACTATTATCCTGCTTTTCTCGAATGGGCGGCATGGGGAGGCAAAGTCGGCAATTCGACGATGGAAGGTGGCAATGTGCCCGCGAATCAGCGGCCCATGAACGCCTATGCAAGAAGCGTAAACACATTTTCCTGCCCCGGCGACAAAGGAGATTCCTTGAAACCGGGCTGGCCCTTGGGCCAAAGCTGCTTTGATACCTGGGGAAATAGTTATGTGATGCCGTGGCGGGGGTTGTCGTTTGCCGCTCCTCCTGATTATGGTTGGCTGGGCATCAATTGCATTGGCGGGGATAGTTTTCCTGGCAAGGCGATTCCTTCAATGAGGGTCCGGGAAGTTACCGCAAAGGGCGCCACGCAAAAAATTATCGCCATGGATTGGGCGGCATCGCCGGATCGGCCAAAGGATGCCACCAGTGCATGGCACAGCGATCGAGGCAAGGCTTTCTTTAATATCCTTTTTGGAGATACCCATGTCGAAGGTTATCTCTTCACGGCAAACGAAGTTTATCCTACCGTGGGATACAGTGATTCAGGTAACACAACTCTCCGTCACTATTGGTAGACCCGGAGCAAATACTCATTTCAAAGTGGGGCTGCGAGGGAAACGAAGGACTGGTAATGAACGGAAAAAAAGAGAATTTTAACAAAGCAAAATTGGCTTTCCAGAATCGCGGAACAACAAAGTCAAATCGCCCGGCAAGGAAGGGTTCAGCCGGCGCAACAGTGCAGGTTCGGATTGGGGAACTTGTTTTGCCCACGTACCTGCCGGCCGCACCCGATAAAAATCCGATGTTTCTTGAGAAGCGGGTATATCAGGGCAGCAGTGGCAAAGTCTATCCGCTGCCATTTACTGATCGCATCTCGGAAAAACCCATTGAACGCAAGTGGAAAGCAGTCTGGATTGAGAATGAGTTTATTCGCGCGCTCGTCCTGCCGGAAATTGGCGGACGCATTCACGCGCTGCAGGACAAGGCCAATGGTTATGACGCATTGTATAATCAGCATGTAATCAAGCCCGCGCTGGTCGGGTTGGCCGGCCCATGGATTTCCGGAGGAATCGAGTTCAATTGGCCGCAGCATCATCGGCCCGCCACGTTCCTGCCGGTCGATTTTAAAATTGAAGAACATTCGGATGGCGCGAAGACCATCTGGTGCAGCGACCACGACCCGATGGCGCGCATGAAAGGAATGCACGGCGTTTGCCTGCGTCCGGGCAAGGCGTATCTCGAACTGAAAGTTCGCGCCTACAATCGCACCGCGTTCACTCAGACATTTCTTTGGTGGGCTAATGTGGCCACGCGCGTGCATGAGCAGTATCAAAGCTTTTTCCCGCCGGATGTTTATTGCGTCGCGGACCATGCGCGTCGTTCCATGAGTGAATTCCCCTTGTGCGAGGGATATTACTACGGGGTGAATTACGGCGAGCGTGGGGCGAAAGGCGTTCCCGAAAACGAGCGGCCGGGGCAATTCATCCCGCCGCGTTGTTCTGGTAAACGAAAGGAACAATTCACGGGATGGAATTGTCCGGATTACGCGGCCAATGATTTGTCATTTTACGGCAATATCCCGGTGCCGACTTCGTACATGTGCATCGGCAGCCGCCATGATTTTTTCGGCGGCTATGATTACAAAGCGCAGGCGGGAATCGTGCATTACGCCAGCCATCACATCTCGCCGGGCAAGAAGCAGTGGACCTGGGGCAATCACGATTTTGGATATGCGTGGGACCGCAATTTGACGGACCCGGATGCCTCGGGCGAGTACGGTCCCTACATTGAAATCATGGCTGGCGTCTACACCGATAACCAGCCTGACTTCAGTTTTCTTCAACCCGGCGAAACAAAAACCTGGAGCCAGTATTGGTACCCGATTCAAAAGATCGGGCCGGCACAGATGGCCAATTTGGAAGCAGCGGTAAGCCTCCGGGTGGAAAATGGGCTCGCGCGCCTTGGTGTTTCCGTCACCAGTCCGCAGGCTGGAGCCGTAGTCACCCTAACCGCAAAAGGAAAGACAATTGGCCGTTTTACTCGCGCCCTTGCTCCAGCGAAACCGCTGGTGGAGGAGGTTCGGATCTCACGTCGCCTCACCGAAACTGAGTTAAGCGTTTCAGTGGCTGATTCGACGGGTCGGCAACTGATTTCTTATCAGCCCAAACCGCGCGCCAAAGCGGATGTGCCATCTCCAGCCACCGAGCCGCCCTTGCCCGGGGATATCTCGTCCGCTGATGAACTCTATATCACCGGGCTGCATCTGGATCAATATCGTCACGCAACGCGTTGCCCGACTCTCTATTGGCGCGAAGCTTTGCGACGTGACCCCCTGGACTCCCGGTGCAACAACGCGCTCGGACTTTGGCATCTCCGGCGGGGTGAATTTGCCGAGGCTGAAAAGCTTTTCCGGCAGGCCATTCGCCGGTTGACCCGGCGCAATGGTAATCCTGCGGAGGGTGAGGCGTTCTATAATCTTGGTCTGTGCCTTCGGTGCTCGGGCCGCGATGAGGACGCCTATGACGCCTTCTATAAAGCGGTCTGGAACCAGGCCTGGATGTCGGCCGGTTATCACGCGCTTGCCGAGATTGATTGCAAACGCGCCGCCTGGAGCGTGGCGTTGGATCACTTGGAACGTTCCCTGCGATTCAATGCGGACAATACTCGCGCTCGTAATCTGAAAGTGCTCACCCTGCGGAAATTGAACCGCAACAACGAGGCTGCCACGCTGCTTTTGCAGACGCTAAAGCTTGACCCGTTGGATTGGTGGGCGCGGCATCTGAATGGCGAACGTGTGGGTTGCGATTTGCAGACGCGCCTCGACATCGCGCACGATTTCGCACGGGCAGGCTTCTCGGGAGAAGCCATTCAATTGCTGAAAAACTCTGATGCGGGGGTCAAGGTCGGGAACAATTTACCGGACCAAAATTTAGGTGCGCTGCCGCTGGTTTTTTACACGCTCGGGTGGCTGCATCAACGGATGGGCAATTTGAAATCCGCCCGCCGGGAATTTCGGCGCGCTGCTGAACTGCCGCCGGACTATTGCTTTCCGGCGAGATTGGAAGAAATTGAAATTCTCCAGGCTGCCATGAAGGTCCATGCGGGCGATTCGCGCGCCCCGTATTATCTCGGGAACCTGCTCTATGATCGCCGGCGTCATGCAGAAGCGATTGCCTTTTGGGAGCGCAGTGTGAAGCTGAATCCACAATTCTCCGTCGCCTGGAGAAATCTCGGGCTTGGTTATTTCAATATTTTTAAGAAGCCACGCCGTGCGCGCGCGGCGTATGAACGCGCATTTGACGCCAACCCCGCGGATGCCCGGCTGCTCTTTGAGCAGGATCAACTTTGGAAGCGCCTGGGGGAGAAGCCGCAAAAACGCCTGCGGCAACTTGAGAAGCACGCGCACCTGGTGCAGCAACGCGATGATTTGACGGTTGAACTTTGCGCGCTCTACAACCAGACCGGTCAGCACGTCAAAGCCATGTTGCTGGTGAACAGCCGTGTTTTCCAGCCGTGGGAAGGCGGGGAGGGCGGCCCGTTGGGGCAGCATGTGCGCGCTCAACTGGCCCTGGGCCGCGCGGCATTTGCGCATCGGGACTTTCAAAACGCCGGCGCCTATTTCGAGTATGCGCTCACATCTCCCCGGAATCTTGGAGAGGCGAAACATCCGCTCGCGAACCAGAGCGACATTCATTATTGGCTTGGG
>Ga0157370_10009303_pt1 | contig 10520 bp, 9 predicted proteins | sample C35metaG_FD_113463 | JGI IMG/M metagenome (GOLD analysis project Ga0157370, IMG submission 113463) | Corn rhizosphere microbial communities from Kellogg Biological Station, Michigan, USA - C3-5 metaG | ecosystem: Host-associated > Plants > Roots > Rhizosphere > Soil | place: USA: Michigan... | reverse complement strand
TTGAAGTCGCGCACCATCAGCGGGTACGGATGCGGACCGGCCACGGTGCCGATGATGTAGAAGGTGTCGGCGACGTTGGTGACCCAGTCGCGCATCGCCTCGTTCAGCGCGTCCTTCAAAGTCTTCGAGCCCGAGGTGACCGGCACGACCTCAGCGCCGAGCAGCTTCATGCGGTAGACGTTGATCTTCTGCCGTTCGATGTCGACCGCACCCATGTAGACCACGCATTTCAGGCCCAGCCGCGCCGCCACCGTGGCGCTGGCCACGCCGTGCTGGCCGGCACCGGTCTCGGCGATGATGCGCGGCTTGCCCATGCGTTTGGCGACCAGCGCCTGGCCCACGGTGTTGTTGATCTTGTGCGCGCCGGTGTGGTTCAGGTCCTCGCGCTTGAACAGGATGCGCGCGCCGCCGACGTGCTGCGACAAGCGCTCGGCGTGATAGATCGGACTGGGACGGCCGACGTAATGCTTGAGATCGCGATCGAGCTCGGCGATGAAGTCCGGATCGTCCCGCAGGCGAAGGTAAGCCTCGGTCAGTTCGGCCAGCGGCGCCATCAGCGTTTCGGCCACGTAGCTGCCGCCGTAATTGCCGAAGCGGCCGTGCGCGTCGGGGTAGGCGTTGAAATCCACGATCTTGCTCATGCGCTCATTCGATCCGGAAAGAGGAACCGCACGGATGCGCTCCCGCGAAGGTGTATGCCGCACTGCGGCAAGAGATCATCTTAACGGCATCCCCGCCGCCGGGGAATCACGCCAGCACGCGCCCGGATCTGCATTGCCGGCCTGGTTCACAGATAGCGGCGAATGGTTTCGCGCAGCTTCATGGCCGTCTCGGGGGTGAGCGGACCGAGCACGCCGCGACGCTCGACCGGAAGATGGGCAGCAGCGTCCGCCTCGCCAAACACATAGTGATCCAGCAGCCCCTTCCAGGCGGCGCGTTCCGCCGGTGGCAGCGACTTGAACGTGAGGATGCAATGCAGCAGGCAGCCCATCGCGGTGTCAGGCACGTATCCGTCGGCCGGCACGGGCTTCCACCAGTAGTTCACCAGCGCGTTGATCTGCTGCAGCGATTCCACGTGATGCCACCACATCGGCGGAATGTAGATTGCGTCGCCAGGCTGCAACTCGGCGATCTGCGCCTGCGCCAGCGCCAACTTCAATCGCGGAAACCGCGGATCGTCGGCGCGATCGAGCCGGGCGATGCTGATGGCAGCCCCGGTGGGTGCGAAATCCAGCGGGCCGACATACAGGTTGGGCGCCTGCTCGGGTGCGAAGAGCGTAAAGCGCCTGACGCCGCAAGCCACGCAGGCGACGTTGTGATACTCGTCGAAATGGGCAGGCGTGGTGACCTTGTTGCCGATCCAGATGCGCGGCTGGATGGCAGGCTCCAGAAACGGAACGACGTGATTTTCCAGCAACCCGGGGAGGCAGGCAGCGATCGGTGCGCTCTGCATCGCCAGCCCTGGCGGATGCTCCTGCCGGCTATAGAGCGCCAGCCGCTTCAGACCCTGGGTGATCGATACGCGATGGTGCTCGTAATTGAAGCCGTCGAAATTCGCGTTGTAGCCGATCACGCCGTCCTCGCCAGGCGGCATGAGCAGCGCATCCACCTCGGCCCCACTGTCGAACGCGGCCAGCCCCTGGGCGAACGCGGTATCCGACCGGACGGCGAGCCTGACCAGCGGCCAGTCCCGGCACAGGCCTCGGATCACCAGCGGCCGCGCCCGGCCGACGAGATCGGCGAGCATGATCGGCCCGCTTGCCGGGTCGTGCTCCTCGATCGCGGCGGGTGTCATGGTGCGTCCGCCAATCGCACCGCCCGGATGAAGGCGGCAAGCTTGTGCGGGTCCTTGATGCCGGGCGCCGACTCGATTCCGCTGGCCACGTCCACCGCCCACGGCCGCACCTTGCGCACGGCATCGGCGACATTGCTCGCGTCGAGGCCGCCGGCCAGGATCACCGGCTGGGTCAGGTTCGGCGGCAGCAACGACCAGTCGAACGGCTTGCCGCTGCCACCGGCCTCGCCGGGTGCGTGGCCGTCGAGCAAGAGGCCGGCCGCATGCGGATAATCGCGCAGCTTCGACAGGCCGGCGGCGCCTTCGCCCATCGCGATGGCTTTCAGGAATGGACGTCCAAACTGCGCGCACCAGTCGGCGTCCTCGTCACCGTGAAACTGCAGGAAATCCGGCCGCAATTCATCAATGACCTGCCACACCAGGGCGGACTCGTCGTTCATGAACAAGGCGACCGTGCTGACAAACGGCGGCAGCGCGCCGACAATTTCGCGCGCCTGCGCAAGCGTCACCTTGCGCTTGCTGCGCGCCGTGAAGACCAGGCCAATCGCCTCGGCGCCCAGGCGGGCAGCGAGCAGCGCGTCTTCCGCGCGGGTCATGCCGCAGCACTTGATCCGGGTCACGGGTCGACCCCGCCCAGACAGACGCCCGACGGCAAACCCCAGTGCGCTTCATAACGCGGCCCGATGAAGGTAAGCCCCGACGCCGCCGCCGTGGGTCCGGCCACCTGGCGGTCGCGACCGGCCAGCAACTCGGCCATCCATTCGGCCGGCTGCTCGTGCCGTCCGATCATCAAGAGCGAGCCGACGATGTTGCGCACCATGTGATGCAGGAACGCATTCGCCTCGATATCGACGAGCACGTGCTCGCCCTCGCGCCGCACGCTCACCGCCAGCAGCATGCGGCGTGGATGCGCGGCCTGGCACGACAGGGCACGGAACGCGCTGAAGTCGTGCTCGCCCAGCAGCGCCTGCGCGGCATCGTGCATGCGTTCGGCGTCCAGCGGCAACCGTTCCCAGGTGACGTAACGGGCATCCAGCGCCGCGCGCACGGGACGATTGAGGATGTGATAGCGATAGCGGCGGCTGCGCGCCGCGTAGCGTGCATGGAAGCTCTCCAGCACCGGCTGCGCCCACAGCACCGCCACGCTCGTGGGAAGGTTGGAACACGCGCCGAGCACCCAGCCGCGCATGTCGCGCCGCGCCTCGGTATCGAAATGCACGACCTGGCAGCGGCCATGCACGCCGGCGTCGGTACGCCCTGCGCAGCTGACTTCCACCGGATGCGCGGCGACGCGTGACAGCGCCTCCTCGAGCCTGCCCTGCACGCTCGGACCCTGGGTCAGCCGCTGCCAGCCGAAGAAATCGGTGCCGTCGTATTCGATGCCCAGGGCAATACGCATGAAGTGGTGCGATAGCGATGAAAGATACTGAAGATTAGCAGCCCGCAACGACGTCGGGCCGGCAAGGCCGGCCCGACAAGTCACCCCGAGTCTGATCGGCCGCGATCAGTGCAGGTTGTCCAGCAGCCGCTTGGCGGTGTCGCGCTGCATCTGGCTGCCTTCCTTCATCACCTCGCCCAGCATCGCGCGCGCGCCATCGGCATCGCCCATGTCCAGGTAGGCGCGGGCGAGATCGAGCTTGGTGTCGATCGGATCGTCGTTGAACTCGTCCGCGGCGTGGTCGTCGGCGTGGTGTGCGCTTTCCGCGTCGTCGAAATGCCAGCTGGTTTCCGCAGCAGGGGCCGCCTTGGCCTCCGGCGCCGCTGCCAGCGGTGCCACGACGGTGGCATCGTCCGCAGCCGCCGGAAGATGCGGCGGTTCGGCGCCTGTCGGCCTGGTGAGGTCGAAGTTGAAGTTGTATTCGCTGACCTTCTTGGGCGCGCCCGATGGCAGTGGCGGCATCGTCGACACCACGGTGGGCGCATCGCTTTCGTCCGCGTAATCGTCGATATCGAATTCGCGGCGGGCCTCGGCCTCATCGGTGGCCGGCAGTTCGGCATGGTGATCGAACAGGGGATGGCCGGGGACCAGGTCCTCGCCCATGTGCATCACGTCCTGCCATTCGTCCTGCTGCGGATCGGTGATGTGCGCATGCATCGCTTCGGCGGCCGCTTCAAAATGTTCGACATCGCGGCGCGAGTAGTACAGCGTGACGAGTTCCAGATGCAGGCCGATGTCGTCCGGATGCTCGGCCAGCTGATCCAGCAACTCCTCCTGGTCGACGTCTTCGCCATCGATGAGATCCTGCTCCGAAGACGCCGAGCCGAAGCGGTCGGCCAGCGACGACGGACCTTTCGGCGACGCGGCCGCCGGCTTGCGGCGGCGACCGAGCAACGCCAGCAGCACCAGCAACGCGATGGCCGCAGCGCCTGCTCCCCACGCCCATGTCTGCATGTACCAGGGCTGCTCCTCCACCGGAGCGGCAGCGGCCTGGTGGGCGGGCCTGGTTGTCGGCTTCGCCGGCTCGCTCGCCGGGGCGGCCGCCGTTGCGCCGGGCGTGGAAGCGCCGGCCGCAGGGGCAATCGTGGACCCAGCGGCCGGCGTCGCATTTGCGGCGACCGCGGAGGCCGCGCCGGCCGGTGCCGGGCTGGCGCTGGCCACGGTGCTGGCCGTGGCGGTTTCCATGTGGTTTTCGCTCAGCGCCGGCTTCTGCGCACTGGCAGCCGCAGCAGGTGCCAACGGCGCAGCGGATGCAAGCCCGGCGGACTTGCGTGCGGCGGCCAGCTTGGCTTGCAGATCGGCGATCTCGCTGTCCTTCAACGACAATAGGTGTTCGTTCTTGCTGTTGATGTCCGCCATGTCCTTCAGGCGGGTTTTCAGCTCGCTGCTCTGCTGTTGCAGGCTGGCCAGGCTTTCCTGGCTGCGCAGCAGGTCCTGGCGCAGGCCGGCGGCGGTCTTGTCGTCCTTGCCGGCGGCGCTGCCCGGGCCACCGGCGCTCTTGCTGTCCTTCGCCTGCACCAGCGCAAGCCGGTCGCCGGCATCGCTGGCCGTGCTGCTTGGCGCGCTGCTGGCGGACGCACGGGTCGCCGTATCGGCCACCACGGCGGGCGTGCCTGGCGTGCCGGCGCGCCAGTCGCTGTTCTGCCGGCGGACCTCGGCCATCGCGGCGGCGACGGTCATGGCCTGCGCCTCGGCGGAAGTCGGCACGCGCAGGATCGTGCCGCTCTTCAGCGCGTTGATGTTGTCGCGGTAGAACGCATCCGGGTTGGCCTGCTTCAGGGCCAGCATCATCTGCCGCACGTCCACGCCGGCAGGTGTCGCGCTACGGGCGATCGACGACAGCGTCTGGCCCCGTTCGATCGGGCCGTACTGGCCGTTGGCCACGCTCGGCGCGGCACTGGAAGGCGCTGCGGCGCGTGGCGATGCCGTGGCCGATGGGGCGGGTCGCGTCGGGCGCGCCGTCTTGTGCGCAGGCGCGGCGGCCACCGGAGCGGGGGCAGCGGCAACTGCGCTGGGCGGATCAAGCAGGATGGCGAACTCGCGCACGCTCCTGCCGGCATTGCTGTTCACCTCCAGCAGCAGGTCGAGATAGGGATCGTCCACCGGCTCGCTGCTGGTGACGCGGATGACCTTGCCGCCGGCGGTGTTCGCCACGGCGAAATGCAGCGGAATGACCGTGCGCCCGCCGACGATGCCCGCACGGGCGAATTCTTCGCTGGAGGCCAGCTGCACGGTGAGGTTCTGCAGCTCCGCCGGGCTGGCCGGATGGACCGGAATCTCCGCCAGCAGCGGCTGCCCCAGCGCCGACTTGACCTGGATCTGGCCGAGATCCAGTGCAAAGGCCTGGCTGGTGCCAAGTGCCAGTGCCATCAGCATCGACAACTTCAACGAACGATTCATGCGTGTTCCCCCGAACGATCCTGGCGCAACTCTTCTTGTGGTGTCGCCGCCGTGGCGGCTACAGCGGCAAACGAGGTGCCACTTTAGTTATATGCAGGCCAATCAACAATAGCTGCGGCGAATACTTGCGATGCATTGCTGCGGTGTGTTCTCACCGCAGCGGCGGGTTCAGTGCTGGCCGGCGGCCGTCCCGGCCTGCAGCTCCTGCAGCTGCTTCTGCAGCTCGGCGATGGCCTGGTCCTGCTGCTGCAGGCGCTGGCTGGCCTGCTTGCTGTGCGACTCCTGCGTGGCGAGCGCCCGTTCCAGCCGCTGCACTTCGGCACGCTTGCGGACCACGCGCTGATGGACCGCCGGCAACGGCGATGCCGCCGGATCGGCCAGTTTTGGCGCGGGCTGGCCGTTGCCGGCCCATGCGGCCGAGGTGATGACCAGGCCAATCAGGCCCATGAGTTGCAGGCAGCGCATGGTCAGAGATGGTCCTCGATCAGCAGTTCGGCGATCTGCACGGCATTCAATGCCGCGCCCTTGCGGATGTTGTCGGACACGATCCACAGGTCGAGCCCGCGTTCGTGCGAGATGTCTTCGCGGATCCGTCCGACATATACCGCGTCGGTGCCGGCGGCTTCGCCCACCGGCGTGGGATAGCCGCCGGGCTTGCGCTCGTCCACCAGCACCACGCCCGGCGCCTGGCGCAGCAGCTCGCGCGCCTGTTCGGCGGTGATCTTCTCGCTGGTCTCGATATGCACCGCTTCGGAGTGCCCGTAGAACACCGGCACGCGCACCGCCGTCGGGTTCACCTGGATCGAGTCGTCTTCAAGGATCTTGCGCGTTTCCCACACCAGCTTCATCTCTTCTTTGGTGTAGCCATTCGGCTGGAAATCGTCGATCTGCGGAATAACATTGAACGCGATCTGCGCCGGGAATTTCTTGCCCGGTTCCACGCTTTGGAAATTCAGCAGCGCCGCGGTCTGTCTGCCGAGTTCTTCCATGCCTGTGCGCCCGGCACCGGATACCGACTGGTAGGTGGCCACGTTGATCCGCTCGATCTGCACCGCGCGATGGATCGGCGCCAGCGCCACCAGCATCTGCATGGTCGAGCAGTTCGGGTTGGCGATGATGCCGCGATGGGTGTACTGGGCGATGGCGTGCGGATTGACCTCGCTGATCACCAGCGGGATGTCGTCCTGGTAGCGGAACTCGGAGGTGTTGTCGATCACCACCGCGCCGGCCGCCGCCGCGCGTGGCGCATGTTCCCGGCTGACCGAGCCGCCGGCGGAAAAGAACGCGATGTCGACGCCTTCGAAATCGTAGGTGTCGAGCAGTTGCACGGTGATGTCCTGGCCGGCGAAGCTGACCTTGCCGCCAGCCGAGCGTTCGCTGGCGAGCGGCACCAGCTCGCTGACCGGGAAGTCGCGCTCGGCGAGGATCGCCAGCAAGGTTTCGCCGACGGCACCGGTGGCGCCGACCATGGCGACTTTGTAACTGCTCTTCTGACTCATGGACTGTTTTACTCGGGGATGAAGGATCGTGCCGTCACAGCACGTTCGGATTGAGAAGGTTGGGCGGCCGCCCGGCATGCGGACCATGGCCGAACATGGCCAGCACATTGTCCACGGCAACCGAGGTCATTGCGCGGCGCGTATCGGTCGTGGCGCTGGCGATGTGCGGGCTGAGCACGACGTTGTCGAGCGCGAGCAGGCCCGGATGCACCGCAGGCTCGCCCTCGAACACGTCCAGCCCGGCCCCGGCCAGGCGCCGCTCGCGCAGCGCCGCGGCCAGCGCGGCATCGTCGACGATGCCGCCGCGGGCCAGGTTCAGCAGGATCGCGGTCGGCTTCATCAGCGCCAGCTCGGACGCGCCGATCGCGTGCCGGGTCTGCGTGGTCAGCGGCAGCACCAGCATCAGGAAATCGGACTCCTGCAACAGCTGCCGCTTGTCGACGTAGCGCGCGTTGCAGGCGCGCTCGTCCGCTTCGGGCAACGGCGAACGGTTGTGATACAGCACCGGCATGCCGAAGCCGACCGCGCGCCGCGCAATGGCCTGGCCGATGCGCCCCATGCCGAGGATGCCGAGCGTGCGGCCGCGCACATCCGTGCCCAGCCACGCCTTGAATTCCGTCGCATGCCAGTGCCCGGCGCGCAGCCAGCGTTCGGCCGCGCTCATCCGCCGCGCCGCGCCGAGCATCAGCGCCCAGGCGTAGTCGGCCACGCTCTCGTTGAGCACGTCGGCGGTATTGGAGACGGCAATGCCGGCCGCGCTCAGCGCATCCAGGTCGAGATTGTCGTAGCCCACGCTGAGGTTGGCGACGATGCGCAGCCGCGTCGCGCCCGCGATTTCCGCCGCACCGATGCGTTCCTTCAGGCCGACGATCGCGGCGTCCTGCCCGGCCAGCCTGGCCGCCAGTTCGCTGCGGCTGAACTTCACTTCCTCCGGCTCGGCCGTCACTTCGAAATGCGGTTCCAGCCGGGCGATGACGCCGGGAAAGGTGGGGCGCGAAATCCAGACACGTGGCTTGTCACTCATCGGCAGGATCCCGCTTGGTTGCACCTGGTCATGGGATGCGCGGCGTTACCACGCCTACGTCGCCGCACTGGGCACGATGGCGCAGCGCGTGATCGATCAGCACCAGCGCCATCATCGCTTCGGCGATCGGTGTGGCGCGGATGCCGACGCAGGGATCGTGACGCCCCTTGGTGACCACTTCGGCCGGTTCGCCGGCCAGGTTCACGCTGTGGCCGGGGATCAGGATGCTTGAAGTGGGCTTGAGCACGATCGAGGCCGTTACCGGCTGACCGCTGCTGATGCCACCAAGGATGCCGCCGGCATGATTGGACGTAAAGCCGTCCATATGCATTTCGTCGCGGTGCTGGCTGCCGCGCTGGGCGACCGCGGCGAATCCGTCGCCGATCTCCACGCCCTTGACCGCGTTGATCGACATCAGTGCGCTGGCCAGGTCGCTGTCGAGCTTGCCGTAGATCGGCTCGCCCCAGCCCGGCGGCACGCCATCGGCCACCACGTTGACGCGTGCACCGACCGAATCGCCCGATTTGCGCAGCGCGTTGATATAGGCCTCGAGCGCAGGCACCTGCGCCGTGTCGGGCCAGAAGAACGGGTTCTGCTCCACTGCCTCCCAGTCGAACGCAGCCGGTGCGATCTCGCCGATCTGCGCCAGGTAACCGCGCACGCGCACGCCGTGGCGCTCGGCCAGCCACTTCTTGGCGACGACCGCCGCGGCCACGCGCATGGTGGTCTCGCGCGCCGACGAACGCCCGCCACCGCGCGGATCGCGGATGCCGTATTTCTGCCAGTAGGTGTAGTCGGCGTGGCCGGGACGGAAGGTCGACGCGATGTCGCCGTAATCCTTGCTGCGCTGGTCGGTGTTGCGGATCAGCAGCGCGATCGGGGTGCCGGTGGTCTTGCCTTCGTACACGCCGGAGAGGATTTCGACGTCGTCGGCCTCGTGCCGCTGCGAGGTGTAGCGGCTTCGGCCGGTGGCGCGGCGATCGAGGTCGGTACGGAAGTCCTCGGCGCTGATCGCCAGCCCCGGCGGGCAGCCGTCGATCACGCAGCCGATCGCCGGCCCATGGCTTTCGCCGAAGGTGGTGACGGTGAAGAGCTTGCCGAAGGAGTTGCTGGACACAGGGTTTGGACGTCCGAAGGAAAACCTCTACAGCTTAGCGCGAAGGGGCACGGCCACGTCAGCGGGACGGTTGCGCGGCATGCCACTCGTCGGCCAGCAGCGCGAACACCACGTCGTCGACCCATTCGCCATGCAGCCACAGGCTTTCGCGATGATGGGCCTCCTGGCGCATGCCCAGCGCACGCAACATGGCCATGCTGGCGAGGTTGCGCGGATCGACCGAGGCGTGGATGCGATGCCTGCCGAGCCGGCCGAACACCAGTTCGAACACTGCGCGCATCGACTCGCAGGCGTAGCCCCTGCCCTGATGGGCGGGCGCAATGGTGATGCCGAATTCGATCGACCCTTCGGCTTCCGCAGGCAGATGGATGCCGAGATCGCCGACCAGCGTGCGCTCGTCGCCGAGGCGGATCGCGCGCTGAAACCAGCCGCCGGGAGCATCCAGCGATGCGCCGGCCTGGCGCTCGATGAAAGCCGCCGCGTCGGCCAGGCTGGCCGGCCGCCAGCCCTGGAAACGCGAGACGTCCGGGTCGCCGCGATAACCGAACAGCGACTCGGCGTCGGAAGGTTGCAGCGCATCGAGACGCAGGCGCGGCGTGGTGATGTCCATCCGGGAATCCGTCAACCGGCGCGGCGCGCCGCGGCGGCGGCCCGGATGGATGCGGCGTGCTCGATCAGGTCGCGCCGCTCCAGCGCGAACACGCCCATCTGGCCGACCTTGAACTCGATCCAGATGAAGGGCACTTCCGGCAGCAGCACAGCCAGCGCGTGCTCGCTCTCGCCCACTTCGACGATCAGCAGGCCATCGTCGGTGAGATGGCCGGCGGCCTCGTCGAGCATGCGCAGGCACAGGTCCAGGCCATCGGCGCCGGAGGTGAGGCCCAGCTTCGGCTCGTGCGCGTATTCGCCGGGCAGCGCAGCGTATTCGTCTTCAGTGACGTAGGGCGGGTTCGAGACGATCAAATCGTACTTGCGCCCCTTCACACCGGCGAACAGATCCGACTGGATCGCCTCGACGCGCCCCTCGACATGCTGGAACGCGATGTTCTCGCGCGCCAGCGACAATGCCTCTTCGCTGATGTCGACAATATCGACCTGCCATTCCGGGTTGTATTCGGCCATCGCGATGCCGATGCAGCCCGAACCGGTGCACAGGTCCAGCGCGCGCTCGATATGGCGCTCGTCCAGCCACGGCGCGAAGCCCGACTCGATCAGCTCGGCGATCGGCGAACGCGGCACCAGCGCGC
>Ga0157370_10009301_pt1 | contig 10522 bp, 12 predicted proteins | sample C35metaG_FD_113463 | JGI IMG/M metagenome (GOLD analysis project Ga0157370, IMG submission 113463) | Corn rhizosphere microbial communities from Kellogg Biological Station, Michigan, USA - C3-5 metaG | ecosystem: Host-associated > Plants > Roots > Rhizosphere > Soil | place: USA: Michigan... | reverse complement strand
GTTCTCGTTGACCAGCCGCACCGCCTCGTCGTAGGTGTCGACGCGCGTGACGCCGAGCACCGGGCCGAAGATCTCGTCCTCGTACGCCTTCATTCCCGGCTTCACGTCGTCGAGCAGCGACGGCTTGAGGAAGAAACCCTCGCCGGGCGCGCCTTCGCGACCGTCGACGAGGACCTTCGCTCCTTCGCCCGGCGCGTTCTCGACGTAGGAGGCGACCCGGTCGCGATGCTCCTTCGTGACGAGCGGGCCCATTTCCGACGACGGATCGAGGCCGTCGCCGACCTTGACCTTCGGGATGCGCGCCTTGATCGCATCGATCAGCTCGTCGGCGACGTGACCGACCGCGACGACCTGCGAGATCGCCATGCAGCGCTCGCCCGCCGAGCCGTACGCGGCCGAGACCGCCGCGTCCGCAGCCATGTCGACATCCGCATCCGGCAGCACGATCATGTGGTTCTTCGCGCCGCCGAGCGCCTGGCAGCGCTTCCCCTTCGCGGTCGCCGTCTCGTAGACGTACTTCGCGATCGGCGTCGAGCCGACAAACGAGACGGCGGCGATGTCGGGATGGTCCAGCACCGCGTCGACGGCGACCTTGTCGCCGTGAACGACGTTGAACACGCCGTCTGGAAGCCCGGCTTCCTTCAGCAGCTCGGCCGTCCAGATCGACGCCGACGGATCCTTCTCCGACGGCTTGAGCACGAACGTGTTGCCGCAGGCGATCGCAGGCGCCCACATCCACATCGGCACCATCGCCGGGAAGTTGAACGGCGTGATGCCGGCGACGACTCCGAGCGGCTGCCGGATCGAATAGACGTCGATCCCGGTCGAGACCTGCTCCGAGTACTCGGACTTGAGCAGCGTCGGCAGGCCGCAGCAGTACTCGATCACCTCGAGCCCGCGCGTCACCTCGCCCAGCGCGTCGGAGAGCACCTTCCCGTGCTCGGCGACGAGCAGGCGGGCGACCTCTTCCTTGCGCTCGTTCACGAGCTCGCGGATCCGGAAGAAGAGGTCGGCGCGCTTGGCGAGCGACATGGTGCGCCACTCGACGAACGCCTGCTTCGCGGCCTGGACGGCGGCATCGACCTCCGCCTCCGCCGCGAAGGCGACCTCGGCCGCCTGGCGGCCGGTCGCAGGGTTGTAGACGGCGCCGCCGCGGCCGGACGTGCCGGCGACGGCGCGGCCGCCGATCCAGTGGTCGATCTGCTTGAGCTGGGCTGGCGCTTCGAGAGTCTCTGTCATTGGGTTAGCGTAACGACGTGGCGATCAGCATGGACGAGCTCGGCCTCGCCGCCCGCAACCACGGCTTTCCCCTGGAGATGCTGCGCGAGCCGCTCACGCCGACGGGGCTCCACTACCTCCTCATCCACTTCGACATCCCTGCGATCGACGCGGCGTCGTGGAGACTGCAGGTCGGCGGCGCGGCGTTCACGCTGAGCGAGCTGCAGGCACGCGAGCGTGTGACGATGCCGGTCACGCTCGAATGCGCCGGAAACGGGCGTGCACTGCTCGAGGGCGATCGCGCGGCGAGCCAGCCGTGGCTGGTCGAGGCCGTCGGGACGGCCGAGTGGACGGGCACGCCGCTCGCACCGCTGCTGCACGAGACCGGCCTCGTCGATCGCGCAGCCGAGATCGTCTTCACCGGCGCCGACCGGGGTGTCCAGGGCGGCGTCGAGCACGTGTACCAGCGCGCGCTCTCGCTCGAGGACGCGCTGCGCGGCGAGGTGCTGCTGGCCTACGAGATGAACGGCGAGCCCCTGCCGCCGCAGCACGGCTTTCCGCTCCGGCTCGTCGTGCCGGGCTGGTACGGGATGACGCACGTCAAGTGGCTGCAGCGGATCGAGGGCGTCCCCGAGCCGTTCACGGGCTGGCAGCAGGCGGAGGCGTACCTGATCGACGACGTGCCGGTTCAGCGCATGCTGCCGCGTTCGCTGCTCGTGCCGCCCGGCATCCCGGACTTCCTGACGCGCGAGCGCTTCGCCGACTCCGGGCGCCAGGCGATCGTGGGGCGTGCGTGGTCGGGGCAGGGCGAGGTCACGCGCGTCGAGGTGAGCGACGACGGGGGCGCGGGGTGGGCGGACGCGGAGCTCGACGCCCCGCTCGGGGAGTTCGCGTGGCGCGGGTGGCGGTTCGGCTGGGACGCGACCCCGGGCGAGCACGAGCTCTGCTGCCGCGCCACCGATTCTGCCGGCAACGTGCAGCCGCTGACGGCGCCCTGGAACCACGGCGGGTACTGCAACAACGCAGTCCAGCGGGTCCGCGTTAAGGTCTGAGCATGGCCACGATCGAGACGAATCCGCAGCTCGGCGCGCAGGTCGTCGCGGACGCGAAGCAGTACGTCCTCCACTCCTGGTCGGTGCAGGACGCCCTCAACCCGATTGCCGTTGCAGGTGCGGAGGGCCGGCACTTCTGGGACTACGACGGCAAGCGCTACCTCGACTTTGCGTCGCAGCTCGTGAACGTGTCGATCGGTCACCAGCATCCGAAGCTCGTCGCCGCGATCAAGGAGCAGGCCGACAAGCTGTGCACGATCGGCCCGCCGATGGCGACCGAGCCGCGCTCGACGCTCGCGCGACTGATCAGCGAGGTCACCCCCGGCGACATCTCCATGGCGTTCTTCACCAACGGCGGCGCCGAGGCGAACGAGAACGCGATCAAGCTTGCACGCTGGTACACCGGCCGGCACAAGATCGTTGCGCGCTACCGCAGCTACCACGGCGCGACCGCGGGCGCGATCTCGCTCACCGGCGATCCGCGCCGCTGGCCGGCCGAGCCCGGCATCAGCGGCGTCGTGCGGATGTTCGATCCGTACACCTACCGGTGCCCCGCCGGCCATCCGGACCCGTGCCCGGTGTGCACCGGCGCGCCGCACCTGGAGGAGATCCTGCAGTACGAAGGCCCGAACACCGTGGCTGCGGTGATCCTCGAGACGGTGACCGGGACGAACGGGATCATCGTCCCACCCGACGGCTACCTGCAGTCGATCCGCGAGGTCTGCGACCGCCACGGGATCCTCCTGATCGCCGACGAGGTGATGGCCGGATTCGGCCGCACCGGCAAGTGGTTCGCCGTCGACCACTGGGACGTCGTGCCCGACATCATCACGATGGCAAAGGGGATCAACTCCGGGTACATCCCACTCGGCGCGATGGCGATTCGCGAGCCGATCGCGGAGTGGATTCGCTCGCGCCCGTTCGCCGGCGGCCTCACGTACAGCGGTCACCCGCTCGCGTGCGCAGTCGGCGTCGCCTCGATCGAGGCGTTCCGCGAGGAGGGCATCGTCGAGCATGCGGCGGAGATGAACGACGTCTTCCGCGACGCGCTCGATGGTCTCGCCGACAAGCACCCGTCGATCGGCGAGGTCCGCGGCCTCGGCTGCTTCTGGGGCCTCGAGCTGGTGCGGAACCGCGAGACGCGCGAGGTGCTCGTCCCGTTCAACGCGAACGCGGAGGAGATGCAGCCGGTCGGGCGCATGGCGAAGGCCGCGCTCGAGGGCGGCCTCTACCTGATGACGCACTGGAACGTGATCATGGTCTGCCCGCCGCTGACGATCACCCGCGACGAGCTCGACGAAGGGATCGCGATCCTCGACGACGTCCTCTCGATCGCCGACGAGTACTACACGGGCTGACCTCGTCGACTTCGCGGAAGCGCCGAGCTGGTTCATGGAGCCGGCGCCGGGCCGGCTGCTGCGTGTCACCGACGGCTTTGCGTTCGCGGGAGACATCGGGCGCACATGGGCGGCCGTCGAGGGGATCCGTCTCGGAGACGTCGGGCGGGCGGTCGCCGAAGTCGACGGCCTCGTGCGCGAGGCGCAGGTCCGGAAATGCAGCTGGTGGCTGAGCGAGCGCTCGACGCCTGAAGACCTCGAAGAGCAGCTCCTCGCGCGTGGGCTGAAACGGTACGACGACGACTACCTGCACGCGGCGATGCTGCTGACGTCGGAGCCGCCCGGTGTCGACGACGTCGAGGTCCGCGAGGTGGCGACGCTCGAGGAGTACGTCGAGGCGCGCAGGATCACGCGCGCGGCCTTCGGCAACCCCGAGCCGGAGCAGCCACGCGACGAGCTGGCCCGCGAATGGAGCCGGCGGATCGATCCGTCGTTCGCCGCCTGGATCGACGGTCGCATGGCGTCGGTCGGGAGCGTCGTCCTGACGCGCGTCGGAGGATTCCTGATCGGCGGCGCGACCGCCGAGTGGGCGCGCGGCCGCGGCGCGTACCGCGCGGTCGTGCGGGCGCGCTGGGACGCGGTCGTCGCACGGGGCACACCGGCGCTCGCGGTCGGCGCCGGCCCGATGTCCCGACCGATCCTCGAGCGGCTGGGTTTCGAGCAGGTGCTCGAGCTCCGTCGGGTCGAGTCCGTACGCTCTGACACATGAGCCAAGAGCCGTGCCCGCGCTGCAACGCCGACATGGAGTGGCGGCACGGCACCTTCCAGTGCCCCAAATGCCGCCTGAAGCTCGGCTGCTGCGAAGGCGAGACCGCCGAGTGTCGCGAGACGCCCTCGAGCTCGTAGAGGGATCCGACCTCGCCGTCGACGTTGCCGTCGCCTGGCTCGTCAAGGACGACGTGGGACTCGACGAGGACGAGCTGAACGGCGCCCGGCGGCGCGCGATGCTCGTGCTCGCCGCCGGCGGCGACCCCCATCGCGACCTCACCCTGGAGAGCGTCGCCGCCGAACGGCTCGCGGACGAGCTCGATTCCCCGCAACGGCGCCTGGCGCTCGCGGCCGCGCTCGCGGCACTCGATACGAGCGGCCTCCCACGGGTGAACGACGCCGTGGATACCCTGCGCGGCGATCCGGACAGGGCCTGGCGGACGCTCGCTCTCGCTCTTCTGGCCGACGAAATTGCCGAGTAACCTGGAAGCGCCGTAGCGATCTCGACGCCCGATCCCCGCCGCCGTCGCCGTAGGCGATCGCTCTTCTCGCCGCGTCCCGGCGGCGCTTCCGGCCTGCGCGTGACCCTCCCGCGCTCGCTGCCGTCGCGCCGCCGGCCGGAGCCGTACTCGCGCGCCGACGCGCCGTACTTCCGGAGCCCCGGTTTCTTCATCCGCGTCGGGGGGCTCGGCGCGGCCGTCCTGCTCGCGCTCGGTCTCCTGGCCCTGCGTGCGTGGTCGGTGCAGATCCTGCACGGCCACCAGTACACCGCCGTCGCGACGAGTCAGGCCTACCGGACTGTCGATCTGATCGGCCCGCGCGGCGCGATCGTCGACTCCCACGGGCGCAAGCTCGCGACGACGTCGGGGAGTGTCGTCGTCACCGCAGACGTCGCGGCACTCGGCTCATTCGACCGCACGGGCTGGCATGCGTCCCCGACCGGGCTGAGGGCGCTCCACCGGTTCGCGAAGCTCGCACACGTCCCGGTGCGCACGCTCGTGACGCGCATCAAGCGCTCGACGGTTCGCTCTCCGTTCGCGCCTGCGGTCGTGCTCGCGCATCCCGCCGGACCGCTCTGGTCGTACCTCGCGGAACGGGCGCCCGAGTATCCGGGCTTCAGCGCGACGGCGATCCCCGCGCGCAGCTATCCACAGGGCGCGTTTGGCAGCGAGTTCCTCGGTCTGCTCGGCGAGGTCGACAGCACGATGCTCGGCGAGCCCCGGTATGCGCACGCGAAGGCAGGCGAGATCGTCGGCGTCTCCGGCGTCGAGGCGTACTACGACAGCCTGCTCAACGGCGGGTTCGACCGCGCTCGCGTGCGCGTCGACTCGATGGGCCGCGTCGTCGGCCCGCTCGAGCGGGGCCGCACGAAGAGCCTCCCCACGCTCCAGCTGACGATCGATGCGCGGCTCCAGAGAGCGGCGGAAAAGGCTGTGCGCGACGGGATCGCCGACGCGATCCGGGCCGGCCACCATCCAACCGGCGGCTCGGCGATCGCGATCGACCCGTGGACCGGCGCCGTCCTCGCGATGGCGAGCTATCCGACCTACAACCAGGTCGAAGCGACACAGAACTCGAAGTACAACGCACGCCTGTACACGGATCCGCGTCACCTGCTCCTGAACCGCGCGATCGCCGGCGTGTATCCGACGGGCTCGACCTTCAAGCCGATCATCGCGGAGGCCGCGCTCGCGAGCGGGCTCATCACGCCGTCGACGCCGCTGCTCTGCAGCGGCTCGTTCGCGCTCGGCGGAACGGTCTTCCACAACGTGGAGCCGAGCGTGTTCGAGAGCATGTCGCTCCCGACGGCGCTCTCGCAGTCCTGCGACACGTGGTTCTACCGGCTCGGCGACCTGATCTGGAACCACGCACCCGCGCAGCAGGGGAAGCTCATCCAGCAGTGGGCGAGGAAGTTCGGTCTCGGCTCGCCGACCGGCATCGACCTCACGGGCGACAACGCGGGCCTCCTCCCGACGCCTGGGAAGGCATTCCTGAAGTCGAACGGCTTCCCGTGGACGGAGGGCCAGACGATCAACCTGTCGATCGGCCAGGGCGAGTTGCTCGTCAGCCCGCTCCAGCTCGCGGTCGCGTATTCGGCGATCGTCAACGGCGGCACGATCGTCCGGCCGCACGTCGGCGGAGCGATCGTGGACGGCGCGGTCGTCAGGCCCCTGCACTACAAGGCCGTACGCCACCTCCATCTCGTCGACACGTGGGCGATCAAGCAGGGCCTGTACGAGGCGGCGCACACCGGCACGTCGGCGGCCGTCTTCTCGACCTATCCGATTCCGGTCGCGGGCAAGACGGGCACGGCCGAGACCGGCACTGGCCGCGACGACCATTCCTGGTATGCGTCCTTCGCGCCGTTCGGGCATCCGAAGATCGTCGTCGTGGCGATGATCGAGCACGGCGGGTTCGGCGCGGAGGCGGCAGCCCCGGCGGTCCGCGAGATCTACGACGCGTACTTCCACGTCAAGGATCCCCCGACGGGGTGACGCCCCGCACGCGGGCGGCGCCGATCATCCCCTTACAACGGACTCCGATCACATCGGGGAATTGACAGCGAGCGGCCCGTCGGAGAGCGGGCCGTTCGTCTATCCGGAGCCGTGTCGGAACTGGATGTGGAAGCCGGTTTGCGCGACTTCCTTCGCGATCGAGAGCGCGTTTCGGACCGGGACCTGCGGCATGACGACGAGCCAGCGCCGGCCGGACGGGACGACGTCGATGTAGCGGAAGCCGGCGCGCGCGAGCTTCCACGCGAGCGCGTTCGCGGCCGTGACCGTCGCCTTCGAGCCGAGGACGCCGACGACCTCGTTCTTGCCCGGTTGAAGCGGCTCTCCGCGCTGCTCGAACGTGACCTGGTAGCCGGCTTTCGCCGCTTCGGCCGCGAAACTCGTCCGCTGCTGCTGTGTGTCGGCGCCGTCGATCTCGAGCTCGAAGTCGCCGCAGCCCTCGTCCTCGACCTTCAGGCCCCGGAAGCCAAGCTGCCGCGGGTTGCGCGCGAACGAGATCGCGCCCGCGCGCGTCGCGAAATGACCGAACACCGCCTCGTCGTGCACACGAACTTCGGCAGCGCGGCAGGCAACGTGGGCTGCAGCGACGGCGAGCACGTCGCCCACCGTACCGTGCGCGGTCTTACGCGACCACGCGGTGGCGCCGGAGTGCGTCGGAGACCTGTCTTCCAAGCTCCGGGTCGACGGCCACGCCGAGCGCCTCCAGCGCGGATGCGCGTGCGCGGAGATAGACGGCGAGAGCCTCGCCGAGGCCGGTCGGGGGCGCAGCGACACCCATTGGCTCCAACAAGAAGCCGTGCATCTTCAGCAGCTCGTCGGCGACGAGCTCGCGCTCGCCCCGCAACGTCTTGCCACCGAGCCACAGGCACCAGTCCCAGAAGTGGCCGTCGATCCGATCGAGCGTCTCGGCGCTCACCACCCACGGCGGTTGGATCCGGCGTCTGCCGCCCAGGGGGAAGACGTCCACTTTGGTCGGGCCGTCCAGCACGACCATGTACCCCGCTTCCTCGGCGAGCGGCTCCCAAAATGCGGCCAGCGGCCGGAAGGAAGCCATGACGACCGGTACCTCGGCCATCATCGCGTCAGGATCGCCGGCGAGGTAGAAGTCCCAGTCCGAGAGCTCGGTCGCGCGGCCCCGCTCGCGCGATCCGCCGAGGGTCACAGACGTCACCGCGCTGCAGGCCGCAAGGGCCGTCCTGACATCGGCGACGACCTCGGGTTCTCCCGCCCGCCTCACGACCAGAGTCTCGCAATCAGGATCCGCTAACGGTTCACGACCGTGAACGCGAAATAGGCCGAGCGGACCATTGCCAGACGAGGCGACGCTTACGACGATCCCCGGATCCGGCAGGCCCTCGCGGAGGAGGACTCACGTGCACAAGGTCGGAAGGTTCGCAGCAGCAACGGCCGCGGTCATGGCGACTGCGGTTGCATGGACGGGTGCAGCAGCGGCGGACTACGGCAACACCGCTGTTCGCCAAATCGAGATCTCAGCCAACGTGCCCGGTAACCAGGGCGGCGGAGCGTGGCTATGGATCGAGCTGAGCGGTCCGGGAACGAGCGGGACGGGCACCTATGCGGGCGCTGACTGCGGCCGCGGCGGCGCAGTCTCCGACAAGGGTGATGTCAGCTGGTGGACAGATGGGACGACGATTCACATCAACGGCGTCGTCTTCAACGGATTCGGCGGACTGCCGGTGCCCGTGACCGTCCCCTGGCAGACCGGTCACTACGCCGGAACGATCCAGTCGGACTTCCCGTCGCTCCTCTTCTTGCCGCCGGGGTTCTCACAGACCACCGTTGCTCCGTAGGTAGATCCCGTCATCCGGGCCTCCTCGAAGCTGGAGCTGCCTCAGGAGGCCCGGTTGTGGACGTCGCGGTGCCCCGGTGAAAACAAAAGACCCGCGTTAGCAGGTCCTTTTGGCGAAGCGGATGATGGGACTCGAACCCACGACCTTCTGCATGGCAAGCAGACGCTCTAGCCAACTGAGCTACATCCGCGAGCGGGGCCAGTATAGCCCGGCCTAGGCCGAATCGAGGGCCTCGTTCACGAGGCGATCGGCCAGCTCGTTGTGCTCGCGGCGCACGGCCGTGTAGCTGATGTCACGAAAGCCACGCGCGATTCGGGATGCCCGTGACCAGAGCTCTTGCAGGGCTTCGTTCTTCACGCGGTACTCGCCGGTCATCTGCTTGACCATCAGCTCCGAGTCCGAGACGACCTCCACCTCGTCCACTGCGAGCTCGCGCGCCTTCTCGAGCCCTGCGATCAGCGCGCTGTACTCGGCGACGTTGTTCGTTGCGATCCCGATCGTCTCGCCGTGCGCCGCGAGCACCGTCCCGTCCTCCGCCTCGAGCACATATCCAAACGCCGCCGGCCCTGGGTTGCCGCGCGCGCCGCCGTCCGTGGACAACTTCGCCTTCACGCCTCGATCTCGGCCAGTGGATAGAGCTCGTACGCGACTTCCTCGTACGGGTGCGCTGACAGCAGCGCGCGCACGACCTCGGCCGTGCGCTCGACCGGGACCACCGTCTCGACGCGCAGCTCCGCCACACGCTCCTCCCTCCCGACCTCGCCCACCGTCGGCTTCGTGGTCTGGCCCGCGAGAAAGGTCCCCGTGCCGGCGGTGTACCACGAGCAGCGCGTGTAGTCGCCGATCCGCCCGGCACCCGCCTCGAACACCGCGGCGCGCGTCTGCTCGAGCGCCTCGCGCGGGACGAACCAGACAAGTTTGTGAAGCTTCGACGCGGGCACCGCCCAGAGTATGGCGACGATGACCGTGCAGCCCCGGCCGACACCGGCCGAACGGGCGGACGAAACGATTCAGGTGGAAGTCGACGAGGCGCTGACGGTGTTCGCGGCGACGCTCGAGGACTGGGTTGCGCCGCGGCAGAACTGGGAGCTGCAGCTGCGCGAGGGGCACGACAGCGGCCGCGCGAACAACATCGAGGCCCGGCTCGTCTACGTGTCCGGCGAGCAGACGACGGCGCTCAGCTTCAGGCTCGACCAGCTCGACACGGCCGACGACCTCGGCGGCGAACTCGCGCTCCGCTTCGAGGAGAACGACGGGATCGCAAAGCTCGCGCGCCTGACGTCGAACGGCGTGGACGTGGAGCTCTTCCACATCCTCACGTTCACGTAGCCGCCTGCGGCTAGATCCGCGAGATCAGCTCGTTCGCCCAGGAGAGGAGCAGCGTCGCGTAGCCCGCGTCGATGCTCTTGCCGGACTGCGCCTGCACCTGATTGATGAAGGCATTCAGCGCCTGCCGTGCGCTCGTGCGATCGCCGCGCTGCATCGCCGCCTGCGCCGCCTGGAGCTTGTTCATCTGCGCCGTCTGATTGCCCGTGATCTTGCCGTTCGCGACGCCGTCGTTGAAGGCGTTGATCAGGCCCTGCGCCGTCGCGTGCACCTGGAACGTCACGGACACCGAGCTCGTGTTGCCGAGGTTGTCCTGCGCCGTCACGACGAGGACGTGTGTGCCTGCACCGAGGCCGTCGACGCTGATCGAGACGACGATCTGGCTGGAGACGTACGAGCTCGAGACGGAGTTGCCGTGCATCGTCGAGGAGATCCAGCCGACGTTGTCGGGGTCGCTGACGGCGAAGCTGAACGTGATCGTCTGGCCGACGTCGTAG